>JAABUU010005502.1_pt1 | contig 14177 bp, 11 predicted proteins | sample 5559301 | NCBI WGS metagenome assembly JAABUU01 (sample SAMN10711884, study PRJNA513360) | rock metagenome | isolation source: Antarctica rocks | place: Antarctica: Victoria Land, Richard Nunatak white | reverse complement strand
GCGCGGGTGCAGTTCACCAACCACCTGATCGACGCCTCGAGCCTCCAGGGCGAGGGCGCAAGCCCGCTGCTCACCGGAGCCAGCGGACGTATCTGGCTGTCGGCCGATCACCACCTGCGCCTCGAGCTTCAGGGCAACCACGGCGGCCGGGACTCCCAGCTCGTCGTCTCCCCCGGCTCCTTTTGGTTCTACGACGCAAGCTCCAACACCGTCTACCGCGGCACCCTGCCCCAGGAGAGCTCCCCGAAGCGCACCGAGAGCGCCGGAGCCCCTCACCAGCTGCCCTCCGTGGCCGACATCCAGAAGGTCATCGACCGTCTGGGACGGCGCTTGAATGTGAGTGGGGCCCAGCCCTCCTCGGTGGGCGGTCAGCCCGCCTACACCGTGCGTCTGTCCCCGCGCCACGACGGCGGACTGCTGGGCGCCGGCAAGCTGGCCTTCGACGCCATCCGCGGCGTCCCGCTCAGCCTCGGCATCTACGCCCAGGACTCAAGCACTCCCGTCCTCGAGCTCAAGGCCACCGACATCTCCTACGGGGCCGTGCCCGCCTCGGCTTTCGCCGTCTCACCGCCCGTCGACGCCAAGGTGGTGCAGGTCATGACCCCGCACGCCGGCGCTCGGGACGCGGGGCGCTCGGGACGCTCCGCCCACCGCCGCTCACACCCAGACGTCACCGGGCCGGCCGCGGTCCAGGCCGCCCTGCCCTTCCGCCTCAGCGCCCCCAACCAGCTGGTGGGCCTGCCCCGCCAGAGCGTGAAGCTGCTGGACTTCAAGGGCTCGCGCGCGGCGCTGGTCACCTACGGCCAGGGACTGGGAGGCATCGCCGTCGTCGAGCGCGCCGCCAAGGCGCCTGACGGCACCGGAGCAGGCGCTTCGCCCCCCAAGGCGGGCAGCTCCTCATCCGACGCCAAGGGATCCGGTGACCACGGCCACGGCGCTGGACTGTCGCAGCTGCCGTCGATCTCAGTCAACGGGGCGACCGGACACGAGCTGTCGACCGCGCTGGGCACGGTGGTGACCTTCGATCGCTCCGGGGTGAGCTACACGGTGCTGGGCTCGGTACCGGCCAACGCCGCCGAGGCTGCCGCCAAGGGCCTGTAGTGGCCTGGGTCCACCCAGGCACTCGAACCCTCTCCCCCATCGGTTGACTTGACCCGCCCCGAGGACGCCAAGATCGCCCTCCCCGGCCACACCGATGACGCCGATGAGCCCGTGCGGGCGCGTGGCCTGCTCAAGACCTATGACGACGATGTGGTCGCCGTGGACCATCTCGACCTCACCGTGAAGGCCGGGGACGTGTACGGATTCCTGGGGCCCAACGGGGCGGGCAAGACCACCACCCTGCGCATGCTGCTGGGGCTGATCCGTCCCAGCGCCGGGTCAGCCCAGCTGTTTGGTCGCGATCCCCTGCGCTACGGGGCCCGGGCGCTGGAGGGAGTGGCCGGATTCGTGGAGGCACCACGCTTTTATCCCTACCTGTCAGCGCAGAAGAACCTGGAGCTGGTCGCCGCTCTCGACGGCGGCGACGCCACCGAGCGCATTGCGCGCTCCCTGGAGCTGGTGGAGCTCACCGATCGTGCCCGCCACAAGGTGGGAGGCTTCTCGCACGGCATGCGCCAGCGCCTGGGGATCGCCGGGGCGCTGCTGCGAAACCCCCGCCTGCTGCTGCTCGACGAGCCCGCCACCGGACTGGATCCGGCCGGCATGCGCGACATGCGAGCGCTGATTCGCCGCCTGGCCGGGGAGGGGATTACCGTCCTGCTCTCCAGCCACCTGCTGGCCGAGGTCGACGACCTGTGCAATCGCGTGGCGATCGTGCGCTCCGGGCGGATCGTCTTCGAGGGTGAGCTCGCGCAGCTCAAGCACAGCGCCGGCCTCTCCTACCGGTTGCGCACCACCGACAACGGGCGCGCCGAGCGTGTGTGCCGTGCCCAGCCCGGTGTGTCTGACGTGATCTGCGAGGCAGACGGTCTGCGCCTGAGCGCCGACGAGGCCGGCGTCGCCGAGCTGTCGGTCGCCCTGGTGGAGGCCGGCGCTGGGATCGTCGAGCTCTCTCCCGCCAACGCCACACTGGAGGACCTGTTCTTCCGCCTGACCGAGGGTGAGCGCCCGAGCCAGCCACAGGCTCCCGCGGTGGCGGGTAGGGCATGAGGGGGCGTCCGGGAACCCTGACCGTGTACCGCTGGGAGCTGCGTAAGCTCGTCTCCCAGAAGCGCACCTACCTGGGGCTGGGCTTCGCCGCCGTGGTGCCGCTGCTCTTCGTGCTCGCGCTGAGCCTGCGCCACGGCACCCCCCGCGACGTCCCCTTCGGCGCCTACGTGCGCCAGTCGGGCCTGGCGGTTCCGCTGGTGCTGCTCATCTTCGGCTCGATCTGGTTGTTTCCCCTGATCACCGCCTTGGTGGCGGGCGACATCGTCGCCGCCGAGGATCACAACGGCACGCTGAAGACGATCCTCACCCGATCGGTGGATCGGGGGCGCATCTTCGTAGCCAAGGCGCTGGCCAGCTTCACCTACGCGGCGCTGGCCCTGCTCACCATGGGGCTGGTGGCGGTGATCGCCGGAAGCCTGCAGTCCGGGCTGCATCCCCTGACCACGCTGTCGGGCACCCGCGTCGGGGTGGGACACGGAATCCTGCTGCTGGTGTCGGGGCTGGCGGTCTACCTGATCCCGCTGCTGGCCATCGCCAGCCTGGGCCTGCTGCTCTCGACCACCACCCGCAACAGCGCCGGCTCGGTGGTGGGCACCCTGCTCATCTCTCTGCTGCTCCAGCTCGTGGTCATCCTTCCCGGCCTGGGCGGCCTGCGGCCCTATCTGCTCTCCGAGCAGTTCAACGCCTGGCAGGGCCTGCTGCGCCAGCCCATCGACTGGGCTCCCATCGGCCATGCCTCGTGGGTGTGCGCCCTCTACGCCGTCCCCGCCCTGATCGCCGGTTACCTGGTGTTCCTGCGCCGCGACGTGGCCGGGGGCTGAGCGCGGCCGGGCCGGCCGGCTCGATGCCGCGGCCGTCCGGGGGCGGGCTCAGCCGGCGGGTGAGACGGAGTGAAAGCCGAGCAGGTCCAGGACGGTGACCAGCCGGTAGCCGCGATGGCGCAGGGCTGCGACGATGTGGGGCAGGGCGGCCAGGGTCTCCCCTCGGGGTCCGCCTCCGTCGTGCATGAGCACGATCGAGCCGTTGCGCACACCGGAGAGCACCCGGCTCTCGATGGCCGCCGTGCCCGGACGACTCCAGTCGCGCGGATCGACATCCCACTCGATGGTCGCCATCCCGTCCGCCTGGGCGCGCGCGACCAGCGAGCGATCCAAGGAGCCGTAGGGCGCCCGGAACAGGCAGGGACGGTAGGAGGCGTTGGCGTGGATGATGGCGCTGGCGCGGGCAAGCTCAAACGCGGCACGCGCCGGGCCGGCCCGTACGAGGTCAGGATGGGTCAGGGAGTGGTTGCCCACCACGTCGCCGTCGCCGAGGATGCGCTTCAGCAGCGCGCCCCGGCCGCTGACCTGCTGGCCGACCTCAAAGAAGGTCGCCGGCACATGCTCTCGCTCGAGGACGCCCAAGAAGGCCGGGGTATCGGGCGCCGGCCCGTCGTCAAAGGTCAGTGCCACCTCGTGACGGTGGCGCGACCCGTTCTGGCGCAGGGGGCTGCCGTGGGTCACGCAGCCGTGCGCTCGCGGCGGCCCGGCGGTGAGGAGGTGGTGGCGCGGGCCCGATCGGCCGAGGGCCACACCCCCACCCAGGGCAAGGAGCGCCACCGCCAGCCCCGCCGCCAGCGGGTGCCCTGACCGCCCAGCCCGCCGGAGAAGAACTCTGATGACCACTACGGAGACACGATGACACACCGGACGCTGGGAGAGCCCGCGTGCTTGCGCCTGGGATACCGTCTCAGCGTGCACCGCAGCGACCTCCGTGAGATCGTCGAGCTCGTCGCGGGGGGTGAGCTGTCGACCGAGGCAGCGGTGGCCCAGCTGGCGCGAGACCCGGTCATCGACCTGGGCTTTGCCCGCCTCGACGCGTCTCGAGGCCGGCGCCAAGGCGTGCCCGAGGCGGTGCTGGCACAGGGCAAGTCGCCCGAGCAGGTGGCGGCCATCGTGCGAGCCCTGCTCGACGAGGGAGCCGAGACCCTCGTGGTCACCCGCGCAGACACCGCGGCGCGCGACGCGGTGCGAAGCGCCGCGCCCGAGGTCGAGATGGATGAGCGAGCGGGTGTCGTGTGGCTGGCCCGAGACGTGCCCGTCCCGGCGGGCCTGGTCTGCGTGGTCTCCGGCGGGACCGCCGATGGACCCGTGGTCAGCGAGGTGGCGATCTGTGCGCGACTGCTCGGGACCACGGTGTGCGTGCAGGAGGACGTCGGCGTTGCGGGCCTGCACCGGTTGGCCCTGGCGATGGACGACCTGCGCGCGGCCGACTGCGTGGTGGTCGTGGCCGGTCAGGACGCGGCGCTCACCTCGGTGGTCGGCGGCCTGGTGGCCGCGCCGGTGATCGGGGTGCCCACCTCGACCGGCTACGGCGCGGCCGGGCACGGAGTCGCCGCGCTGCTGGGAATGCTCACCTCGTGCGCACCCGGCGTCGCCGTGGTCAACATCGACGACGGGTTCGGCGCCGCCACCGTGGCGACCCGCATCGCCCGCGCGGCGGGTGGCGACCGATGAGCACCCTGCTCTACGTCGACGCCGTGGCCGGCGTCGCCGGTGACATGCTCCTCGGCGCGCTGCTGGATGCCGGAGCGTCGTTGGAGCAAGTCCGCGCGGGCCTGGGCGAGCTCGGCGTCGACGGCCTGGAGGTGACGGTCAAGCGGGTGCAGCGCCACGGGATCGCTGCGATGCACGCGTGCGTCCTCACGCCGCCGGAGCCCGGGCACCGTGATTGGGCGGCGGTGCGGGCGCTCATCGACGCCGCGAGGTTGCCGACGCGTGTCCACGCTCGGGCCCAGGCGACCTTCCGTGCGCTCGCCGAAGCCGAGGGCGCCATCCACGGCGTCTCACCCGATCGCGTCCAGTTCCATGAGGTCGGTGGGGTGGACGCGATCGCCGACGTGTGCGGGGTGGCGCTCGCGCTGGAGGATCTGGGCGTCGAGCGGGTCGTCTGCTCGCCGCTGCCGATGCCGCGCGGCTTGGTCACCAGCGCCCACGGGTCTCTGCCCCTGCCCGCTCCCGCCACGCTGCAGCTGCTGCGCGGCGCTCCGGTGCACGGCGTCGAGGAGAACGTCGAGCTCGTCACCCCCACCGGGGCCGCGCTGGTGGCGACGCTCGCCGAGGCCTTCGGGGCGCTGCCGCCGCTGACCCTCGCCGCGGTCGGTTACGGCGCGGGCACGCGCGAGCTCGATTGCCGTCCCAACGTGGTGCGGGTCCTGCTGGGCGAGGCGGGCGCGGGGGCGGCAGGGACCGCGACCGGGCGCCGCGACGCCGTGCTCGTGGAGTGCAACCTCGACGACCTGCCGGGCGAGTTGATTCCCGACGCGCTGGAGGCGTGCTGGGCGGCCGGCGCCCTCGACGCCTGGCTGACACCGGTGCAGATGAAGAAGGGCCGGCCGGGCATCGTGCTCAGCGCACTGGCGCGTCCGGAGCGCGAGGCGGCCCTGAGCCGGGCGCTGCTGACTGTCACCACCACCCTCGGGATTCGCTGCGTGCCCGTGACCCGCCTCGAGCTCGAGCGCGAGAGCCGTCAGGTGTGGGTCGATGGCCAGAGGGTGGCCATCAAGCTCGGACGGCTGGACGGACAGGTGGTCAACGTCTCACCCGAGCACGACGACGTGGCGCGGGCGGCAGCGGCCCTCGGACGTCCGGTCAAGCAGGTGTGGGCAGCCGCGCTGGCGGCGACGGACTCGTGGTCAAGCGCCTGAGCGCACGCATCGAGGAGCTGGGCTCGGTGCTCGTCGCGTTCTCCGGCGGGGTGGACTCGAGCCTGGTCGCCGCGGTGGCGGCGCGTGCGCTGGGCGAGCGCGCGCTGGCGGTGACCGCCGTCTCCCCCGCGGTGGCCACCGGTGAGCTCGACGGCGCTCGCGACGTGGCGCGCGCGGTGGGAATTGCCCACGAGGTCGTCGACACCGCGGAGCTGGCCCGCGCGGGCTACCGCGCCAACGGCCCCGATCGCTGTTATCACTGCAAGTCAGAGCTCTATGAGGTGCTCGGCGCGCTCGCCGCCACGCGCGGGTACGCGGCTCTTCTGTCGGGCGCCAACGCCGACGATGTGGGCGACTGGCGCCCGGGCCTGCGCGCCGCCGCCGAGCACGGCGTGGTCCACCCCCTGCTCGAGCTCGGCGTCGGAAAGGCCGGCGTCCGGATGCTGGCCGCCGAGCTCGGCGTGCCCAGCGCGCACAAGCCCGCCAGCCCGTGCCTGGCCTCCCGCCTGCCCTACGGCACGCCCGTGACACCGCAGGCCCTAGCGCGCATCGACCGCGCCGAGCGCGGGGCGCGGAGTCTGGGGTTCCCCGAGCTGCGCGTGCGCCACCTGGGCGAGATCGGCCGCCTGGAGCTGCCCTCCGGCGCCCTGGCGCGCGTGCGCGCCGACCCCGCGCTGCGTCGAGCGCTCACCGACGCGGTGCTCGGTGCCGGCTACCGGCGAGCGGTGATCAACCCCGCGCCCCTGCGCTCGGGCTCGCTGAACGGCGCTCTGAGGACGGGGTCAGAGCCGCGCCCAGCAGCGCGGTGAGAGCCTCGCGGTGACGGGTCAGGGCAGCGCCTGACAGTGGGTCCTCGTCGATGAGCCGGGCCCGGAAGCGCGCATCGGACACATAGGTCATCAGGGCGCCGTAGCAGAGCGCCATGAGCTCGACCGGGTCGTGCGGGCGTAGGCGCCCAGCAACGATCTCGGCGTCCAGAAAGGCCACCGCCCGATCGAGGAACGGGCGGATGAACGCCACCATCGCGTCCTCCAGACGCCCGCCGCCGGCGAGCGCCTCGTGGCGCACGATCCTCACGAACTCCTGATGCTCGGCCAGGAAGCGGAAGTTGGCCTCGATCAGGGCACCAACCTGATCGAAGCCGCGCAGCCCGGTGGAGACCGCCGCGGAGGTCTCGCCCGCCCAGTCGGCGAAGGCCTGCTCGATCACCGCTGCGTACAGCCCCTCCTTGGAGCCGAAGTGATAATGCAGCGTGGGGTGGCGTACGCCGACGCGAGCGGCGACCTCCTGCAGCCGGGCCCCGTGGAAGCCGTGCTCGGCAAAGGTCGCCAGGCCGGCGGTGAGCAGCCGGGCACGCACCGACCCGCTGGCGGCGGGGCGAGCCTGGCGCGCGCGGGTCACAGCCGACATGCCCCCACTCTACTGACAGGTCTGTAGACATTCGCGCTAGGCTCCGCCGGATGTCGCGCGAGGAGGAGCTGACAGTCGCCCGGCGCATGGCCGGCGCCCGGCTGCTGCTCACCGGCGCCACCGGCTTCTTGGGCAAGGCCGTCCTCGCCAGCTGGCTGCGCGCCGTTCCCGCGGCGGGGGAGGCAACCGTCCTCATTCGAGCGCCCGACGACGGGGGTGCGGAGCGCCGGCTGCAGGAGCATGTCCTCGCCAGCGAGGCGTTTGCCGGTGCAGAGACGACGGGGCGCGTGCGTGCCCTGGCCGCCGACCTCTCCCGTGACGACCTGGGGGGGCTCGATCCGGCCGCGCTGGCCGACGTCGACGTGGTGATCCACTGCGCCGCCTCGGTCTCCTTCGAGCAGCCACTGGACGAGATGCTCGAGCTCAACGCGCTCGGCATCGGCCGGCTGCTCGACGCCCTGGCGCGCGCCGGCGCCCACGACGCTCAGCTCATCCACGTCTCGACCGCCTACGCCGCGGGCCTGCGCACCGGGCTCGTGCTCGAGCTCCCCTACGGCACGGCGACGACTGAACTCGACGTCGACCTGCACGCTGAGCTCGATGCCGCCCGGGCGTGGCGACGCGATCTGGCTGTCACCTCACGGCTGCCCAGCCACCAGAAGCGCTTCGTGGCCGAGGCGCGCCAGGAGCTCGGGCCGGCGGGCGCTCTGAGCGTGGGCACCCGCGCCGAGGCGCTGCGCCACACCTGGGTGGCCGGTGAGCTGACCGAGCGCGGGCGGGCGCGTTCGCGGGCCCTGGGCTGGGCGGAGGCCTACACGCTCTCCAAGGCGCTGGCCGAGCGTGAGGTGCTCCGGCGCGGCGTGCCTCGGTTGACCTTCGTGCGCCCGTCGATCATCGAGTCGGCGCTCGCGACCCCGTTCCCCGGGTGGCTGGAGGGCATCAAGGTCGCCGACCCGGTGATCCTCGCCTACGGCCGCGGCCTGGTCCCGCGCTTCCCCGGTGAGCTGTCGGTCCGCCTGGACCTCGTCCCGGTCGACCTGGTGGCCAACGCGTGCGTGGTCGCGGCCGCCCTGGCCCCGGAGGTCGGCCTGCCCCGCACGGTGCACATCGCCAGCGGCGCGCGCAACCCGCTGCGCATCAGCGCGATCACCGAGCACATCACCGCCTACTTCCGCGCCCATCCGCTGCCCGACGACGAGGGGGTCCCGGTCGAGGTGCCCGAGTGGCGCTTTGACTCGTCGTCGGAGATCCACCGGGCGCTTGACCGTGCCGACCGCGCTCTGACCGCCGGGCGCCGGTTGATGGAGCGCACCCCGCTGCCCCGCGCGGACGCCCTCGAGCACCGGCTGCACCGAGCCCGGCGCCGGGCTGAGCGCCTGCGGCGCCTGGCCGAGATCTACGGACCCTACGTCGAGCTCGACTGCGTGTTCGACGACCGTCAGGCCCAGGCTCTGGCCGAGGGGCTGACGCCCGAGGATCGCGCCGCGCTGCCCTTTGACCCCGCCCTCGTCGATTGGGGTCGTTACCTGGGCGAGGCCCACCTGCCCGCCCTGCGCCGCCTCGTCGCCCCGCCGCGTCCGGCGCGGGCGATCGCGCGCCCGACCGCGCCCTCGGCACCGGCCGAGGGTCCACCCGCGCTGGCGTTCTTCGACGTCGAGGGCGTCGTGCTCGATACCACCGTCGTGCACGCCTACGCCTGGCTGCGAGGTCGCACGCTGCCCGCTCCCGACCGGGCCCTGTGGCTCGCGCGACTGGCGACGCGCGCGCCCGCCTGGAGCGTGCTGGACCGCGGCTCGCGCGCCGCGTTCAGCCGCGCCTTCTATGAGCAGTACCGCGGACTGCCGGCCGCCGAGCTGCGCGCGCAGGCGACCGAGGCCCTCAGCGAGCTGCTGTTGCCCCGCGTGCAGCACGCGGCGATCCGCCGTGTGCGCGCCCACCGCCAGCGCGGCGATCGCGTCGTCCTGCTCACCGGAGCACTGGACTTCCTCGTCGCCCCCCTCGCGCATCTGGGCGACGAGCTCATCGCTGCCCGGCTCGTCGAGCATGAGGGCCGCTTCACCGGAGAGCTCACCGAGCCGCCCCTCACCGCCGACGGCCGCGCCGCCACCGCCGCGGCGCTGGCCGCCGCACGCGGTGTGTCGCTCGTCGACTGCCACGCCTACGGCGACTCGATCTCTGACCTGGCGCTCCTGGAAGCGGTGGGCCACCCGCACGCGGTCAACCCCGACTTTCGCCTGGCCCGCGAGGCGCGGCGACGTCACTGGCCCGTCCTCGAATGGACGGCGGAGCGAGCCGCGTAGTGGTCGTCTCCCAGACCGGCCCGTACTGATGCTCGCCCTGCGCTATCACCCGTCGGTGGGCCGCCACGTAGCGGCGCGCGCGTCGCGCCGGGCCGGGCTGGGGTCGCTGGAGCTGACCGAGCTCGCGCCGCCCCGGGCGCCCGCCGCCGACTGGATTCAGGTGCGTCCGCGTCTGAGCGGCATCTGCGGCTCAGACCTCGCCCTGTTCACCGGGCGGGCCTCGGCGCACCTGGGCGCCCTGACCTCCTCGCCCTTCACCCCCGGCCACGAGGTCGTGGGCGAGCTGTCCGACGGCCGGCGCGTGGTGATCGAGCCGGCGTTGGGCTGCACCGCCCGCGGCCTGCACCCCGCCTGCCCGGAGTGCGCCACCGGACGGCACGCCCTGTGTCGGCAGGTCTCAGACGGAGACGTCAGCGCGGGTCTGCAAATCGGCTTCTGTCGCGATACGGGCGGGGGCTGGGGTGAGGCGCTCGTCGCCCACCGCTCCCAGGTCCACCTGATTCCCGCCACCCTGCCCGACGAGGACGCGGTGCTCATCGAGCCGTTGGCCTGCGCGCTGCATGCCGTCAGACTCGCCGGTCCGCTCCCCGGCCAGCGACTGGTGGTCATCGGCGCCGGCACCATCGGACTGCTCACCGTCGCCGCGCTGCGCGCGCTGGCGCCCGAGGTCACCGTGCTCTGCGTCGCCAAGCACTCGGGTCAACAGCACGAGGCCGTGCGCCTCGGCGCCGACGCCACATGCGTGCCCGACCGCCTCGCCCTGGAGGCCGCGCGCGTCACCCGCTCGCGACGGCTTGTAGACCGCCTGGGCGGGGAGCTGCTGCTCGGCGGCGTGGACTGCGTGCTGGACTGCGTGGGATCGAGCGCCTCCCTACAGGCGGCGGTGACCATCACCCGCCCACAAGGCATGATCGTGCTGGTGGGCATGCCCGGTCGCGTCTCCCTCGACCTCTCGCTGGCCTGGCAGCGCGAGCTTCGCGTGCAGGGCGCCTACGGCTACTACCACGAGTTCGCCGAGGCGATCACCTGGGCCGGACGCCTGGGTCTCGGTCGCCTCGTAGATCGCGCGTTTGGCCTGCGCGACTTCCGCACCGCACTCGAGCACGCCCCGCGGGCGGCGCGCAGCGGTGCCACCAAGACCGTCTTTGACCTCCGCGCGCCATGAGCTCAGACCGGCCCGCGTCCGCTCTTCAGCGCCGTCCCCGCCGCGTCGCCGACGACCGCGAGAGCTGTGTGCTGGAGGTCACCGAGCGCTCACCACCGGTGGTCTTTCACGCCGGGGAATCCCTGAGGCTCGAGCGCCTCCCCCTCGGCGCTCGGGTCATCCACGCCCCGCCGCCGGTCGCCGCCCTCGCCGACGTCGCAGGCGCCATCGCCCATGCGCTGGATCACCCGCTGGACTCCGAGCCCCTCGACGTGCTGCTGGCGCCGGGCATGCGGCTGTGCATCGCCTTTGACGACGTCTCGGTCCCCGTGCCCTCCATGCGAGCCCCCGACGTGCGCGGACAGATCATCGAGCAGCTGGTCGAGCGTGCCTATCGCGCCGGAGTGCAGGACATCGAGCTGGTGGCGGCGCTCGCCCTGCACCGGCGCATGACCGAAGACGAGCTGCGCCACGCGGTCGGACCGCGCGTGTTCGGCGCCTTCTTCCCCGACCATCTGCACAACCACGACGCCGAGGACCCCGACGGCAACGTGGTGATCGGTGCCGGCGGCCACGGCGAGCCCGTCACCCTCAACCGCCACGCCGCCGACGCCGACCTCCTCGTCTACGTCCATCTCGTCACCGCACCGTTGCAGGGCGCAACCAAGAGCGCGGCGATCGGCCTGGGCTCCTACCGCTCGATCAGCGCCCACCACAACGTGCACGCGATGCGCCACTCGCGCTCCTTCATGGCGCCCCAGGACTCAGAGCTTCACCACCGCTCCCATGCCCAGGGCGACGTCATCGAGGACGCCCTGCCCGTCTTTCACGTGCAGGCGACCACCGACAACCGCATGTTCGCCGACCCCCTCGGCTTCCTGGCCAAGCCCGAGGCCCACTGGAGCCGGCGCGACCAGGTGACGTTCGCCGCTCTCAAGCGCGCCAGCGACCGGCTGCCCGAGAGCACGCGCCGCGCCGCCTTTCAGCGCCAGCGTGCGCCCTACGGAGTGACCAGCGTGACCGCCGGTGGCGCGTACGCCGTGCACGCAGTGACTCTGGAGCGCCTGGCCGATCAGCAGGCGGTCCCCGTCCTCGGCCAGGCCGACGTGGTCACCGCCGGGCTGCCCTACATCGGGCCCTACAACATCGGCGCGCCGCTGAACCCGGTGCTGGTGCACTGCCTGGCACTCGGCTACTTCTTCAACCTCTACCAAGGGGTGCCGCTGGTGCGCGAGGGCGGCGTCCTCATCTTCAGCCATCCGGTCACCCGCGCCTTCAGTCCCGTCCAGCACCCCTCCTACATCGACTTCTACGAGGAGGTGCTCACCCAGACCACCGACCCGGCCGAGATGGAGCGCCGCTTCGAGCGCGCCTACGCCGAGGACGAGTGGTATCGCCACCTGTACCGCACCTCTCACGCCTACCACGGCGTGCACCCGTTCTACATGTGGTACTGGGGCGCGCACGCGCTTGCCCATGTCGGCGAGGTGGTGTTCGTGGGAGGCGATCCCGAGGCGTGTCGACGACTGGGCTTTCGCCGGGCCGACACGCTGCGCGACGCCCTGGAGATGGCCGAGCAGGTGGTGGGCCGCGATCCCAGCGTGACCCACTTTCACTGCCCACCGCTGTTCTACGCCGAGGTGACACCGTGATCTTCGGACACGGCGGGCGAGGGCTCGAGCGCCTGGCGGGCGGCTCGCAGCCCCGCGGTACCCGGACGCGCACGGCGACGCCCACGCACTGGCCCACCCAGCGCGCGGGCCAGGAGACCTGGAGAGCACCCGGGCCCGCGGCCGCCGCGCAGTGGACGCGGGGTCCCAGCGCCGGCCTGGCACGCGAGGCGTTGCAGCAGAGCCTCCTGTTCCCGGTCACCCGCCTTGTCGCGCACCCGCAGGTGCACGGCGCCCAGGACCTCCACCACGCGCCCCAGCCCGCGTTGTTGACCGCCAACCACGCCTCTGACCTCGACACCCCCCTCATCCTCGCGGCGCTGCCCTACTCCTGGCGCTCACGTACCCTCGTCGGCGCCGCGGCCGACCGCTTCTACCGCCGCCGACGCTATGCGCTGGCCTCCACTCTGTGGATCGGAACGTTTCCCTTTGACCGAGAGGGTGACGGGCGAGGCCTGGCCCAGGCCAGCGCCCTGCTGCGCGAGGGCTGGAACCTCCTGCTCTATCCGCAGGGCACCCGCTCGCATGGCGTCGGGGGCTTTCGCACCGGCGTTGCCCGCCTGGCCCTGGCCACCGACGCGCCGATCGTTCCCGTGCACGTCGGGGGCACGGCGCTGCTCATGCCCAAGGGGCGGGGGCTCACCCAGCGTGGAACGGCGACGGTGCGTTTCGGGCGTCCGCTGCTGCCGGCTGGCACCGAGGAGCCCCACGAGCTGTCTCAGCGCATCGCCGACGCCGTCGGCGACCTGGCCGACGCCCGACCGGGCTCCCCGTTGAGGCCAGCCTGAGCCAGCAGCGGTGTGGCGCACGATCCAGGCGCCATCACTAACTTGTCCAGCGGTTGACATGGTGGCAAGCAAGCGTCGTCGAGATCCTCCGGGTACAGAGATGGTCGGCCGCGCCGAGCGGCGAGCGGGCGCGTCCCGGCGCACCGGACTCCCACCCGCGGTCCTCGCCGTCGTCGCCCTCGCGTCCTGGTTGGCCACCGTGGGCGGAGCCTGGGCCGCCCCGCCCCGATCTCACGCCGGCCATCGGTCTGATCCCGGGCTGAGCGCCAGGGTGATCGGCCGCGACGGCGCCGCCATCCTACGGACCGGACGGGTGCGCGTGTCGCTCTCGGGTCCGAGGGGCTTGCGTTTGCGGGTGACCCTCACTCTGGCGGGCACGGGGACGCACCGACGCGGACGCCGGGCACTGGCGGCCGGGGTGCGGGCCAGCGCCCCCGGTCTCGTTCGTCTCAGCTCGCGGACCGGCCAGGGCCGGCTGAGCCTGGCGCTCACCGTCGGTGCCCGTCAGCGCCTACGTCTGGCGCTGGCCACCTGCCGAGCAGTGGCGGTGACCATCCACCTCCTCGGCCACCGCCACCACACAGACCGCCACGACCGCCTGGGGGCAACCGGCAGCGGGTGTGCCAGACCTCGGCCGGGACCGATGCACCTGCCGGGCACTCCGGGTGGAGGGTTCCCGCTCAGCGGCCTGGGCTCCGGCTCGGCTTCCGGCCCCCGCCCGGCGAGCTTCCGGGTGGGAGCGGCGGTGAGCGACTTCAGTCCTCCGCCGGCGGGCCAGCCTGTCGCGGGCGGCGATCCCACCGCCGCCTGTGATCCCACGGGAGCGTTCAGTGGCCCACGCGGCTTTGCGTTCACCGAGCCCTACCAGGACGCCAGGCGCTCGGGTCACTACGACGGCCCCACCGGGGCCTCCGATCTGCTCGGCGTCCCCGACCCCAGCCATCCTCCCCAGCCCCCCTACCCCGGCGACCCCTTCCAAGACTGCAACCACAACGGCCGCTGGGAGGGAAATCTGATCGGCGGGGGAGG
>JAABUU010005501.1_pt1 | contig 14177 bp, 15 predicted proteins | sample 5559301 | NCBI WGS metagenome assembly JAABUU01 (sample SAMN10711884, study PRJNA513360) | rock metagenome | isolation source: Antarctica rocks | place: Antarctica: Victoria Land, Richard Nunatak white | reverse complement strand
CGCTGAGCAGATCGCCCTCCAGGCACGACGTGAGCTGGGCGTCGAGGTCGAGCACTCGCTCGCGGATCTGCTCGATGGTGGCAAACGGGGTGCGCCCGTCGGCACCGGGAGCCTGCACCCCGGCGTCCACTTGATCGTGCAGGCCGGCCACCCGCACCATGAAGAACTCATCGAGATTGTTCGCATAGATCGCGCAGAACTTGACGCGCTCGAGCAGCGCCACCGAGGGGTCCTGGGCGAGCTGGAGGACGCGGTGATTGAAGTCAAGCCACGACAGCTCGCGGTTGAAGTACAGGTCGGGGTCGCGCAGCGCCGGGGCGCCCGAGGGCTCGGGGGGCTCAGACGGTGGCGAGGCCACCGGCGCGGGGGGACGGGCGCCCACCGAGGCGGCCAGCCGCGGGGATGGCGCGGGAGTCAGGGGGTCGCCGAGCTCGGGAGGGTCGGTCACGCGGACTCCTCGACGAGGGCGGGTGTCGTGGGGACACGAGCCTCCGGGGCCTGGGTCAGGGCCTCCTGCAGGCGCGAACGCCAGTGGGCGCGCTCCAAGGACGCCCACCGGCGACAGAAGCGCGCAAAGCAGCGTATGCGACGAGCCTCGTAGTGGAGGGTCAGGAGCTCCAGGGCCCGGTAGACGTCACCGTCGCCGGCCGCACCGGCGTCGGTGAGGGTCAGGGCGTCGGGATCGGTGGCGGTGGCGGCCAGAGAGCGCGCGGCGGCGCGGCGGCGCTCCTCGAGGTGGCCGCGAATGCGGGGCAGCATGACGTCGCAGTCGTGGACCTCTCCGATGAGCTCCTGCAGCTCGCGCGCGTGGCGGGTGGCGGTGGCCGCGTAGGGACCAAAGCAGAAGCCGGTGAGCTCGAGCACGTAACGCAGACGCTTGGCGGCGATGCGCATGTCGTGCAGGGCCTCGGGCTGCTCGGGGTCAAGGGCCCGGGGCAGGAAGCGGTAGAGCTCATCCAGGCGGGTGGCGACGATGATCTGCGCGTTCTCGTCCAGCGGTCGGTGGGGATGCAGTCCCTTGATCGGGTGCGCCTTCATCTCACGTGCTCCCCCAAGGCGGTCAGCTGCTCGCGCAAGCCCAGCTCGCGCACGCGCTCGAGGGCCCGAGACAGCCTGGCATTGCCGGCATCCTGCTCGGCGCGCAGTCCAGCGACGAGGCCCGCGACGGCCTCGGCATCCGTGAGGGCGGCGTGGGCGATGAGATCCTGCAGCGCCGAGATCTGAACGTCGGGATCGCGACGGGCGCCCAACGCGTCGGCCAGAGCCTTTACCTCGGTGAGGACGTGGCGGTGGCGTGCCTTGGGAAAGCAGGAGGCGAACACCTCAAGCACCGCCCGCAGGCGGCGGGTGGCGACGCGCATGGCGTGCACACGCTCGATGTCTGATACGTCCAGGACGTGTTCGGCGTGGGCGAACAGCTCGCCCGCCCGCACGTCAAGCACGCGCACCGCGGCATCGGCGAACGGGGCCTGCGGGTGCAGTCCCACCACCGGCCGGGCGCGGGCCATCAGCCCGCCACCCGTCCCGAGCTCAGCAGGTCGAGGATCACACCCTCGCGCAGCCCTCCCTTGCCGATCAGCAGCGGCCGGGCCAGGCGGTCGGAGAACTCCTCGAGGATGAGCATGCCGGCCGGCAGCAGGCGCACGCGCTCGGGCTCGAGCTCAAAGCGTCGAGCCACCTCCTCCATGGGGGTGCTGGCGAGGATGCGCAGTCCGCGCTCCAGGGTCTCGTGCTCGAGCTCGGCTCCCACCAGGCGGCGCAGGGAGGTGGCGCTGCCTCCCACGGCGATGGCCAGCTCGGGCGCCGCCAGCTCGAAGCCCTCGAACACTCCGGCCACGTGGGCGCGTACGCCTTGGAGCTCCTCGACCGACGGGGGGTCAGAGCGCAGGTAGGAGTCAGCCAAGAAGCCCGAGCCCACCCGAAAGGAAGCCGACCAGCGCACCCCGGCGAGCATGGTTCCGTAGGCGATCTCACACGATGCTCCGCCCACGTCGATGACTGCCATCTCACCGTCGGGCGCGCGCTCGAGGGCGCGGGTGGCCCCTACGAAGGCCAGTCGGGCCTCATCCTCGTCAGAGAGCACGTCCACTCCGACCCCGGCCGCGTCGTGGATGGCCGACAGCAGATCTTCCTGGTTGGCAGCTTCGCGGATGGCGGCGGTGGCCACCGCGCGCAGCGTCTCGGTACCCAGCTCCTGGGCCAGGCGTACCTGCGTGGCCACCACCTCGGCCACCTCGGCGATCTTCTTGGCCGAGATGCGGTCGTCGCGCTTGAGGCCCTTGCCCACGCGGGTGAAGGCGCGCTGGCGCAGAAGCTCGCGCAGGCGCCCGTCCACCGACTCGGCGACCAGCAACCGGGTGGTGTTGGAGCCGATGTCGATACAGGCACAGACCATGGCCGCAGAAGCTACCTACCCGCGCCCGCGGCCAGCCCGCAACGAGCAGTCGCTAGGGTGGGGGGCGTGGCCGCGCAGCTTTGGTTCCTGCGCCACGGCGAGGCCGAGGAGCACCGCGCCGGAGCCGACGCGCAGCGGCGCCTCACCGAGCGCGGCGAGCGCCAGGCGTTGGCGGCCGGGCGGGCCCTGGCCCGTCTCAGCGTGGTCTTTCAGGCGGTGTTCACCAGCCCCCGGGTGCGGGCGCGCGACACCGCGCGCCTGGCCGCCGAGGGCCTGGGCGCCACCCCGGTGGTGCATGCCCCGCTCTCGGGCGGCTTTGACGTCGGGCAGGCCCGGGCGCTGGCGCTGGAGGCGCCCGGCGATGGCGACCGGGTCCTCCTCGTGGGTCATGAGCCCGACTTCACGCAGATCGTCAGCGATCTCACCGGCGCCCGTATCGAGCTCAAGAAGGGCGGGGTGGCGGCAGTGCGCCTGCGCGAGCCTCAAGGCGAGCTGATCGTGCTCCTGCGTCCTCGCGAGCTCGACCCCCTGTCGCAGACCGACGAGGGGGCCGACCGCTAGCACTGGGGGGTCCGGCCGGGCGCGCGCCGTGACGGGCAGATCAGGAGGCGGGCAGGAGCTTGGGAGCACTCGGGCGCCGTGCGTCCTGGGCGGGGAGGATGGCCAGACCCTCCAGATCTGAGTCAGAGACGCAGACCCCGGTCAGCGCGGGCTCGGGGGCGAAGCGGTAGCCCACCCCCACGTGGGTGTGGATGTAGCGCCACTCGGGGGAGGCACCCTCGAGCTTCTGGCGTAGCTTGCGCACGAAGACGTCGACCGAACGATCACCACGGGCCATGGCGTAGCCCCACACCCGCTGGTAGATCTCCTCGCGCTCGAGCACGCGGCCGCCGGCGGCGGCGAGCAGCTCGATGAGCTCGAACTCACGGCGGGTGAGGTCGAGGCTCAGGCCGCCGACGAAGGCCTGAAACTGGTCGGGGCGCACCTCGATCTCTCCGGCGCGTATGGGCACCGACTGCTCTCGAGGCTCGGCGCGGCGGCGTCGGCGCACCACCGCCTCCAGCCGGGCGATGACCTCCTCGGGATGACAGGGCTTGGTGATCCAGTCATCGGCTCCCAGCCGCAACCCGCGCACCCGCTGGGCCACGGTGGACTGACCGGTGCACACCACCACTCCCAGCCCGGGCAGCGCCGAGCACAACCGCTCGAGGTACTCCCAGGCCGGGGGGCCGAGAATGGCCAGGTCGATGAGGAGGGCGTTCAGGCGCATGGCCACCACCGCCTCCACCGGGACCGCGCTGGCCAGCACCCGGTGCTCCCAGGCCAGGCCGTCCAGTCGCTTGGCGAGCACCGCCAGGAAGCCCGAGTCGCGATCCACGACCGCCAGGCGGATGGCCCCGGCGGTGGACGGGCTCGACGGACCCGGGCCGGCGCCGGTCACAGACGCTTGGCTCATGCGCCGCAGTGTAGTGGCGCCGCCCGGCGTCCATGGACCCGGTGAAGGCCTCGATCACCGGATGTTCACAGTGACAACAGCGGTGCTTGCGGGAAATATGGCGCGCTGCCCGGCCGGTGGCGGACGCTCAGGAGGTAAGTGGCGCTCGCCGGACTCTCAGCTGGGCAGGGGGTGCGAGGAGTCTGAGAACTCTCGAAACAGCCCCGTCACCACGAACGCCGTCTGCTCACCGATGTCGACGGCGTTGTCGCCGATGCGCTCCAGGCAGCGGGCGACGAGGATCATGAGCATTGCCCATTCGCGGGTGTCGGCATCCTCGCCCACCTCGAGGGCGAGCTTGAATATCTCGCGGTTGAGGTGGTTGATGTCGCGGTCCTGGCGCACGAGATCCTCGGCGAGGGCGACATCACGGCTGGCGAAGGTCTGCTTGGCCAGGCGCACCTCCGAGCGAGCGTGCTGGCCCATGCGCAGTACGCGCTCGAGGACCTCGTCGCGCACCGGCGGCTCATGACCGGCCAGCGGGATGAGCTTGGCGATGTTCACGCACTGGTCGCCCATGCGCTCGACGTGCTTGATGGTGTGCAGCAGCGCCGCCACCAGGCGCAGATCGCCGGCCACCGGGGCCTGGAGCGCCAGCAGGGAGAGGATGCCCTGATGGACCTCCAGGAAGCGGCCGTCGAGGCGGTCGTCGTCGGCGATGACGATCTGGGCGAGCTCGACGTCCTGGTGCTCCAGGGACTCAAGCGTGCGGTCGAGCTGCTCGACCACCAGGTCGAGCCCCCCGAGGGCCGCCTCCTCCAGTCCGCGCAGCTGGTCCTGGAAGTGCTGGCGCCCGCTCATCGACGTTTAGTCCTGTTCGGGGGCACGTACGGGAGCCTCAGCCGAACTTGCCGGTCACGTAGTCCTCGGTACGAGGGTCCTCGGGCTTGGTGAACATGCGCTCGGTCGGCCCCACCTCGATGAGCTCGCCGTCGAGCATGAACGCCGTGGAATCCGCCACGCGCGCGGCCTGCTGCATGTTGTGGGTGACGATGACGATGGTCACCCGACCCTTGAGCTCCTCGATGAGCTCCTCGATCTTCAGGGTGGCGATCGGGTCAAGCGCCGAGCAAGGCTCGTCCATGAGGATGACCTCCGGGGAGACGGCCATGGTGCGGGCGATGCACAGGCGCTGCTGCTGGCCCCCCGACAGGCCGATCCCCGCCTGGTCGAGGCGATCCTTGACCTCCTCCCACAGGCCGGCGCCGCGCAGGGCCTCCTCGACGCGCTCGGGCATCTTGGCGCCGGCGTCGCCGCTGAGGCGCAGGCCGGCGGCCACGTTGTCATAGATCGACATGGTGGGAAACGGATTGGGCTTCTGGAACACCATGCCGATGGTGCGGCGCACGGCCACGACGTCGACGTCCTCGCCGTTTACGTCGACGTCGTCGAGCATGATGCGACCGCTGGCGTGGGCGCCGGGAATCTCCTCGTGCATCCGGTTGATGCAGCGCACCATGGTGGACTTGCCGCACCCGGAGGGGCCGATGATGGCCGTCACCCGATTGGCCTCGAAGGCCAGGTCGATCTCCTTGACCGCCTTTGACTCTCCGTAGAAGGCGCTCAGCTTGTCCAGGGTGACGCTGTGGGCCTGGTGATCCATGGGTCGCTTGGAGGCCGACGCCTCCCGAGCGCGCGCACTGGATTGCGCGCGCTGGGTTGGTGACAGACGGCCGGCGGGCATCTCCTGCTCCTTTGGCATCTCGTCGATGGAGGGGTTTGCGTCTACCGTCATGTCAGGCGGCTCCTTCGGGAGAATAGTCGGGCCAGAAGGGTGAGCAGGAGGATCATCGCCACCAGGGTGAGCGCCGCTCCCCACGCGCGGTCGATCAGGCGCTGCTGGGAGGCCTGCAGATCGGAGAAGATGAGCACGGGCAGCGAGTTCATGCGCGCGCCCAGGTTGAAGCTCGTGCCGAACACCAGCTGCGAGGTGAACAGCAGCGGCGCCGTCTCCCCCGCCGCGCGGGCGATCGACAGCAGCGAGCCGGTCACCAGTCCGGGCAGGGCGGTGGGCAGGACCACCCGGGTCACCACCCGCCAGCGCGGGGCACCCAGGGCCAGCGCGCTCTCGCGCAGGGTGTCGGGCACGAGCGCCAGCACCACCTCCGCCGAGCGGGTGACGATGGGCAGCATGAGCAGCCCCAGGGCCAGCGAGCCCTTCCAGGCGGTGTTGGTGCCGCCGATGTGGGTGAGGATCAGCGTCGTGTAGATGAACAGGCCAAAGACGATCGACGGCACCCCGGTCATCACGTCGATGAAGTAGCGCACCACGCTGGCAAAGCGCCCGGTGCGCCCGTACTCGGTGAGGTACAGGGCCACGGCGATGCCCAGCGGCACCGCCACCGCGGTGGCCAGGGCGACGATGATCACCGTGCCGATGATCGCGCTCTTGATGCCGCCGGGATCGCCGATGAAGTTGCCGTTGGGATCGCTGGTGAAGAAGTGCCAGCTCACCGCGCCCAATCCCTGCTTTAGCAGGTAGTAGACGATGAGGATCAGCGGCACCAGAGCCAGGCCGGTGGCGCCCGCCACCGCCCCCCGCGCCACCCGGTCGGTGCGCCGGCGCCGGGCGCTGATGGGCTCGATCCCGACGCTGCTCACGCCGAGGACGCCACAGCCGTCGCCGCCCTGCCAGAGCCGTGACGCTTCATGCGCTGCCCTCGGCGCACGAACACCCGGGCGCCGGCGTTGACCAGCAGGGTGAGGACGAAGAGCACGAGGCCGGCGGCGATCAGAGCGCTGCGGTGCAGGCTGTCGGCCTCGCCGAACTCATTGGCGATCACGGCCGCCAGCGTATAGCCCTGGGAGAGCAGCGTGTGGCCGATCACGGGGGCGTTGCCGATGACCAGCGTCACCGCGATCGTCTCTCCGATGGCCCGGCCCAGGCCGAGCAGGGAGGCACCGACGATGCCGCTGCGCGCGTAGGGCAGCACGGCGAGGCGGATCATCTCCCAGCGCGTGGCGCCCAGAGCCAGGGCGGCTTCCTTATGGGCGGGGGGCACGGTGGTGAGCACCTCGCGGGTGATGGCGCTGACGATGGGGACGATCATGATCGCGAGGATGAGCCCGGCGATGAAGTAGTTGGGCCCAGCCACCGTTGCGCCCCCGATGAAGGGGACGAAGCTGAAGGTGTCGGCGAAGAGCTGCTCGGCGGGCTTGAGCTTGGGGATGAGCACGAAGAAGCCCCACAGTCCGTAGACCACCGAGGGCACCGCGGCCAGCAGCTCGACCAGGATGGTCAGCGGCCCGCGCGCCCGTCGCGGGCACAGCTCGGTGATGAACACCGCTGTGGACACCGCGACGGGGACTCCGATGAGCAGGGCCACGGCGGAGGTGATCAGGGTGCCCACCACCAGGGGCAGTGCCCCGAAGGTGGCGCGTGAGACGTCCCAGTCGTTGGTGAAGGTGAAGCCGAAGACCCCGAACTTGGCAAAGGCGGGATTGGACTCACCGATCAGGCGCACGAAGAAGTAGGCGATGAGCACGAGTACCCCGGCGGCGACACCGGTCAGGCCGTAGCGCAGGGCTTGGTCGGGCAGACGCGAAAGCGGCGACCGCTCGAGGATCGAGCGGTCGCCGCTGAGCGGGACAGTTGGCGTGGCAGCCTCCATCGAGTGCGGCTACGCCGTCAGGGGACTTCCGTTGCACGTCAGGGTGGCCAGCTGGGCCTGGGACTTGGCGAGCAGGGGAGCAGGCAGCGGCGCGAACTCAAGCTGCTTGGCCACATCCTGGCCGGCGCCGAGCCCGTACTTGATGAACTTGACCACGTTCTGGGCGGTGGCCTGACTCACGCCCGCCTTGCACATGTCCTTATAGACCAGGATGAAGGTCTGGGAGACGATCGGGTAGGCGTTGGGGTTGGGCGAGTTGATGGCTTTGATGCGCAGGTCGGCCGGGACCTTGAGCCCCACGCCGGCGGCGCTGGTCGAGGCCAGGGTCGGTGCCACGAAGGTCCCGGACTTGTTCTTGACCTGGGCGGTGGTGAAGTTGTTCTGGAGGGCGTAGGCCTGCTCCACGTAGCCTACGGCGCCGTCGGTCTGCTTGACCGCGCCGGCCACGCCGGCGTTGCCCTTGGCCCCGGTGCCGCTCGGCCACTTCACGTCCTTGTTGGCCCCTACCGACGTCTTCCAGGTGGGGCTGTAGGCGGCCAGGAAGGTGGTGAATCCCGCCGTGGTGCCCGAGGAGTCCGAGCGGTGGACGATGCTGACGGCCGTCGAGGGGAGCTTGACCCCCGGGTTCAGGGTGGCGATCTCGGGATCGCTCCAGGTCTTTACCTTGCCCAGGAACATGTCGGCGATGGTCTGGCCGTCGAGCTTGAGGCCCGCCTTGACGCCCGACAGGTTGTAGGCCACGGTGATCGCTCCGAACACGGTGGGGATGTGAACGGGCACGCCCTTGGCCTGGGCCGCGGAGATCTCTGTGTCCTTCAGCGAGGGGTCTGAGCCCGCGAAGTCCACGGTGCCCGCGGTGAGCTGCTGGACGCCGGCGCCCGAGCCGACGGGCTGGTAGTTGACGGTGATGCCCTGGCTCTTGAGGTTTGAGCCCCACTGCTGATAGACGGGGGCCGCCAGGGTCGAGCCGGCGCCGTTGATGGCGCCACCGCTTGACTTCGCGGCGCCGCCGCCGGTCTTGGCGGCGCCGGGGGAGCTGGCGTTGGAGCTTGATCCGTTGCTGCTGGAGCCGCACGCCGTCACGAACAGGACGAGCGCAGCCATCCCGGCCAGGGCCGGGAGGGAACGTAGTCGCACTTGCATCTCCTTGGGGGGGGTATGGGGCCTGCGGGAGGCTCCCGGTGATCGGGCGCCAGTCTGTTACTCCGGCGCACCGGGATTGTGAAAAGGCTGTGAAGCCTCCGGCTCCAGGCGATAGCCAAAGCCGAAATGGGTGTGGATGAAGCGCAGGTCGGGAAGCGCGCGCTCGAGCTTGCCTCGCAGCTTGCTCACGTAGACGTCGACGGAGCGGTCGCCGTCACGTAGGGGGCGCCCCCACACCATCTCGTAGAGCTCGGTGCGGGCCACGATGCGCCCCCGCCAGCGCGCGAGCGCGGCCAGCAGCTGGAACTCGCGCCCCGACAGCATCAGGGGCCCTCCCCTTGGCAGCGGCCAGACCCTCGTCCAGGCGCACCTCCAGGGGGCCGACGTGGACCACCGCCTCGGTCTCTGAGGGCTCCGCTTGCCTGGCTGCGCTGGCCACCTGCCCGAGTCTGGTGAGGATGGTGGCCGCCGTCGTTATCGGTTCGTGAACGCGCTGTGAACAACATGTGAACGCCGTCCCGAGCCCGGGCTCGGCCTCTAGCTAGTGGTCTCTTGCCGCACCACGAAATCGCAGGCGATCATCGGTGTGTAAGCGCTAAAGAACGTGGTGACGTCTGGTCAGCGCTCGGCTGGCGACGTGCCCTGCCGGGTCTGTGAGCAACGCGGCATCCAGGCGGCCGTCGAGCAGTTCGCGGGCTCACCGGTTGAGATCAGATGCCTCGCGAGGGGTCGGACTTGCGCAGCTGGGGGTGACGCTCACCCCGCCCCGCCGGGCAGGATTTCGCTGATGGTGTTGTCGGCTGTGTTTGCGACCCATACGTGTCCGAGCCCGACAGTGACGCCGCCCGGGTCATGACCGACGCGTACCGGGGGCCCACTCAGATCGTCGCCAGCCGGATCGATGCGCAGTAGCTGCGCCGGCCGTATGGGCGAGCCGGGTACGAGGTTCCCGACATCTGTTGCCCAGACCGCGTCTGCCTGTGCGGCAAGGCGCAGCGGGACTCCGCCGGTGACGGCGATGCGCCGGCCGACGACGGCGCGTGTCTTGGGGTCGATTCGTGACACTGAGATCTGTCGCGTCGTGCGGGGCTGATCTGTTGTGGCCACCCAGATGGCGTTGGCGCCGGCGGTAAGCGCGAGGACTTCATCGCCGGGCTGCTCGATGCTCTTGGCCGTGCCGCCGGGGCTCAGCGGATGGTGGGCGGTCACCCGGATGGGCGCGTCGGGTTGGCTGCCGGACGCGTCGATGTGGCTGACGGTCCCATCGGCTGAGTTGGCGGTCCAGACGCTGCCGAAGGCGAACGCGACGTCGGTTGGTTGGGATCCGACGCGGATCGGTGTGCCGATGGTGCGGGCGCTTTGGGGGTCGATTCGCACGACGCTGTCGCTCGCGCGGCTAGTGACCCACAGTGACCCGCCGCCGAGCGCCACGCCGGCGGGGTCGGGGACCGGGACGGAGGAGGCGACCCGCATCGTGTGCGGGTCGATTCGCACGACTGCTCCTGCCGCGGTGGACCCACGCTCCCTCGGATTCGACGGCGATCGCTCGCGGTCCGCCGGGAATCTGGATGGGACGTCCGATTGGTCGATGCGATCGGGCGTCGATGCGTGTGACGCTTCCATCGTTGGCGTTGACCGCCCAGATGGATGTCGCGTCGGTGGCCAGCGCCGTAGGGCCACGGCCGACCCGGATGACGGCTCGGGCCTTTGCGGGCTGGGCGGGAGGATGGCGGGTGGGCCGAAACGCCGCCTGGTGTTGCCCACAACCCACGATGGATGCCACCATCCACAACCCGGCGGCGCTGAGCCGGAATCCACGACACGGTGTCCGGTGAGGGGGCATGAGGCATCGCATAACGGACTCATGCGGGGGCCGCGGCGCGGCTGGATCACCCAGGTGACCCATGCGCCGGGGTGGCTGCGGCGATGGAGTAGCGCCTCGGTCGCTGATCCTTGCCGCAGTGATCCGCCCTCCGACGCAGCTCGTAAGTCGGATCTGGAGCTACTGCTGCGGCCCAGCCGCAAGACCCTTGAACGGCTCCCTTGAGCGAAGGATGGTCTCCGTGATGTCGAGGATCCAGCGAGTCCTGATGGTCGTGTGTGCCGCGCTCGTGACGGGGGCGTTGGGTGCGCCCGCCAGCGAGGCTTCCAGCCACCGCGAGGCGCCGAACATCGCGCTTGACCCGACGGCGGACAACACCGACACGTATGCGTTCGTGTCGCCTGACGCACCGGATGCGCTAACGATCGTGGCCAACTGGATCCCCGGGCAGAACCCGGCGAACGGACCCAACTTCTTTCGCTTTGACAACCGTGCCTTCTACTACCTGAACATCGACAACACCGGTGACGGCAAGACCGACATCCGTTACCTGTTCAAGTTCAAGACGGTGTTGCGCGACCCGAACTCGGCGTTGTATGCAGAGACGCCGGTCAACTCGATCTATGACAAGACGCTGAACGTCTTTCAGACCTACACGCTATCCCGTGAGAACTTCACCGACGGGCGCCTTGTGAAGACGACCGTCATGGCCACGGATGTGCCTGTCGCCCCCAGTTACGTGGGAGAGAAGACGATGCCCAACTACGGCAACCTGGTCAACGAGACGATCAAGGCGCTTCCGGGCAACGTAAAGGTCTTCGCGGGTCAGCGCGACGATCCGTTCTTCGTCGATCTCGGCACGGTCTTCGACTCGATCAACTTCCGGGTGCTGACGGGCAACGCGGGCGGTGGCAAGGACGACTTCTCGGGCAACTCGATTTCGTCGGTCGTCCTGCAGGTTCCCAAGTCCGACGTCACGGCCGGCGGCAGGCCGGTCGATTCCCCCTCGGCCTCCAACGCCGTGGTGGGGGTGTGGGCATCCACTGAGCGCCGGGCGCTGCAGTTGACGAATGCTGACTTCGGCAGCGAGGCGCCGAGCGCGCTAGCGACAAACACTCGCGTCTCCTGTAGGGCCGTACGGCATCGCCCCGCTCATCACCCCAAGCGCTCGGCCCGACGACCACACGCGGATGTCTCCTCCCGCCGCACCAACTCGCGCCGTGGTCGCGCGCCGCGGTGTCACACGGTGAAAACCCGGGCGCCAAACCCGCAGGTGCAGGTGTCGCGCCTCAGTAACCCGCTGTTCAACGAGCTCCTGGTACCGCTCCCCAAGAAGGACCTGTACAACCGCACAGCCCCGCAGAACGACATGGCCAACTTCGGACAGTTCGTACTGGCGCCGCGATTCGTGGCGCAGATCAACAAGTTCTTCCCTATCGTCACCGCACCTGAATCTGATCGCACCGATCTGGTGCAGGTGTTTCTGACTGGCTTCCCGGGTCTGAACCAGATCGGCAAGAATCCGGTGGCGGCTGACACGCTGAAGATCAACCTCGGCATTCCTCCGACGATGACGCCCAATCGTTTCGGGGTCATCGGCGGCGACATGGCGGGCTTTCCCAACGGCCGCCGCCTGACCGACGACGTGGTCGACATCGAGGCCCAAGTCCTGGGCGGCTTTCTCAAGGGCAACAAGCGCCCGCTCGGTGACGGCGTCGATCAAAACGACAAGCCGTTCTTGACAGCGTTTCCCTACCTGGCCGCCCCGACGTCGGGCTTTGACTCCGCGCCATCAGACCGCTTCGAGCCCCAGCACGCTCCCGAGCCGCCGGGCGGATCAGCCGCCGCGACGGCCGGCGGACCGGCGCTCCCAACGTCCGGACGCTGAGTCGAGCGTCCGGCGGACAGGATCCGGACCGGTGGGCCGCGTGATGTCGTCGGCGCCCCCTCGCGCCCCCTCACCGAGCCGAAGCGCTCGATGGCGGGCGGCCGTCACTGCGCTCGCAGGGGTGTCGCTTGTCGCCGTGGTCTTCGCGCTGGTCGCCGGCGGGTCACGGGCACCGTCGGTGGTCCCGGCATCTCCCGCTTTGACGTTGCGTCCCGGTCAGAGCACCGTCGAGCAAATAGGCGTACTTCAGGCTGCGGCCCGAAGCCGTCCACGCAACGCCGAGGTGCTGGCTGGCCTCGGGGTGGCCTACTACCAGCGGGTGCGCGAGACCGGCGACTTCAGCTATTACGTGCGCGCGCAGGGCGTCTTGGATCACGCCCTGCGGCTGCAGCCCGACAACCTGACCGCGACCGTCGGCATGGCGACGATCGCGCTGGCCCGCCATGACTTCGCCGGGGGCCTGCGTTATGCGCTGCGTGCCCGCAGTCTGAACCCGCTCGGCGTGGCGGGATTTGCCGGCGTCATCGACGGACAGGTCGAGACCGGCCGTTACCGCGAGGCCGCCCAATCGATCCAGCAGTTCGTTGACCTGCGGCCAGGGCTGCCGTCGTACGCACGGGTCTCCTACTTTCGCGAGCTCCACGGCGACCTGACGGGAGCCGTCGACGCTATGGGCTATGCGATCTCAGCCGGAGGGGAGACTCCGGAGAACGTGGCCTACGTGCAGACGCTGCTCGGTGACCTGCAGTTCCTCCGCGGCCGTGTCTCGGAGGCCAAGGCGGCCTACCGCCTCGCCCTGGGAGGCGTCGGACACTACGTGCCGGCACAGGTCGGACTCGCCCAAGTGCAGGCCGTCCAGGGACACCTGCCGGCGGCAATCGGCGAGCTGCGCGACGCAGTCACCCGTCTCCCGCTGCCTCAGTACATCGTCGCGCTCGGCGAGGATGAGCTTGCCGCCGGGCGCCCGGCGGCCGCGCGTACCGACTTTGCTCTGATCGGGGCCGAGGAACGGCTGCTCGAGGCCAACGGCGTCAACACCGATGTCGACCTCGCCCTGTTTGAGGCCGGACACGGCGACCCACGACGCGGACTCACGCTGGCGCGTCGGGCATGGCAGCGGGCGTCGAGCATCAGGTCGGCCGACGCGATGGGCTGGGCGCTGACGCGCGCGGGTAATCCCCTGGCCGGGCTTGTCTGGGCCCGGCGGGCACTGACCCTCGGCTCGCGCGATCCGTTTCTGCTCTACCACGCAGGCGCCGCGGCTGCGGGAGCAGGTCAGCGCACCCTCGCCGCGCGCTACCTGCGCGAGTCCCTCGCCCTGAACCCGCGGTTCTCTGCGTATTACGCGCCGTTGGCACGACGGGCGTTGAGGGCCGTGACGTGAGGCGCCGAGGCCCTGCCCTCCTGCTCGCCGTCGCAGCGTGCGGGGGTTGGTCCGCGACCGCGGCGGCGCATCCCCTCGGCAACTTCTCCGTCAACCACCTCACACAGGTCCGGGTCTCCGCCGCATCGATCGACCTCTTCTACATCCTCGACCAGGCCGAGATCCCCACCTTCCAGGAGCGCGGGCAGCCCGACACGCGCATCCTGGCCATCAAGCAGGACGAGGTTCTCGCTCACCTGGAGGTGACCGCAGGCGCCGATATTGTCGGCAATCATAATGCGGGTTACGGAGTATACACGAAATGAAAGTAGGGGCGCTAGCCCGGATCGTGCGTGCGCCCAGAGTTGGAGGTGCTGATGGAGTGAGCTGATCCAACATAAGCTCGTCGTCGCCAGCGGGTGTGAGTCCCGTCCGAGTAGCTGCCAGGAGGCTCGGTAGC
>JAABUU010005495.1_pt1 | contig 14189 bp, 15 predicted proteins | sample 5559301 | NCBI WGS metagenome assembly JAABUU01 (sample SAMN10711884, study PRJNA513360) | rock metagenome | isolation source: Antarctica rocks | place: Antarctica: Victoria Land, Richard Nunatak white | reverse complement strand
ACCTCGTCAACGTCGCCCTGCTCTCGGCTCTCACCGGCGACCCGCTCTTCCTGGTGGTCGTCGTCGGCTTCATCGTCGTCTTCTTCGTGCTGCTGGTGCTCGTCGCTATCACACGCACCATCGGCACGATCTACGGCGCGGCGGTCTACCTGGCCGCGCCGGTGGCGACGATCTGCATGGTCACGCCCCTGACGCGCGCGGTGGCGGCGGCGTGGGCGCGGCTGTGGTTCTCGCTCACCTTGTGGGGCGTGTCCTACGCCGTCGCGCTCATGTCTGTGCGGGCGATGGTGGCCGCCTTCGGGGGCGACGGGCTGCAATCACTGGCCCTGGCCCTGGCTGGCGCGTTCGTGCTCTACGGCGCCCCGCGCCTGGGCGACGCGCTGCTCGGCGGCGGGGCCTCGCGCGCCCTCGGGATCGGCAACGTGCCCCTGCTCGGGACCGCCGCGCGCATGGGCCTGGCGGCGGCGACGGGCGGGGCCGGCGGCGCGGCCGTCGCGGCAGGGGGCGAACAAACCGGCGCGGCAATCCCGAGCGACCCGTCAGTGACACCCATGCCCACGGCCAGCGTCTCCGAGGTGGCGTCGATCGCGCCGCCCATCAACGCGGAATGGGGGCTGATCGAATGAAACGACAGCTACAGCGGGCAGCGCGCGCGACGGGACGGGGCCTCTATATCCTGGCGGTGCCCAAGACGGCGCGCCGCTCGACGGACGAGCTACGCGGCGTCGAGATATCCCCGGCGCTCGGGCTCGTGCTGCGGCTCGCCGCGCTCCTCGTGCTCGCGGGGACGGTCCTGGCGGTCCACGCCGTCGGGCATCCCCTCCTGGGCCTGGCCCGTGACGCCCTGCTATTCGTCGGGGCCGTCGTGATCCTGGCCCTCTCGGGGGCGCTCGCGCCGCAGGGGCGCTTGGTGGGGCGGCTCTTGCTGTCCTACGCCAAGCGGGAGAGCGCGCGCCGGGGCTTGACGTGGCGGGGCCGCCTCTTCCGCGCCCTCGCCCGGCGCTTAGAACCTGCCATGTCAAAGAAAGAGAAGGGGAAGACCAATGTCCGCTAACCAGACCGACGCACAGCGCCCGCGCATCTCGATGGTCGTCGATGCCCGCCAACAGTGGCAATACGCCCAGCAGTTCAATTGCTCGGTGGATCGTTTGAATGAACTGGGGAGGGACGGCTGGCATCTCGTCGGGCCGCCCGTCATCGCCAAGATGTCGCTCGGGTCGTCCGGGCGCTTGCTCTACGTGTTCGAGCGTCCCCTACAAACGCCCCCGCGATAACGGCGGCAACGACAGAGGAGCCCGGCTGGGATGAGACCCCCGCCGGGCTCCCATAAGCAGAAAGGGAAGGGTAAGAGACATGACCACGACGGATCGGGACCACGATATCTTGCGGGCGCTCGCCGACGGGGAGGAGCGCCACGGCTACACCATCATGCAGGCCGTCGAGGAGCACACCAACGGCACGGTGATCCTCGGCCCCGGCACGCTCTACCGCGCCATCGGGCGCCTGCTAGCGGACGGCCTGATCGTCCAAACGGACCGCCGGCCCGATCCTGCTTTGGAAGACGCGCGCCGGCACTACTATCGCCTCACCGCGCGTGGCCGCGCCCTACTCGACCAGCCGGGGACCCCGCTCCCCCCGCTCGCCCCGCCGCCGCCGTCCGGTTCGCACCCCCCCGGCCGCCAGTACGACCTCTTACGGGCGCTCGCTGACGGGGAGGAGCGCCACGGCTACGCCCTCCTGGGCGCGCTCAGGGCGCTGCCGGGGGGCGCGCCCCTCGGCCCGACCACGCTCTACCACAGCATCCGTTACCTGCGCACGGACGGCCTGATCGTAGAGACCGCCCTGCGGCCCGACCCCGCGCTGGACGACAGGCCGCGCGACTACTACCGCATCACGCCCCAAGGGGCGGCGGCCCTGCGCACGCCGGGGCGGGTGCCCTTGCCCGCGCGCACCGTCGCCCAGGAGCGCGCGTACGCCGTGCTATGCGCCCTCGCCGACGGGGCGGAGCACCACGGCTACGGCCTCATCAAAGACCTGTGCGCGGCCCAGGGCGGCGCGGGGCGCGTCGGGTCGGGGACGATCTACCGTACCCTCGATGCCCTGCGCGCGGACGGCCTGGTGGTCGAAACCGGGACGCGGCCCGATCCCGCCGTCAACCCGCACGCGCCCCGCCTGCACGTTCGCCTCACCCCGCGCGGGGAGGAGGCCCGCCGGATGCTCGCCACGCTACCCCCCCAGCGGCCACATGATCGGGTGCCCTGGCGTGGCGCGGTGTCGTTCGGCGTCGCGTGGGGCACGGCCACGGGCGGCCTGCTGCTCCTGCTGGGCGCGGGCGGCGCGGGCTGGGCCACGGGCGCGGCGGCCACGGTCATCACCATCGGCGCGGGCTTGCTGCGCCGCGACGAGGCGGCGTCGCGCCGCACGACAGCGTGAAAGAGAGAGAGAGGGAGGACGATCATGGCGAACGAACGCACGTCGATGTACCTGCAACCGGAGGTGAAGCAGGCGCTCACGGAGTACGTGGAACGCACCAAAGCGGAGTCGATTTCGGCTGCCGCCAACGACCTGATCCAGCGCGGCCTCGGCGCGCTGTCGGCGCGGGACACAGGCGACGTGGCAGCGCCGGCCATCGCGGAGGCCATCAGCCGGCGGGTGGAGGAGCTGCTGCGCGCCCTCGTCGTGCAACCGTTCGGCGCGGAGCTGGCGGCGATCCGCACCGAGGCGACGCTGGCCCGCCTCGAAGGGTTCGCCCATATCGCCAACGACTACGGGCCACCGGTGGCCGAGCGCCTGGAAGCGGCGGTCGAGGAACGCGCCACGGCGGCGCGCGCGGCGGGCGAGGTGCCGCACCTGAACATGGCCCTGCTTGACCAGACGGGGCAGGTGTCCTGATGACACCGACGCGGACGTTCGTGGAGGGGCGCTACGTGCCCGCTGGGCCGTGGGCGGACGCCAAGATTGCGCGGCAGGTAAAACACCTCATCGCCGACTACCGGGCGGGCGAGGCGCACGAGGAGCGCACCCTGTTCGGGCCACGGGGCGAGATCGCCGACCGCGCGGCTGCGCGTGCCCTGCTGACGGCCGCGATCGGCCCCAAGGTGGTGTTCCACCGGCTTGTCCTCTCACCGGGGCGACGCGCCGGTGTGGTCCGCCCCATCGACCTACAGACCTGGACGCGGCTGCTGCTGATGGACCTGGGCCACGAGTTGGGCCAGCGGCTCGTGTGGGTGGCCGCCGTCCACCGCAACACCGACGATCCGCACGTCCATGTGCTGCTCGCCGGCGCGGCCACGCGCACCCGCTGGCCCAACGAGGGGAAGGTGTTGGGCGTGGAACTGCGCCGCGTTCATTACGTTCCCGGTGGCTTCATACGCCAGCGCGGGGACGTGCGCGCGGCCGATATCCGCCAGATCAACGGCGACGATACGGCGGCCTGACCGCGCCAGAGGAGGGAAACGATGAGGACGATGGACCACGGGACAGGGGCTGCGCTTGCCTACACCGTCGATAGCCAGGGCCGCGTGCTCTCCGTGCGAGAGGCGACGCCGTCGCCTCCCGACCCGGTCACGGCGCGCGCGGGAGCGGACGCCGCGCCGCCCGTCGCGCTGCGGACCCTGGTGGCCCCGCTGACCTGGGAGCCGGTGCAGCGCCTGCTCGCCTGGGGCGCGCGCGAGGGGATGACCGCGGCCGACCTGCTCGACACCTGCCGGGCGGCGACACGCCCGACGACACACCCGACGACACGACGAAGGAGCGCACGATGACGACCTATAGCCGCGACGATACGCTGCTCACCCCCTTCGATGGGATGCTCGCCGACGGCGGCCCCGACCGGACGGTGGTCGAGCCGACGGCGACGGAAACCGGGGAGCCAGCGGTGACGTACTACACGCGGGAGCCGGACAGCTTTATGCCCGATAACCTCCGCTGGCAGCCGATCACCGACCCGGCCGAGATCGCCACGATTGAGGCGGCGTTAGCGCAGGGCATCGACCCGTCCTACGAGGTGTGGATGGACCAGGCGCCGGCCGCGCTCACCCCCGGCGACCTGACGCCTATCGGGGAGGAGGCGACGGCGTCCTATGTGTGGGAGCAAACCGGCCCCGCCGTGGGCGAGGGCCAGCTGTATGACGTCACCGATCCGGTCGTGATCGCCGCCTATGAGGAAGCGCACCCCGCCCAAGGGGCCGTCGAGATCGTCGACCCCGCCGACTACGACGATGCGGCGTGGGCGGCCGACGCGGCGCATGCGACCGCTGTCCCCTCCCCCGAGACCCTTGACCCCGCCCTGTACGACGCGCGGATCGACGCGCTCGCCGTCACGGGCGCCACCTGGCTTGAGGTCGAGTCGGTGGGGGACGGCTTCGCGCTCGGACGTTACGCCGCCGGCCCCATCGAGCGCGACACGAACGGCTGGGAGCCGGTGCGCGTCGGCGACGGCCCTGACGACGGCCCTATGGGGAACGCGTACCCCGACGAGGCAACCGCCCGCCAGGCCGCGATCGCGTACAACGGCGCGGACCTCGACCCCGCCCCCGTCGCCGTCCCCGATCGGGACCTAACGCCGACCCTCGACCTGTAGGGGTAAGGAGAGACAGACCATGAGTACACCGCGCACATCCGCTAGCCCGCCCCTCACCACCCGCCCCTGGACGCGCGGCATTGCCGGTGCGCGCCGCCTGGCGTGGCTCCCGCGCGTGATGATGCACGCCCTGCTGCCTGTCGTGCGGCGGCTGCTCGTTCGTGCCCTCTGGCTCCTGCGTGGTTGGGCGGGCCTCCTCGCCGGCCTCCTCGCCGTGTTGGCGCTCTGGTTGGGGCCGCTCGCCGGCGCGCGCTGGATCACCACCCAGGCCACGGCCCTCTACCGCCATGCCGCCGCAGCGGTAACGCTCTGGTATCGGACGGCCTACGACGCCGTGGCTTGGCCGGCGGCCAACGGGCAGGCTGGCCTGCGCGCGACGCAGGCGTGGGCACACCACGGCTACCACGGGCTCACCCCCACGATCCGCACGACCCCCTGGGCGTTCTGGATGCGCCACGGCGCGACCTGGCGCTACGCCACCCTGCACCGCCTGAGCGGGGCGCCCGTGCGCGCGGCGATCCCCCTGGAACTGGGCGGTGTGCTCACGTTCCTGGCGCTGTTCACCGTCTTTGTCATGATCGGTCGTCGGAAGCGCGCCCTCGACCCCACGCGCGCCAACACCTACGGCGGCGCGCGCTGGCAGACCTGGGACGAGCTGCGACGGCGACGGGCCAAGCGGGGCGACATGGTACTGGGCACGGCGCGGCGTGGGTTCAAGACAATTACCGTCGGGGTGCCGGCGGCGCTGCTGCTCGAAGGGGTCGCCATCGACGCGCCGACCGGCCTGGGCAAGTCCAATGCCTTCTTCAAGACGCAGTTGTTGGAGCCCGATCCAGGGGTGGATTACGTCGCCACCGACAACAAGGGCGACGGCTGGACACAGACCGCCGCAGCCATGAGTCGGACGCACGACTGCTACCGGCTGGACATGCAGACGCCGGCCGCCAGCGTGACGTGGGCACCCCTCGCCCTGGTGCGCACGCCGGCCAAGGCTGAGGACTGGGCGCGCGCCTGGCTGCACAACTCCAAGCCCGCCGACAGTGCCCCGCCCCAGCCCTACTTCGAGCAGGCCGTCTTGCTGCTCATGGCAGCGGGCGTGATGCACGTCCACGCCGTCGCCGCTGTGGCCGGCCGCACCTCAGGCACCCTCGACGAACTGTTGGCCCTGCTGCTGCAACCGAACGTGGAGGCCATCGAGAAGGCGCTCAAGAAGGGGCCATCGGGCGCGGGGACAGGGCCGGCGGCGCAGTTCCTCGGCTTGATCGCCGAGCACCGCGACCTGCGCTCCTCCATCCCCTCGGGCCTGGCCCCGCGCCTCTCCGCGCTCGCCGACCCCGCCATCAAGGCCGTCGTCGGCGGCCAGGGCACGCTCGACCTCGACCGTTTGGGCCGTAAGGAGCGGCGGCCGGTGGCGCTCTACATCGTGATCCCGGCCGGTGACGACACGCTGCGGCCGCTCGTCGCCGCGCTGTTCACGACGATGTTCACCGTGCTGCTCGACCGCGCGCGCACGCTGCCCAAGGGGGAGCTAGCGCGCGAGGTGCGGATGCTGCTGGACGAGTTCGGCACGATGGGCGCGATTCCCCACGCGCCCAAGTGGTTCAACATCTGCCGGCAGCCGCGCATCTCGCGCGTCATCAGCTTCCAGTCCTTCTCGCAACTCGTGGACGACTACGGGGAACTGGGGGCCAAAGCCATCATCGACTCGTGCAACGTGCTGGCCTGGCTGGGCGGCACGCGCGGGGACGATGCGAAATGGGCGAGCGACGCGCTGGGTCATCGCACGGTGCTGGCCCGTGGGGAGGGCGACTCGGCCGCGCCGGGCGGCCTGTTCGGGCGACGGCCCGAGCGCGATAGCCGCTCGGCGAGCGAGGCGGGCGTGCCCCTGCTGTTCCCCGATGACCTGGCGGCCAGTTCGCGGCGGCGTGTCGTCGCCATCGCGCGCGAGGCGCGTCCGATGGACCTACGCACGCGGCCGCTGTGGTCCGTCCGGGCCATGCGCCGCCTCATAACGCAGCCCACCCCGATCGCGTGCCTTGAAGCCCCCACGCACCCTCACCCCGCGCTGGCGGTCGTCGCACCCGCACAGACACCCCCGCCCAAGGACGCGCAGGTCGTGGTCGTGCCCGACGCGGCGCGGGGAGCGACGCCGACGGGGCCGTGGGCGCCGGTGCGCGTGACGGCGAAGACACCTACGGCGACGGCGACCGCAGCTCCATCCCCCGCACTGGCGTTGGCGACATCCACACCACCAACGGGGCCGACGCGGACATCCGGCCCGCCACGCCTGCCGACAGCGCCGGTGAAGCACGGTACAGCCTACGATTGGACGGGGCTGCCATGACCACACAAATGATGCGCAGGATAGCGCCGTTAAGGGATGGGCAGGACGTGCGCTCGCGCGTCGCCTTTACGACAGGGGCGGGCGTGGGCTACAATGCTCATCATGAAGGAGTGCGCTATGTAGCACGAATGCGTGGCCGAAGCGGCCACAATGCAAGAGGCCCACCGGGTACGAACCGATGAGCCTCTTGCATGCCTGGACTGTTTTCAATATGACCGGCGCTGGTGCGCATCCCCGCGAAGGAACCACCAGAGCCACCAAACGGAGGCCGCAGCCCCGAGGAGTAGCTAGCTCCGAACCGGGTTGCGGGCCTGCACAGGAGGTTTTTATGCTTCAAAGCACACCCATGCTCTCTCGACAGGATAACGCGGACCCGCGCGTGTGTCAATCGGATAGTGCACGTCCCGTGTGGACACGCACGGGAATGGTCGATACACAGCCCATCATCGCGGCTGTTGTGCGGGCCTATAACGACACCCACCCCGTCGCCGACGTGACTCCCGACGCGATCCTTAGCCCAAGCCGCGCGACCCACGTCGCCCACGCGCGGCATCTCTGCGCCTACCTACTCGTCGAGGACTATCACCTGACCAACATGGCCGCAGCCCACGCGTTAGGGCGCGCCGACCACACCACGGTCGTCAACAGCCGTGCACGGGTCGTCGCGACCCTCACTAGCGACACGACGCTGCAACGAACGCTCGCTAGCGCGCGGGATATCCTGAGCGGTGGCACCACGCGCACGCGACCGCGACGCGATGACAGCCTGCGGCACGCCTTTGCCGCGGCCACGCCCCGCGAGTTGGCCGAGTACCGCTACTGGCGTCTGCGCTCCCTGCGCCCCAGCACGTCCTCCCTGGGAGGTGTGTGATGCCTTTCGCACGGCCCACCACGACCGCCACCCCCGACGAAATCTTCGAGGAGTGGGTGCATGTGCTCCGGCACGCCGAGTTGCTCGCGCTGCTCTACGTCGTCCGGCGCACCCTGGGGTTCAAGAAGACCACCGACGGCATCAGCTACACGCAGTTCCTCGATGGTATCACGACGCGCGAGGGCAAGGTACTCGACCGCGGCTGTGGCATCAAGAATCGGACGACACTCGCGGCCGCGCTGCGCCGCCTGGAGGAACTGCGCCTGATCCACTCCTATAAAACGCAGGACGCGCGGGGAGATCGCGCGACCACGCGCTACGGCCTGTGGTTCGCGGGCGACGACGCGGGTGACGACGACCACGCCACCGGCGATCAGGCCACCAACCGGGCCGGTGATCTCCCCGCCGCTCTTCCTACGCACGATGCTGGAGGGGGTAGTACGCAGGCTGTACCACCCCGGTACGCCCCGCGTACTACCGGTGGTACGCGGGGCGTACCACCGGTAGTACGCGGGGCGTACCGACAACAAACAGTCGAAACAACAAACACAACACAACAAACAGATCTATCGAGTCGAGCGCCCCGTGAGCTACCCCACAGCCCCTCTCTCGATTCGACCGATTCGATGGTCTTACCAGGACACCCTGTATCGACAGAGCAACTGGCCGATCCCGATACGTCGCCGCTTAACGCCGTAGTTGCGCGCTTCTCGGCCGAGTTCGGCGACGATGCGCCGCAGGCGAGTCGGACGCGGGTGCTCAACATGCGGCGCGCAGCGGGTCTCGACGAGGCGGCCACGCTGGCGCTGCTCGATGAGGCGGCGGCCATCACGCGCTCTCAGGCAGCGGCGATCACGAAACGGGGCCGCGCCGGGAAGGTTGTGCGCATGCCCTACCTGCTCGCCACGCTACGGGGGTTGGTCGAGGCGACCGAGGACCCGCCAGTTGTCGATGCACCGGCGATTAGCGACCCTATCCCACTGCCCCTGCAGGACACCGCTGGACCCAATTTGGACGATACCCCGGCGCCTTCCACGGCCACGGTGTTGTGGCGCGCGGTGTTGGGCGAGGTGCGGCAAGACGTGACGGCGGAGAACTACACGACGTGGTTTGCCCCCACCCGCGCCCTCGACGTGGAGGGGAGGGTGCTACGCGTGAGTGTGCCGACGCCGTTCCATGCGCAGTGGCTCGAGCACAAGCTGCGGGGGTGTGTGGACCGGGCGTTAGGGCACATGGGCCACGCCGGAGTGCGCATCGCGTACGAGGTCGCGACGCCAGCGGATCGTGCATCGGTCGGCGACCAGGCGGCGGATCAGGCGGCGGTACTCGTCCCCCCTATCGCGACCATCATGTCGCAACCGTCAGCATCCCGATGCGAGACCCCTGTCTTCGTGCATGCACCACAGTCGTGTGCGGTGTCTAGCGCCGTGCCTTCCCCGGTGGTGGCGTGCCCCTCCTGTCGCGCCGCGCCCTGCCGGTGTCAGCTAACGGATCCCCTGCAGCGCACGATCTCCGCGCGCATCCTTGTGGCGCAGGCCGGCATCTGAGGACGCAGGCGTGATGGGGATGAGGGGCGACCGGAGCAGGGGCATGCGCGATAAGCACCTTGGTTCTCAGATAGGGACCATGCGACACTATACGGGTGATAGGGGAGGACGAGGGGCACATGGGAGACGACGAGCAGACACTGGCGGCGTCAGGTGAAGGGCACTTCGGGGTCCTGGTCGACGACTTACGCGGTATTATCTCGACGGGGCGCGGTCGCGCGGCCGCGGCGGTCAACGCCGAGATGGTCCGGACGTATTGGCACATTGGTGAACGCATCGTCCGCGAAGAACAGGGTGGGGCGAGCCGTGCCGGCTACGGCGAGCAGCTGCTTGCACGGCTGGGACGCACGCTCGGCCGTGAGTTTGGCCGCGGCTTCACCGAGACAAACTTGCGGATGATGCGTCAGTTCCACCTTGCCTACCCAAATCAACACGCAGTGCGTGTCGAATTGAGCTGGACGCACTATCGGGCCTTGATGCGGTTGCCCGACGAGCGGCGCTCGTTCTACGAGCAGGCGGCCATCGCCAGTCGCTGGAGTTCGCGCGAGCTTGAGCGCCAGATCAACAATATGCTCTACGAGCGCGTCGGCCTCTCCAAGAACCCCACCGCATTCCTAGCCTCCCAGCCGCGCGGTGAGACAGGCCTGGCCCCCTTTGCGGGTGCGTTTAAAGACCCCTACGTCTTAGATTTTCTCGGTCTCGAAGACACGTTCTCGGAGAAGGACCTGGAAGCAGCGCTCATCCGCAATATCGAGAAGTTCCTGCTCGAACTGGGGACGGGCTTTTGCTTCGTTGGGCGTCAGTATCGGATGCCCATCGGGGGCCGTGACTACATCGTTGATCTCGTCTTTTTCCATAAGAAGCTGCGCGCATCGGTCCTCGTCGATCTCAAGGTAGGAGCGTTTACGCCGGCCGACGCCGCCCAGATGAAGCTCTATCTCAACTGGTTCCGCGCCAACGGGCGAGAGCCGTGGGAGGAGGAGCCGATTGGCCTCATTCTCTGCGGATCGGCCGATGAGCAAGTGGTGCAGTGGCTCTTTGCTGATCCGGAGACAACCATTGACGAGCGCATCAAGGTCGCGCAGTACCTCTTGCTCGACACCGAAGACACCTTGAAGAAACGTCTGGCCCAACTGACAGCGATGCACGAGCAACTAGCCGAGCACGAGCGGAGCGAGACATTGAACGACGGACGATAACGCTGGTTGTCCTAGCTGGTAGTGTTGGGGTCTGTTGTGGCGTGATAAGGGATAGGGGAAGGGCAGCATGTCGTGTCAACGGTGCGCGAGGCAGCAGTTCGTCAAGGCCGGGCGCGAGGGATGCGCCGGTCTTCACGGACGCGTCGACGGCGACGGGGCCACCAACCGTCGCACGCTGCAGCCGCTGTCTCTGCGCGCCCTGTCGCTGCCCGCATAAGGAACGGTGGGCGTGGGAACGGGCGGCCGGGAGGATGATGCCATGAGCGCGGTGCAGAGGCCGACGTCATCGTCGCCGCGCGCCGCCGCGTCCACGCCTTCCCTATCGACGCCCGCGATGCGCGAATTAGGATGGGAGCCCAACTGGTTACGAGAGGAGTCATTGAATGGACGACCGTGAGTGGCTAGCCCGCATCCCTGTGGCAACAGAGGAGGAGATGGCGGCACTCATCGTTCCGTGTCGCATGGGAAAACGGCGCTGTCAGGCGACATGCCGCCTGCACAAAGGATTAGATGGCAAGTGGTATGCGCCTGATGGGTGGGGGTCGCGCTACCGCTACGGGTGGTACTGCCCCGCGCACAACACGTAACCCCAGGGCGGGTCGAACGGTAGGGATTGCGACAAGGGAGCGATAACCGATGGCAACAAAAGACATCATGACGCCTACGATCGGTGTGCTCGACGTGGACGGCCTGCGCCTGGCTGATGGGGCTCTCGTGCCCATTCGAGGCGCGATCCGGCACGTCGGCGACCTGTATAAGGGCGCGCGGCGGCATGGGCTGACCCAACTCTGGCTGACCGACGCCTGGGTGCGCGCGACCGGACTGCCCGACACGCTCGCGGTGGCGGGGCCGTTCCGCGAGGTGCGCCATCCCTTCGTCGGCGACGGCCTGGACGACCTGCACGCCTTCCCGACGGCGCTCACGCCCTGGCTAGATCTCCGCAGGAAGGGCGAGGCCGGATCGGGTGTGTCCATCGTGTTTCCCCTCTACGATGAGCACGCCGTGTGGGGCCTCGACACCGACGGCGCCACGCTGCTAGGGGCGCTCGTGGCCTACGCCCGAGCGGTGGGCGCGCCGTACTACCGCTCGCCGGGCCGCACGGGGCTCGACCTCCTGCAGGAGGTGGGCAAGCGCGGAGCGGACGCCAAGCGGGCGTTTCCCGAGCGGCTGCCGGCGCCGGCGGGGCAGGCCGAGACGGTGACGGAACTGAGCTGGCTGCGCACGCTCTCGCCAGACGAGCGGGGCAAGGCGTATCTCCACAGCTATGACAAGAACGCACAATGGTTGAGCGCCGCCGGCGTCGTGGAACTGGGTCTGTCGGGGATCGAGGAGCGGCGCGACTCCGCCGGCACATTGCCCTTCGACAAGAAGCTGCCGGGGTATTGGCTGGCGCGGATCGCCGGCGCGGAGGAGCGGTGGGCCTGCACGCCGACGGTGGCCTGGGCGCTGGAACGCGGCCAGGCCGTGACGATCACCGAGGCGTATGTCTGGACAAAGCACAGCCGGGCCATGGAGACGTGGTACGAGCGGCTGCGCACGGCGCGGACGGCGCTCTACGCCGACACGACGCCGGCGGGACGGCTGGCCTTGGGCGCGCTCAAGTACACCTACGCGCTCACGATCAGTGGCTTCAACAGCGCCTGGCAGCGCGACAAGCGGAGCCCGCTGTACCGGCCGGACTGGCGCCACCTCGTCATCGCGCAGGCCAACGCGAACATGTCGCGGGCGTTGCACAAGATGGACGCGGCCGGCTATACGCCCGTGGCCGTGCACAAGGACGCCGTGTACCTGGTGAGCGACGAGCCCGACCCAATCAAGGCGTGCCCGCCGTCGGTCACGTTGGGGACGGGGTTGGGGCACTTCAAGGTGCAAGACGCGGCGATCCCGCTGGAGCGTGTGTTGCCAGCGTTCGATGGGACGCACGGTGGCGGGCTCGGCACGCTATTGCGCCTCCTGAAGCCGCTGCGCGCGGGTGCGACTGCGCGGACGGCGGTGGGGGCGACGTAGCATGTCTGATTTGGGTGAGGACCTGGCGCGAGCCTACGAGGCGCGCGTGGCAGCCGCAGACGTGGAACTGACGCCGGCAGCGATCCGCGCTGTCGTGCGGCAACTGGGGGGTGGTGAGGGGCGGACGCAAGTCGCGGCAGGGACGCGCGCCCTGGCCGGCGAACTGGGGGTGGCGGTGCGGACGGTGCAGCGGTGGCAGAAGGAGGGCGGGGAGGCGCGCAGCGTGGCGCGCTCGACACCGGGGCTGCGGATCAGTGTGCGGGGGATCGCCACGGAGCAGCAGCGGCAGGCCAACGCGCGAGCGTTCCGGGAGCGGGTCATGGAGCAGGGGCTGGACGTGGGAGCATGCCGGGTGATGGTCCTCGTCTATAACGAGGAGCGGGCGCGGCCGCGCAGCATCGGAGACATGCACATCGCGGGGACGAATGAGGGCTTAATCGACGCGCTGGACGCGCTGGAAGATGGGGACACGGCCGCGGCGGCCGCGGCGTTCGGCACCGCTTGGTTGGGGACGTACGGATTAGACGTGGACGCCGAGGTGACCGACGTCTTGGGGGCGTTCGCGCTCGGTGCGTGACGACCAGGGGCGGGGCTGTCCTGGCTACGTTGCTTATCCAAGACGGTTTTTCGTCTTGGATAAGCAACGTAGCCAGGACAGCCCCCGGCAGCTCTCAAAAACGTCTATCCGGGGCTACTCGCCTCATCCGACCTTTTACAACGGTCGGATGAGGCGAGTAGCCCTACGTGGTAGCAGGTATACTTGCGCGAGGAGTGCATCCCCGCGCCCGACGCAGCTACATCCTACGACGACGCGGACTCTATCCCCGTCCCGATCGCGACCCCGAACAGTGTGTGGGGCCGCGGGTGCGCCGCGCCGGCCTTGACGGGCGCCGGGCGCGGGTGCGGGTGGTAGGTGATCCGCAGGACGCGCCGCGCCGTGGCACCGCGCCCCTGCGTCGTCACGCGCAGGACGCCCCGCCGCGCCAGCTGGGCGGCGTTCGCCGGCAGCGCGGCCCCGTGTGGCAGCGTGATCGCGAGCGTCACGGTGCGTCCAGCGGAACGCGTCGCCGCGCCCGCTCCCGTTACCCGGCCGCGTACCTGGAAGGTCGTGACCGTCTGGAACAGGCCGCAAGGCTCCTGGGCCGTCACCTGCGTCACGACCGTGCCCATCCGCGCGGCGCGGGGGATCGCAAAAGTCAGCAGCGCCAGGCCCGACGCCTCGACGTGGAAGGTGTAGCGGTAGCCGCCGGAGGCACGCGCGCCCGTGAGGGTCACCCCGAAGCCGTCAGACGATCCCAGGCTACTATCAGTGTAGAGCGTCGCCTGAGCCGGGTAGCCGGCCTTGATGGTGAGCGTCATAGCGGAGTTGGGCGCGGCGTCCACGAGCAGGGCCTGCTCGCCGCCGCGCGGGACCGTGGCGAAGGCGGGCAGCGCGAAGAGTTGGCACACCGGCGGGGCCGTCGGCGTGCTCGTCGCCGTCGGGGGGCCGGTGGTACTCGTACTCGTTGGCGGGACGGCGGTGCTGGTCATGGTTGGCGCGGTCGTCGTGCCCGTGACGGACGGGACGGCGGTGCTGGTCATGGTTGGCGCGGTCGTCGTGCCCGTGACGGACGGGACGGCGGTGCTGGTCATGGTTGGC
>JAABUU010005494.1_pt1 | contig 14191 bp, 12 predicted proteins | sample 5559301 | NCBI WGS metagenome assembly JAABUU01 (sample SAMN10711884, study PRJNA513360) | rock metagenome | isolation source: Antarctica rocks | place: Antarctica: Victoria Land, Richard Nunatak white | reverse complement strand
GAGGGGGGGAGGTGAGGTGAGGAGAGGGGAGCGGAGGTCTTGGGAAGTGCAGTACGGTGGTGTATATGGGGGAGTGGATGTGCTGAGGGTCGACGGGCTTTGCGTTGCTCTGAGTTAAGACTGGGGCGCGCGGAAATGGGGGTTGGAGTCGGATGTCCGGTGCTTTTTGTTCTATTCCTTCCCTTTGTCTCTGGCCCTTTCTTTCATTCTACATATGTGTCGTTCTGCGAGCTTGGTACACGACGTGCGGAGTCAACGTCGGGATGGCAAGCGAGTAAAGCGCGTCTGTTCTGTTGGTTTAGACACGGGGCACCATTATACCACATGTTTGTTCTGCTCGGTCGGTTATACCATCCCTTACTTTGCTTATCCCAACCTACGGCGACGGCATGCTTTTATCTGTTCTGGCTAAGGCGCGTATCCTTCTCCTCTTGTTTTTGGTTCATCTACCCTGGACTGGTGCCTTGGCGTGCACACCCAGGGCCCGTTCATGGTGGTCGGTATGTCTTGTTTTGTTTCTCTACCTTATGTAGGTTTTACGTCGTGCAGCTTAGATACCCTTACCATCCTTACCATACTTTACACTTAACCTGCTACCTGCTCCCTGAAGCCTGTCTTTTTTTAAACTCTTCACTCCTCAGTCCCATGGCCACGCCCACGGCGGGAAAGAGGCTATAGCCTTCTCTAGCGTTTCCCACAAGTCTCCGTACCTGGGTGAACTGACGATGCGCGCCCGCCCGCCCGTCCACGGTCCAGACATGTCATGGGCAGAACGAAGAAGGAAAGCGATGTGGTTTTGCAACCTAGTCCCATCCGTGCAGTGTAGAAAGAGGTGGCTGGCTACGGCAACCTCCCTTACTCCAGCAAAGCAGGCCCTCTGGAGATGAAACAAGGTCGAGAAGGAAATGGAGGCTGGGTAGATTGTTTTTCTTTCGAGGAACGGCCCTGGTCTTGGTGAAGAATATCCACGCTCCTATTTCTCCTTGGCGAGTCGACCTGCACCTGCGAGGAGATTTCGTCTCGTGAAGATTCCCCGCTTGTTTGCCAAGAGAGGATTCGATTTCATTCGGGAGTGCGTTACGCTATGTACGATTTTTACGGTCTGGTCCGTGTAGGTTTATTCTATTGTGGCGTAGGGCGATGGGATGTTGTTGGTCGTCCGATTCTCTAGATAGATACAGCGTTGGAGGTTCGTGGGGAAGTTGCATGTGAAGTATTGAGCCGGAGGGGGAGTAGAGGGTTCCGATTATCTTGGGTTGTACACCTGGATTCGACAGGAAAGACTTCGATTGGGATATCACGGTTGAAATGGGCCATCACTGCCCCAATGAACTCACAGGGTAGCACGATTGTTGGCAGGTAGAGTAGGACTAAGCTTAGAGCACGGCCTTCTTATCAGCCAGTCACATGCATCCGCAGCCCCCGTAAACCCCAATCCTCAGTCCCAATCACCCCCTTCTCTCCAACTACATCTACGCCTCCGCCTCAAAAGCCTCCGGGAACCTCTTCATATTGTTCTCGATGGGCCCCTTGTTCCGCAAGAACTGCACGTACGCACCATCAATCCTAACCTTACCCTCGGCGCGTTTCTCAAGATACTCGTCGCGGCGCAGCGGCGTGAAGCCCCAGTTCTTGGAGACGATGATCTTCTGCCGGCCGGGGAACTTATACTGCGAGCGGCGGAGCGCTTCGATGGCGGTTGCGCGGTCTGCAGAAGCCGAACACGGATTTTGTCAGTAGAACATTCCAGGATTGTCGGCGGTGGCAGAAGGAGTGGAGTGTGTGGAAACGTACGGGTATCACGGGTCCGGACGGAGAGCAAGATCTGGCCGATATTGACACGCGCGACGGAGCCGTTAGGCTTGCCCCACGCGCCACGCATGCCGGTCTGCAGCCGATCGGCACCGGCGCAGGACAACATCTTGTTGATGCGGACGACGTGGTACGGGTGGGCGCGGACGCGGAGATGGAAGCCTTCTTTGCCGGCGACTTTGACGAGGTATCTGTCCGGACGACGGAAGAGCGTTAGTCGTCTCCGATGCTAGAGAGAGGGGGTTGAGTAGGGGCGTGGTCGGACGTACTTGTTGGCGCAGATACGGGCGGCTTCGAGCGCTTCTGAGGAGAGCTGTTCGTACTCGTTCGAGACCATGTGCACGCACAGGGGGAACTCGTCGACGTTGGCGCGCTTGCGGCCGAGATCGAAGATTCGGATCTTAGGGTCCGGTACACCACGGTTGAAGCGGGATTTCGGGTACGGCTGCGGATGAGAAGTGTCAGTCATCTGTGCAATACCTCCTTCTGACACCGCTTCGGTGAAAATCCAGTTGACACAACCCAGCGGACCGCAGCCACAACGCTGATGTGGCCAATTCCTTGCCCTCCTCCCACATCCGCCGTTGTAGTTCAAACGTACCTTGTTCTTGCAGTAACGGTAACATCTCGCTGGACGACGGGCCATGGCGAATCTTCGTGGGTATGGTAATAGTTGCACTTCCTGCGAACTTGTGTTGAAGGATGGAGGATGATTAGTGTAAGGTACTTTGTATTTTTGCCGTTGCTTGCAAATCCGTGCGCAGTCGCAGTCCGCTTAGCGAGCGGCTCTCGCACATTCTACCCCGATTTTATATTTGAGTCTGAGTCACTTCAAATCAATCAGATTCTACAAATTCTGAGAAGAGAACAAGCACTCTCAAATGTCTACAGTTGCCTGGTGCTATGTCTATGCTATTTTCGGAGTTGGCCCAGCGTTGACCTAGCACCTCTGTCGCATCTGCAATCCCTTCCTACGCTGTAGCGCCACTCAAGATATCCGAGTCGCCGGCATCCAGTACGGCCATCGTAGAGCATCTGTAGAGCTTCCCGCACGCAGTGCCCAATTCAATCTGTAGACGGATGTCAGTATACACTCTGCACCCTCCAAAGTCCCATGCGGGGCTTTTTCGTTGGGTAAGCCCTATAGACCAGGGGTCTGTCGTTGGGCAACAGATATGGAAACGGTGCGATGTGAACTTACGTTGTTACCGGCGAAGTGGTGGACGTTGGTTTTCGACAGCATCGAGTAGTCTAGGGATCCCATCAGCATTATTCAGACAGAACCTGTGGAGTGGGTTCGTGAGACTAACACTCGAGCTCGCTCTTGCGCAACGGTGGGGTGTTGCCGGCGATGATGACAAGCTTGGCTTTGCCGGATCGGAGAGACTTGAGGGTGGACTTGTAGCCAAGGGTGACTGCAAATATGTACCGTCAGTAGGGCTTTTTTCTTGTGCTCCGGAGAGGATATTCCAACCTTTGCCGGACTTCATCACAAGCGCCAAGCGCGAGTTGATGCTGTCGGCCGTTTTCTTGGTCTTCTTGGTTGGTGCCATCGCTGCGCTTCAGAGATGACTACAGATCTCTGACTGTGTATCTGAGTTGATGCGCTCCGGACTTGCTGCTTGTGTCTGTTGTTTTTGATTGTGGGCTTTTCGTCAAGAAAGAAAGTAGCGGGGAATTTTGTTCTGCCCGGGGCCGCTCAAGCAGTCTTGATTAGTCATGGTACAACCATTGCAACAGCTCAAGCTTGTCGTCAACCACAATAATGTTACGGGGCAAAATTGAAAGACAGAAGTCGTGAAGAAGGTAAGGACTACAATCATAATTCTTCCTTCTTTTTCATAAAGTCAGTTCATAGTCGTACAGCATCTAGACCTAATCTTATCCTATGAAATTGGAGTGTAGGCATTGTATAGCGCTTTCCGGAGATCCTACCTGTCCCACAACCAAACAAACAATATTGAAAAAGCTCCGCCGAGAGACTCCTATCATGGTAATCCCCACCGTTTGATGCACCCAACATGCCAGGGTAATACAGTCCGCCGTCTAAGCCAACCGACCGCCACGGCTCAAGGCCCTAGACCTCTCCCCAAAATCCCATGCCTCCGGTCGCTGCAATGGCAGACCCACTCCCTACGCTACCTCCAATGTCCCAGTAGTTGCGTGATGAGCCACTAGCACGCTTGGCTGACTTCCTCGTACTCACGCTGGCGCAACTGCTCCCTGGCCTCTTCAGCTGCGGGTGCTGGCTGTTACTGTTGTGGAGAGCGTAATGATGATGGTGGTGGTGGTGGTGGTGCAGCAGGTCGGCGCGTCTTGTTTGTCGGTCGTGAGTTCGGGAAACGAGAGGATGGTGCTGGCGAATGATAGCCGCTCGTCTGGCGGATTCTTGGTTGCTGCTCATCGCGAAATTGGTACTTGTATCTCTCGTAAGGTCAGTCGATGCTCCATGTTCGGTGTTGGTAAAGCGGTTGCGGATGAAGCGAAACACTGTCCTGACGTCAAGTTCCCGTTCCCAGGACTCACGTTCGCGTTGGAGCCGGGCGTCCTCGGTGGGAAGGGGTTCTTGTTCGATACCCCAGAGAGCGGCATGCGTGGCAGGAGAGGTATTGGCGTCTTGAAGGGTGGGGCTGAATTGAGGGAAGTCTACCGGGTCGAGGTTCCCAGAGTCGTACGGGCTTGAGTTCTGTGCCGGTAGACGGGGTGTAGACGTACGAGTAACAGGTATGCCGGCATATTCGGAATACGCTTGTGATGGATGTAAGTAAGTGCTGAACGCCCCAGGATGTCCCGAGAGATGGTGAACGAGAAGATCGAGTTCACGGGCTATTCGCTCAAACAGGCGGTCTTCCCAAGACCGACTCGGCGTTGACGCTATCGGATCGGTAGGAAGCTCCATATCTTGAGACGAGAGAGTGGTTGATAGTCGAGCCGGAGCTGCTGTGTTGTCTTGGGGGAGCGATTCGCCAAAGATGACCGAGAGGAGTGACTCGTCAATACCAATGAGATCTCGGATCATGCGACGCGTGATGCGCTGCCAGAAGGATTCTGTCTCCTCGGGCTCTTGAGGACTTGAAGACGACGTACGCTGAACATTTGGGAGGTCAGAAACCGTTCTCTTGCTTGCGCCGGTCGCCACCTCCTCTCCCTCAGCAACGTATATCGCATCTGAACTTTCCCCCGATCGACTTAGCCTTCTCCTCCTTGTCTCTTTCTCTATTTCATCCAAAAGTACTCGACTCTGCTCCATCCTCCAGTTTTCGATTCTTTGTACCCTGTCATTCTCCGCGTCTACATCATGTCCATGTCCGGCCGCATCGATCCTTCTCTGTACGCTCGTTTTAACTCCGTGGCCTTCCATTCTCCGTCTCGGATTGAATTGTTCAAACTGCCAAAGCTGGTCCTGTACTGGTGGGATCGACGCCGGAAATGTCCCCAAACCGTCATGTGTAGGTAATATCGAACCCCCACGCTGATCCAACCGCCGTGATGAAGTGCGATAGATGGAGGGCTCGTGAAAGGCATGAAGGCCGTCGTCCAGGCTGTCGAGCTCCTCATCCTCCTCGACGTCTTCCGCTAGCCTGTCCGATGCTGCGCTTACTTCTCCGTCAAAGTCCCCTGACCCTGCAGCGGTATCGAAAGATCCGAAGTCACTGACCCGTGACAAGCCAGCTGTCCGGCGTGTACGCTCTGTGGACGTGGTGTGAGTTCGAGCTGTCGAGGGTGCCAGAGAAGGTGAGAAGAGAACCCATTCCTGAGAGTCCTCGAGTGCGCGTTGTTCTTGCGCCGCGGAGATGGTGGTGTTAATGGATTCCGGTGCGACGGCGACCGACGGCTGGCGCTGAGGGGGCAGATGCGTAGACTGTCGGAACGCCATGATAGGCGCGTAGTGCTGATGTTACCAGCCTTCGAAGTTGTGTAAGGTTCGATGACTCCGTGCAAGAGTTGCGAAGTGTAATACGAAAGGACGCCAGTAGCGTAGTAGTCCTTAGCTGAATCAAATCCACACCTAGCCCTGGTCCCTTTGATGATGTTCCGCTTCTTGATGCACTCAGGACTTCGCTATCTCCAACATGGCAGATCAATGGTGAGATGAACAATGTTCTTACAAAACAAGGAACCGGACTGCTGCAGGATCGGGAGTTATGCCACGGTGCTCATGATGACGTGGATGACTTAGGTTTGTTGTCGGTGCTGGTGAGATATGAAGAAGACGGCGCGCTCGTGTCCGTGAAGGCTCAAAGGCGTGGACAGGTAAGGTATGATCAGATGGTTGGGGAGAGACAGGAGGATATCACGGGACGTAAGATAAGGGGAGGTTAATGACAGCTGTGGATTTACAAGTGTTTGGGGACATGCAGATAAGCGCGATAAGATTAGCGCCATGCTATTAGCGCTCTTTCAAGCCACAAGAGGGTCATGAGCCACACAAGGTATCTATTAATATTCGGAGGTGTACCCGAGGTATGCCCGTTACAGACTATCCGTCAAGATGGTCTCCATTTGCCCACTTCGAGGTGAAGTGTTTCTAGACAGTCGACCTCATGTGGACGATATCAAGGTCCTGAATGGCGAGGATCGTTGAAGTGTGAGGTTGTAATAGCGCCTCTTTGTGCATTTTGCTCATGACTTCACAACAGTACTAACCTACAATGCGCCATCCGTCCTCAGCTTCTCTTTTCCCCATGGCTCGCTAGTAAGACATGTCAGCCCCGAAAGAGGCTCGCATGACTTCCTTTTGCTCATCGGCCCTGGACTGGGCAGTTGCACCCCTTCCGCACTGTAGCCTCTGTTCGCATGCTCGCCCACCTTCGCTGTGTCCTGTCTTCGATCCTTCCCCTGCGTGCTTCCCATACCAGCTGTAGACTCTCCCGTGAGTCCAGCCGATCCCCCAGCGGCACCGGTAATCTCCGCAGACGCTTGCAATGCTTTGAGGAGTGTGACGATACTTTCAGGGGTGAGGTCTTCGTAGTAATCGTCGTTGATCTGCACCATCGGTCCATTGACGCATGCGCCCAAGCACTCCACTTCTGAAAAGGTGAATAGCCCATCTTCTGTCGTTTGGCCTTGATGGATTCCTAGATGACCTTCGATTGCCGCCATGATCTTATCCGACCCGACACCGTTGAGTTGGCACGGCGTCTTCCGGTGAAGATATCAGCGCCAGCAACGCCGATGAGGCTGAGTTATAAACAAAGAGTATCATACCGTCGTGCAAGCTTGCAAATGGAACCTCCCGACGGGCGCTCGGTTGTACATCGTATAGAACGTAGCAACCTCGTAGACTCGCATGGGCGGCATTTCTAGAATCCTAGCGACCTCGTTCATAACACTGATACTCGTGAAACCATGTTGCCGTTGCCCAAGATCGAGGAGTGGCATCACGGCGGCTTTCTTGTATTGTGGAGGGTAGCGTTTGAGGATCTCATCGACAAGCTTTTGGCTTATGGCCGAAAACTTGAACGGTATTTGAGGATTGTTATCAGGGGCATCTCGGTGCTGAAGCACAGTAAGTCCATAGTTCCATTCACCGTCATCGATAGCGGCCAGGGACAGCGGCTACATACCACGAACAGAGCCGAGCTTCCTGCGCGTGCTGATGATGTGAGGGTTCGACATTGGGGCCGTAGCGCTCCCCGTGACGAGGACCGTATACTCCTGCAGACGAACGGGAGGACTTTGGATGCCATTGTGGATACACCTGCCGGGCGAGCAGACATACCAGTGAACGAGACCCAAGGTACGAAGTACTTGTACGGTTCGGCCCACGATTATGTAAGCAGGCGGGCCATAAACTTGCCCTTATCGCATCAAGACTACGCAGTACAGCTTGAAGGAAATGCTTTCATCTACTCCATCCTTGATTGTACACAATACGCATTGCCATAGATGCTCTCTATGGAGCTGGAAGGTTGATGAGGATGATAACGACACCTTTCAGGGCAGAAGAGTACTATAGTTGTCAGTATGGGACCTTCATCTTCCAGGCTAAGAGTGCAAGCTTTGGCTCTCGGGCCGCGGATGACCAAGGGATCTTCTACTTGTATGCGTATCGAGCTTTCTGACGGGCCCAGTCACTTTTACTTCGCGGGATAGTTGGGGTCGACCTGACTAACTTACATGGCCAACAATCAAAAGTAAGTCGACCAACAAACTTGCCTTTCCATTGTGCCTCTTACATCAGCAGTATGGTTAGCTCTCCGATAGAAAGCTCTGTCCCGCAGCTGGGATTCGCCCGGCATGACCAAATCAAAGCTAAAAGCTATGGCTCCCGCTCAGGCCAGCATGTTACTAAATCCTGTCGTTTCTGTTCAAGCGTGAGGTCCTCGAAGCAGTGCCATTTGGGGCCACGAAATGAGTTCCTGTACATAGCATCGCATATATAAATTCTTCATCACCTGCGCCATTTCGAGCTTCAGAAATACTGACAGCAGACATCCCCCAATGCCACCAATTCCGCATCGCATCCGGGTCCGCCGGCACCCTGGGTCTTCGCAGAATGACGTTGATAACGAGCCGGACTGGGGTGCGGGGCCCCTGAATCGTATCGGGTATCGTAACCAGCAGAACCGTTTTCCTGGTCTTACTCACATCGGCGACGAATGGGGAAAGCCGACAGAGTTCAAGCAGAGGGCATTGAAGGAACAAGAAGAGCTCAAGTCAAAAATCAAGAAGGGCGAAGTGGTCAATTTCCGGGATGCCATTACGCAGCAGGAGGTATGTTTAACATTGTCTCGCACCGCTAATCGACGTGGTATGAAAAAGTATAATAAAAGGCGAATTTTCATTAGGATTACCACTTACGTCGACCCGATGTTCATTCGGCAGGTTGGCGATACGTTCTTGACACCACCGAAGACTGGATCAAATCCACCGAGAATTGGCCTGCCAACATACAGAAAAGAAAGCGTGAAGAGGAAGCGAAGAAAGAGAAGCAGAATGAGGAGATTAAGGGGAAAGAAGATGAACCGCAAACAGAAAACGATTGGAAGCGACAGAGTGCTCCCGAAGACAACACCAAACACAACGACGCATATTCCACAGGCAGTGCAGCAGGCGAAAAGCAAGCACACGGTAGCTCGAGCGACGACAAGAAGTCTGAATACGAGAAGCTACGGGAGAGGTACTCTGCACAAGAGATCGCTCTTCTCCGTACCCTCCAGCATGAGAAAGACTACATTCAGAAGTTGCAGCAGAACGATGGCCTGAGATCGTCGCCCGTGGCGGATAAGAAGCAACTCATATCCATTGACGAGGCTGATCAATTTTCCCCGGACAATTGGATACCTCGTTCCGAGAGCCTGATACGTCTGACCGGTAAACATCCCCTCAACGGAGAGCCAAAACTTACAGCTCTATTCGAGGCTGGTCTAATCACCCCCAACGAGCTTCACTATGTTCGAAACCATGGTGCTGTCCCGTATCTGCTGTGGGAGACGCACACATTGAATGTAGAAAATGAGGCCTTGACCCTGAGCATGGACGATCTGAGGGACAAATTTGACTCCGTCAACATCGCCGTCGCTCTCGCATGTGACGCGAATAGACGTAAAGAGCTGAACATGATCAAGCGATCAAAAGGCTTCAATTGGGGCTCCGGTGCCGTTAGTTGTGCATATTGGAAGGGTGCTCTTCTCCGAGACGTCTTGCTGGCTGCTGGCGTATCGGAGAAGATATCTAAGACAGGTGGCAAAAAGTACTGGGTCAACTTCGAAGGAGCAGATAATCCGAGCGAGGGCAAGTATGCAACTTGTATCCCTTTAGAATATGCGATGGATGCTACGAACGATGTGCTACTAGCTTACGAGATGAACGATGTGCCATTGCCACCAGATCATGGTTATCCGGTCAGACTGATGATCCCTGGTTACGTGGGTGGAAGATGTGTGAAGTGGCTAAGTAAGATATGGAAAAGCGACAAAGAGAACGATAGCTATTATCACATATGGGATAACAGGGTGCTACCAAGTTTCATCACTGAGAAGGACGGAGAGTTTGCGACCACAATGTTTGCTCATCCGGACACTGCATGCAATGAGCAGAACCTGAACTCTGTGATTGTGAAGCCAGCGCAAGGCGAGAGGATCGAGCTGACAAGGGCGAAGAGAGGGGCAACGTATAGAGTTGAAGGATACGCCTACGATGGTGGTGGGCACGAGGTGCAGAGAGTAGAAGTATCACTCGATGGTGGAGACAACTGGCTCTATTGCATACGGAAGGTGAGCTTCATAAGTCTGGAGTACCATTTCCAGCGTGCTTGGCGTTAATGACTATATCGCAGTTCCCTGAAGCGCCTATTCGCCATGGCTCGAAATTCTGGACTTGGTTACATTGGTACGTTGATCTGGAGATAGCGCATCTACTTCGCGCCAAAAGCATCACCGTCCGTTGCTTCAATGTCTTCAAGAACACCCAACCGGAGAGGCCGTCGTGGAATACAATGGGTATGATGAACAACTGTTGGTACGTGGTACGCCTGGAAATTGTTGAAGATTCCAAGTCTGGCATTGCGGAGATTCTATTCCGCCATCCAACGGAGCCCGGGACGGGAAAGGAAGGCTGGATGCAACCCTCAATCGAATCGCAAATTGCAGATGCCAAGCAGAATGCGGGTGCGCCGGAGAAGCAGTTCACGAGGGAGGAAATTGAAAAACATGATAATGAGAAGGACTGTTGGTTGGTGGTCGATGGTAAGGTTTACGATGCGACGAGCGTGTTGGAGTGGCACCCTGGTGGGAAAGCTGCAATACTAGGTCACGCCGGGAAGGTTCATCAGGAGACAAGCGATGAATTTTCCAGCATTCACGATGGTTATGCATACCAGAAGCTCAACGGTCTGTGCCTTTCTTCTCACCAAACCAGACCAGTACTGGCTCTCACGCTGACATCGATAGAATGCATCCTCGGCGTAATTACCGAAAAAGCCAAAACTTTTATCAAGAAACACGCCGAAGCCGCAGCGGAGGAGAAATCCAAGTCGCAAGAAAGCGAGGATGTTGCGCTGCAGAAACACAGATGGGTGCCCGTATGCCTCAAAGCACGCAAAGAGGTTTCAAAAGACACCAGATCCTACACTTTCACTCTCCCCGACTCGAAAACCACTCTCGGCTTGCACACATGTCAGCACATCCAACTCGGTTTCCACTTCGCCGACAAGATGGTTATTCGCTCCTACACGCCCACTCGGCCCATCCTCAGCAGCGAAGAGGACGGCACTTTCGAGCTCGTCGTCAAGACATACTTCCCCACCGACGATCAACCGGGCGGGGCGATGAGCAACATCCTCGACTGCATGCCCATCGGCGAAGAAGTCGACATCCGCGGCCCGACCGGCGATATCGCATACAAAGGCATGGGCAAGTTCGAGATCGAAGGCAAAGAGATGACGTTCCGCAACGTCACGCTAATCTTAGGAGGCTCCGGCATCACGCCGGGCTATCAGCTTATTGCGCGGATACTGGAGAGTGAGGGCGATGAGACGAAGCTCCGGGTCATTGACGCCAACAAATCCGAGGATGATATCTTGCTTCGAGAGCAGATGGACGAGTTGGAGAAGGGACATCGAGAGCAGATCAAGATCACGCATGTGTTGAGCCATCCGAGCGATGGGTGGAAGGGAATCAAGGGGCACGTTAACGCCGATATTATACGGGAGAATGGCTTTGAGCCGAAAGAGGGAAATGTGGTGTTTTTGTGTGGACCGCCGACGATGATCCAGAAGGCTGCGTTGCCAGCATTGAAGGGTGAGGATTCTTTGATTCTGCTTTGAGAGTGTTGGCGCTGACTGCTTCGATAGATTGGGGTTACAAGGAGGAGGAGAACTGTTTTGGGTTTTAGGTATCAGAAAGGAGGATGAATTTGATTTACGTGTAGCACCTTCCAAGAGGTGCCAGGTCCTGGCCCTTTCTCCGTTATGCGCTGCGACCACACACAAGCCTAACGACCTCATGGGAGTGGGTGGCAGCACTACATGGGTACCTTGTCAGACAGTAAAGGCACCAAGTCACAGTTACCCCGTGCACACGACACAAAACCTGATTTTGGGATTACCATAGTATAGCTCTATTTGATTGACACTGTGAAAGATGATATCCGGGAAGAGATGAACGCACGTGATTCGGTTGTTCGGGGCGTAGGGCTTCTTAAGGCAGGATTGCGAGTCTGAATAGGAGCCACTGGGTGTGCTTTCGGGTCATTGGGCTCTAACGATGAAGTGTAGGCAAGTTCCCGTAGCAAGCCAACCACCACAAGACACATCCATCAACAATACAAAATATCTCGCGTGCTGAGGGAACTTCATCAACGTTTGTGATCTAACAATCAGGCACTGCTGTCATACTTTGTCTTCTGTGATTTGGTGTTTGCTTTAGCACTGATTTCCTCTCGAAATCTACTTGAAAGAGCCCCAATGGGAGTCTCCTTCAAATATGTCGTTTCTCCTAGGAAACGATCTGGCGGTACGTGGCAACTCATTGCGTCAGTTTTGGAAGTGTCCTCTCGAATAACTTATGGACTATTCCCCACATGCGCTTTTGTACCATCACCGCCAAGATGAATTTCATCAACTTGCGGCGGGTGGTGCTCGTGAGCGTCTTGGTACATACAGGATCACGAGTCCATGTTCCTACAGGCAACGGTATCCCGTTGTCGACTCTCACATGGTAGGTGGATTCGAAGACTACAGACCCAAACCCCGATGGTCTAGTCATTACCAGTACTGGGCACAGATGCCTTTGAGTCCTAATTACAGCGGCCACCATCAAGAAAGATCATGGCATAGAATATATCACCCAACACACGGCGAACGACCTTGGGCAGCTCCCGGGACCGAACACTCCGGTTACATTTCCCAGCCAGCATATTGGCGATCACGGGCGCAATACCACCCTCGGCCTAGAAGCGCGAGATTCTGGTCTTCTAATCCTTACGTGCCTGAGCATAGAGCTCCGGATTATTGGACCAACGCCTACGGGCGTGGTAGGCGCGTAGAGCCTGATCTTGAAGTCTTACCTCGAATGCAGACGACTATGTTTGATACCAGTACAATGCCTGGAGATCAACGCGATCGGCATCACGGTGCTAATCTATACCAAGAGGCAAACGAAGGATTCATGTCTCAACAGAATTCTATGACGCCAGCAGATCTTCGGCCGGGATTGGCGCCGGGACATTACCGTAGCAGATGGTCCTATAGCCGGCATTCGCCTGAGCATACTCATACGGAGCGAAGGTCTTGTCATGGCGATCTGGATCCAGCCTTCAACTCCGGAGCGGAAACCACTGGACAAGAGTGCGGTCATAGGAATTATGGGATATCGGACGAAAACCATGGGACAACAGGTTCGAAACAGCAAAGACCTTACCGGAGATCAAGCTCTACGCGACTCAACAGAAACTTCGCCACAAAGAATGCTTCTTATGGTTTGCACAACGTGCCCATAACCTCTACCGAGAACATTGCTTTCCGACAAAGACCAACCCAGCAGCCTAATCGCTGGTCCGACCGAGCCAACAAGAGCTATCCGGAAATACTTTTAGGCCCCTCAAACACCACTGCAACACCATCCCTGCCTGGTAACCCAACATCTCCTTATGAAAGGAGCAAATTTGGGTCGTTCTACGTGGGAGACAGCTTTCAGCAACGGAGGCGGAGATCCGAGTCATCGGACGACACCGACACTAAAGAAGGCTGCTACGCTACTCAATATTCCCGTTACCAAGAAGATCCAACTCATCCCAGCTTACCTCCGAGAACAAGTCTCACTAGCAAGGACATTCGCCAAGAGCTTCACCGCTGCGCCCAGGCAGCTGCGGCTCTTCAGCTTGAGAGAACCCAGCTCAGAAAGGAGTGGAAGCAGCTACGTAGAGAACAAGAGACGCTCCTCTATAGCCAACGCCGCCTGCGTCATGATTGGCAGAACTGGAAAGACAAGCAACACCAGCATCCACACCGCCACAACGACGCCGAGTCCATGGATCGACGCAATGACACTGCCAGTTCTACCGACAGCGATCCCGCCGAGCCACCACCTCCGCAACCCCACCATCGCCCCACGACAGCCTCCTATGCCGAAAGCTCCAGACCCTCACCAGCCCCCCACCAAACAAACCCCAACCCAGCCCTCCTCCTCGCCCAATACAACCACCAATGGACTACCCTCCCACCCACCACCTCCCCCCCGTGGCCAACCCCCGACCTCCACGCCTCAACCCTCCACCTCCCCAACCCGCACACCCCCCGCATCCTCCTGCACAGCGCCAACAAGCAAGACCTGCCCAAATGGAACGCGTTCACCTTCTTCACGTCGGCGTTCGGAACGCGCGCGACGCTCACGCCGACCGCGACCGGCATTGCCATGAACATCGACACCAGCACGAG
>JAABUU010005490.1_pt1 | contig 14196 bp, 14 predicted proteins | sample 5559301 | NCBI WGS metagenome assembly JAABUU01 (sample SAMN10711884, study PRJNA513360) | rock metagenome | isolation source: Antarctica rocks | place: Antarctica: Victoria Land, Richard Nunatak white | reverse complement strand
AATATCAATGATAAAACAAAGGTGAAGTAGAGAAGAAGGAGAGGCAATCTGTCGTAAAGATATGTGAGGGAGTATTTGTGGCGAAAACGCCATTCCAGAAAAGCGTTAAGAAGAACTGAAAGCAAAAGAATGACAGCAACAGCATAAGTGATTGGAACCTCGATGTCGGCCATGTTGTAGGGCTGAATTTAAAAAGGCAACAACGAGGCAACAGAACAGCCAGCGAGGCAGCCGGCGAGGCATCAGTTTAAGGATGCCAGCCTTGCATATCCTCTCGCGATAGGAAGACTGATGCACGCCCCTTTTCCAAAGGCAATTAAGCTGACTTTCGGACGACAAACAGGTAAATCTTTGATGATCGGAATCTGGATGTAAACCATCGCTCAACAAAGTGCAATCCTCAGCTAGTAGCACAAGCCAACATAAAGGTACACACCGATTCTGGAAGCGCGCGTGGATTTGGAGGTACAGTACAGTACCTTACTGTATGTGCGGTTCACTAATACGAAGGCTAACTTTGGGTGCCGGAGAAATTTAACGTCAGCTATGTACCTTAGTGTACTACTAACCCCGAAGTGATACCTCTGTCCGCGCCCGCGGACAGAGGTATCACTTCGGGGGAATAATTCAGCTTCAACTTAATTTCTCTTCTCCACGCTTGTGAACCTACGTAGTGAAGATGACTTTGGAGAAACCATGGGAAACAGCCTCAGTCATGATGTGAGTGTTGCTTAAACCACCGTTGGATTTGCTTGGCTAACCCTTTGTACAGGAGAAAGTGGCGATTGAAGTGATCATGCCAGTTTTGGATCGAGTTACTGCCAAAGAAATTGCTGAGCATCCAGTTTGTCGGATCTTCACCGACTCTACAAGACACAACTAAGACTTCTCTAAATTAGGCGGTATCACTCATCTCCACTCAGTTTAGAGGCGCAAACCGGGAAGATTGTGCCCTACTACTGAAGAGTCTTAAACTTCCTTACCAACAAAGCGTACACGGAACGAGGCAACCGCAAACACAAACGAGTCAGCGTGAGTGTGGAGAAGGCTCTCAAGCTGCATCAGATAGTGAAGAAATCAAGAAGTCTTCTATCACCATCGGTCTCAAGGAATTCAACTGCTTGATACAAGATATCATCACTGTTGAGCAAGATGATTCTTACAACATAGAACTCTCTATCTGGAACAATAGTGCCCGGTCACTTTGGCTCAACCAATCCAACTTCTTCTCTGCCAAGAATGGAAATGACGGAGTCGAGTGTGTTCGTAGTCTTTACTGTGGTTTGAATCGAGTTCAACAAGATGACTATCTCAGCGCTCTACGTCGTCGATTTATCCTCCTCATGCTGGTACGACTGCGGGATCGTGTCTCGGCTTGCGAAGCACTTTGCGGAAATTGTAAATCTGGACAGACCACTAAATCGAAAGCGTTAGAGTGGATAGTCTCTGCCATTCGGAGTCGGGAAGATGCTTCTCCACCGGACCTGGAAAAGCTTCGCATGGAAATGCGCCAGTTGTTGATAGTCGGCAATAGCTATCTCAAGATCCGGAAGGCCTTGGGGCTGGGCTTTCTATTTTTTCTTGGTGGAAACAATTCACGGAGATGGTCAGTAAACACTTGAACTCACAATTTGTCCGCCAACACTTACTTTATCGCTCTAGTTGGGAGACTAGGATCAATACCGGCGACATTACAGCGTTATTAAGCCACCTTCAGGAGGAATATCCTCGCATAATTGAGAGAGCCAAAGGATTGGACAATTTGGCACTCAAGGTATTCCAGGCCGGCCTGGAGGAGTGTGGCTGGACAGCTTTTGAAAGATCGCAGTTGGGACAGGATTCTGTGTCGGGGAGCAACAAAGATTACGACAATCTGACATCCATCGAATATTTTCTCAGTGGCAAGGGCTCTGTTGGTGATATGAATGGAGATTCCCACAAGAAGCGCCACAGTGAGTGTTCCAATATCGCTCATCTCTGAGGCACATTCTGACAGATACAGGAAAGAACAAGGATAGCCCCCAAAAGCGATTGTGTATCATCCAACATATCGGAGAGTCAGACCAGATTCAAGCCACTTCACCATCTGAAGCTTGCTTGAGCGCCAAATCCAATTCGACAATCGAAGATGCTGATCTTCGCGAGACGACTATCTCTCAGATAGCAAGCAACTCCTCACCACTGAACAACCTAGTGATTGGCATACCTTCGAGTCAATCTCACACAATGGTCAGCGGGACAACCCTGCAATCTGGGGACACTGAAAGCCGTCATATAGGTCAAGGTTCTGCCGCAGATGCATCGGACATGCTTGTGCACTCTGGTGATCTCGTGACAGCAAATCCATCTTTATATGTGAGCACGGTCACTTTGCCCCCCGAAAGCGCGCTTGGAAACTCAGAAGACTTACAACCTTCGGATCCCGGGCTTGAGAGCGCTTACGAACCGGCATTCGGCTTCTTCAAAGGTTATGCGCCCGGGAATTTTGAGAACCCTTTCAAACAGGCACCCGGCTACCTGAGTGGGTTTGTACCTGGGGAGTTCGAGAAAGATCTCGAACAGGCAGCCGCCATGAATGGGTATCCATCCACGGATATCGAGAACACTTTTGAACAGGCATCCGACTTCCTACGTTGGTTTGTACCTGGGGAGTTCGAGAAAGATCTCGAACAGGCAGCCGCCATGAATGGGTATCCATCCACGGATATCGAGAACACTTTTAAACAGGCACCCAGTTCCTGAGTGGGTATGCATCCGGGGATATCATGAACGCTTAACATTATTGACAGGCGGACGGCTTCTTTAAAGAGTATACATCCGGGGATATTGAGTCATAAGACTTCATTGGACGAGTATTCAGAAAATATAGGTAAGCTCCTTGGTATCTGCCTTGGTCACATGCTTCTTCCATGATAAACCTTTTGCTGCCATTCTAGTCCTCTTGTTACTTAGTCCGTGTCTTATTGTCACTATGATACAAATCCAGCACGCAGTTGGCTAATTGGCTGCCCAGGCAATACCCATGAAAGCAGCGCCAGCAGTACCTGAGCATATGAATTTGACGCTACCTTCCCACACAAGCACGTCTCCCAAACGGAGCTCCAACTCCTCCTCTGGTAACTGAGCCAATTCTTCCGTCTCTTCAACTCCCTGAGATCCTCTGATAAACTTTGGCATCCCATTGTTCTGATTGATGACCTCATCTAAAGCAATCGTATAGAGGAGCATGTTCTTGTCTTTCTCAGCCACATAGTAGCGACCTCTCTTGGGTTGATAGACACCAATGGTGAGCATGGATTCAATGGAAGTTCCCTCGGGGCGGAAGCAAGTGTAAGGAATAGTTTTCTGTTTTCAGCTCAGTACATGTGCGCTCGCACCAGTGAGCTCTGCACATTACCATTATCTCGAGGCTGAGTCTTTTACATTCTTCTGACCAGTCGCTGTATTTCTTGATTGCAGCAACAGAGAACTCATCTGTGGACGACTTGGTAACTGTCCTGAGCTCCTTTTCGATGGAATTCCTAGCATCTCTCAACTGCTGTATTGAAAGACAATTTCGAAGTATGACGTAACCAGCCTCTCGTAGATGATTCCGAGCAGCTTCATCGACCATCGTGGAACGTGATTCTGGGAATGATCGATGTGCTGGGATAAGACAAGGTATGGCGCAACATGCGAGAGGGGCTTTTGTGGCTTAAATTAACCTGCTTGCTTGTCGTTCCAACTAAACCTCATCTGTTAAGGTCCATGCATGAAGTCAGATTTTTAGTGCTGGATTGACCGTACCTTAAGCCTCTTCCTCATCCTACATGCCTTGTAGTAGCAGCAGCACCTCAGCTTCTCGATCCATTCTCTCATCAGAATATCAGTTGTCTGGCTTCACCGCCTTCAACATACAACCAATTCCGGCGCTCAGCCATACCATGCTGAAACTGGCTACGCATTGACAACTGCTTCCCCCATCCAAGTTATTCCTTCCTCTTGATGAAATGTTGGGAACTTATGGTTGGTCACTCCATCTCTTACAATGCACTCAAGCCTGACTCGGAGTTAGAGCGGCAAAAGGAAAACCAAACTGATTGTGGATGTAACTTGGAGCTGAGGGTAGAGGCTTGCTTAGGCCTGAAGCAGTCATGAACCAGTTGATCTTGATGTTACTGTACTTGTTCTCTATATAGTATATAATATCATCCTTGACGCACATTCATTCAGGCTCAATTTTCCTTCATACACACAAAGTTGCTTGGGCCAATCTTCCTTTAACATGACCATGGCATTATCAAAGAACATCGAGAACAACGGTGTACGAAGATGGAACACAGAATTGTCGGGCACCCCACAAATATCTTATGCTATCCCTGGGGTGTCGCCTGAAGTCAGTGCCTTCATACAACCTGCTGGCAAGCCGCACGTCTGCCTTTGGTAAGTCCACCAGGTTCTCACAGATAAATCTATCCTCGATGATGCATAGATACTGATGAATAACCCAAAGTACCCATTTCTGCACCTACATCGTCGTTAAGATCCAATCCTATACCACTATCCTGGTCCTGTGGGTACTACGTCGGAAGTATGGTTGCACGGATCATGGATGTGGTCAGACCTTTCAGAGCAGGAACGCTTGGAAACGTCACGAAAGCGATTACACCCAGGTGGAAGCCTGGCGATGCGACGAGTCAGTTTGTAGGTGCGGTGTCCAATGCTGTCACCTATTCTACCGGCAGGCGAAGTTCCTTGAGCATCGTCGAAGCATCCACAATAATCTCAACAACGAGACTGAGAGGAATCGAATTGGCTCTAGAGATAACCATCAGTTCTGGTGTGGATTTTGCCGTATGATAGTACGGTCAGGTGTATCAGGCATGGATGCACAGAATTACCGGTTTGATCATATTGAGGAGCATATTGAGAAGCATCATATGTCCATTGTGCGCTGGGGAGTGGCTGGGAATGTGTACTTAGTGCCATTGCTGCCAGGGCTCAGGCTTTACGTGGCCTTGGTCACCAACTTGGTCTTGGTCATAGCTTGGATTTTGAAGTAGGGGGTATAATTTTGCGGGTGTATGGGGTGTGAAAGGTTTTGTCAGATAATGCTCTCAGTACTGTGAGTTTTTCATTAAATGTCCTGCCGTACAGCTTGAGTGTAATATCTTATCAAAAATAATTATCAGCCGCTGGTAATTCTGCTCTTCAATCCTATATGGTTACTCTATTGCTCTTGAAGCCCTCAAAACTCGGGTTGATATCGTCCGCCCGAAATTTCAGATCCATGCTGACACCTCGATCATCCATCGGCTCCTCTTCCCCTTCTCCCTCATCCACCTCTTCGTCTCCGTTGTCACCAGGCGGACCGAACGGCTTCGCATGTGGTAACTCGTTCCGCGGAGACCCAAGAGTTGGCATAGGTAGTCCACAACGCTGTGTCATCAGATCCACAAGCCCTGGGTTTGCACACCCGCTAGACTTTGTATCGCCGAGCTCGCTGCGGCTTCTCGTTCGCTTGGTTCCACTTTTAGCTTGCCGTCGATGGGCCATGTGGCGTGCCGTCTGCATTGTCGCTGATGGGTCCACTGCCTCCAACGGCAGCGAATTTCGAGCATGCATTATATGTGTCCTCCTCCGAAGCATCAGCTTCTGACTCAGTATGGGAACTAATTTCGAGCGGAACCACGGTCAGGGCGATATCTTCCATGTGCTTCCCCACGTGTGTGATGCGAATGTCTCCAAAGATGTTCCTACAAGACTAAGACACATTGGACATTGCGTATCTTCCGACAGTTCAGGCACGTCTTTTTCCCTTAAAGCAGCACATAAAGGGTTACATGCGGGCATCATGGGCTTCCAGTACACCATAGAAGCTATCCCAACGAAAGACGCGGCGATCATAACGTTTCAATTCTCCTATCAAGACAGCAATGATGATGTTCCTCAGCTAATGACCACAGAGTGGTTCGTGGTGAACAGCGCTCATCTTTCGTTTGGGCTTTGGTCTGACAGTCATCAACTTATCCATGAACGCATATTCCTTCCGGTTGATTTTGACGGCACAAGCAACATCAAGTTACCAGGTACCGAAGCGGGATGTTGTGTGGCTACTGTCAAACTACACAAAGGTGGATCTATGGATGTTTTGAGTAGCAGGATACTCATCCCACCCACGGTAGAACATACTATCACAAGTTTCTATATTGAATGCTAATTCATCCGCTTTGGCCTAGCTGAAATTCGCTCACCAGCTACTCCAACATCTTCAATCAGGCTCGCCGATGGAAATTCTGGTTGAGAGTAGCAGCAACCTCTCACACACATCCATGCGAAGCTTCATGACGCAGAAAAAACCCATAATTCTAATGACGGCTACCTCGGACGGAGACAAGTGCACCTGGCCTTGCTTGGGGGTCACCGAGTTGGAGCCAGGCAAATGGGGAGCCATCGCTAACGCCCCTAAGAAGTTGGCGGAGTGGGAGATAAAAGCAATATTGTTCAGCTTGGCTGACGGATTTTGCCTCAAGATGCAGATTGTGAACGTGGGGATGGTGAGCGTTGACCTGTTGAATCAGCAATGTATTCAGTAATTGCAGACGGCTCTTAGAATGAGAGTTGTCGGCTCACCAGGGAGATAGAAGGAGTCCAAACATTCTCTATGTTGGCAAAAGCTTGCCCGAAGCCTCCGCCATTGTGACCGTTGAAGGTGGTACAAATTTTAGATAGAGAAGTAGTTGTCATGGACCCATATGGCTCGGCGAACATGAGGTCCTGTGGTGGAGATACTTGTTCCAGCACTTGCCACGAAGGGATTTTCACAAATGGTAGCCCAGACTACACGTACGAGTAGGTCTTCATCCTTAGCTACGAGTTCCTACGGACTCACACCAAATGCAACGAAGCCTTCCTGACCTCAAACGGCCTGTGCTCCGACCCTCCTGCCACGCCATACCTCGCCGTCCTGTCGTCGACACCGCCCTTACCAACCATGGAGGAAGCGGGTTGAGGGTGAAGTCATAACGGGCAAGGCTAGGTATAGCGTTCTGACGCAGGAGAGAGCAGGAAACGCGGTTGTCGCCTTGGCTCATATTACTAGGTATCATTGTCAGAGCTGCTGGCCGCAGAGCACACTTTTATGTACACTTTCTCGTCTTACTCGCGTCCCTCATCCCTTCAACGCACGTGCTGCAGTAGCAGCCAGCATACACACCGGACATAACTCGTGTCCACAGGCTCCGCAAACAACAAAATTTTTTATCGGCTGAACCTTGCGGCAGGAACAGCAAAAACATCTTCGGAACATCCTAATAGATTTCTCCACCCGCTCTAAGCCTGGCTTCATTTGTCGCTTTCTCATTGCACAGGTCAAATGCTGAGTATCAAGGACCGACTTGACATGGGCCTCCTGGCGTGGTGTGGTGGTATCTCTTGCATCATCCATTGCATCCTTGACTGGTGTCGGTGTCGGACTCGGTCCCATGGCTTCGCTTTGAGTCATATAGTCCTGAAATCCTGCACCCTCCGTCCTTTGAAGTTGGCTTGCACCCGCGATGGCAGGACCATCTTTGATTGACATCTGCACCGAATCCTTTTTCCTGCTCGACTCGTTCTCCCTTATAGCCTCGGTGCTCCTTCGTTTGCGTGGCTGTCTCGGCAGTTCTAGGTTGTGCATTGTCTGCTCGGGGAGGTTGATAGCTTTTCTGTTCACTTGAGATGATGCTGTGAGACAACCTTCCTTCACTTCAGCGCTCAGAAGAGAAATTTACCAACATCATGTCCCGTTGGACCCGGCAAGACCTGTTGCCTGTTTGTCAAGCAAAGGAACGTTGTAACCAGATGGCGGAGGAACAGGCCACTGTAGAAAGGGGATAAACTTTGTGGAACTGTAGAGGCCAAGAAGCAGTTACCAGATGTGAGCAGTCAAGGCTCTGTTCAATAATTGGTCTATTGGCATCCCTCTGAACGAAGGGGCCCAAAAACATGAGATGATTGGCATGCTTATCGTTTAGTACAATAATACCCAAGCGCGATCAACTCGTGTATCAGAAGCTGAATGTCCTACAACATCTGAATGGGTACAGACGCCCCTGCAACACCGTAAATAGGTGCAGAGACCTTGCATCACCGAAAGTGGGTGCAGAGATCCTTGCAGCACCGGAAATGGGTGCAGAGGCTTTGCATAACCTGAAAAGGGTACAGACGCCCTGCAACACCGTAAATGGGTGCAGAGACCTTGCATCACCGAAGTGGGTGCAGAGACCTTGCAGCACCGGAAATGGGCGCAGAGGCTTTGCATAACCCTGAAATGGGTGTTAAAGCAGCGACGGCACCCAATATCTGAATGAGAAGCTAGGTATAGTTGAAAAAGGAGATCGGCGATGTCAATCATTGGGCAGTCATGGTTGGATGAACTGTGGATAATTATTAAGCGAAACACAACACGATGTGTATTCCAATACCAATTCATTCCTCCTGACCCATATTCTACTTCATCTGTGCAGGGCACGAGTGACCACCAGCATTCGTATCAGTACCCATAGTCATATTCCTGCCGCTTCCGTTCTTCATCCCTGTCTCGTTTGTTCTTGGCCCGGCTCCACCGCTCTAGCAGAGTTGTGATGTCCTCCTCAACATTGTTTTGGTTTGCTTCACTTGTCCCCAAGCAGCAGAGTTTGGTGATGAATCGCTTCCCTTCAGTGGGTTAGTGCCTTGACTGACGGACAAGGTTAATAGTCTTACACTGTGACTTCGTGGACATGTCTTCATTCTCAGCAGCATCCTCCCTGAGCGTTACCACATGCATGGGATTAATCCGTCGCGGCTCACCAACATTGCCTGCGCCCTTGAGCTGATGTTGCATAGTTTCAACCTTGACTGTGTATTGGAGGAAGGTTGTCGTAGGTCTACGCAGCCACCATTAAGTCTTTGGAGAACCATCTATATAACCTCTCAATGAGGGTTGAGTCCTGCTCTCGCTGTGCCGCACTGTAAGTTATACTGAAGACGTGGGGTACGTACCCAGAATGTACTTGACGCTTGGGCATTTTCTCGGCTGCCTCCATTTTCCAATGGCTTGCAGGTCAATACCCTGATCATGCATAATCCCCAGTGCCTTTGGTGGCCATTCAAATGTTGTTCGCACCTTCTGTGTCAATTCTCCGAGCATTATCACACTCAGGAAACCTGACAGGTCCTGTCCTTGGTCTTCTTCCCTGGACCCACCTCTGCGAAACCATGCAGTGACAGACCAAGGTCATATAGGTCACTGCACAGACTATGGATACATCTGCCTATAAAGATCACTCTCAATCCAGAAAGCCGGCATACCTGTGCAGTGGTATATCGTCTTCTCAAAGTTGTTCCCTACGCTTTCAATCCCCGTCCGAGCTTCCAAACGAAATACCTTGCACTCATGTTGGTCGCAGATACAGAATATGTACTCGTGCCAAGGGCTCCCCCCCCGACTCCGGACTCATCATTCTCAGACTTGTTACCAGCTGGGACGAATAACCCTTCTGTGGGGTCCTCCAACTTGCTTGTTCTATCCCTCTAAGTCCCAGGAAATTGTGCTAATCTGTCTGCCAGAGGTCGCTGATATCATGCAAAGTGTCCAGCAAACCTGATGGATGGTATCCAGAGCGTTCAGATGAGGCGGTGAAGGTCAGAATACCCTTTCAATGACTTGGACGCAAGGTACTGACTTTTCCTCCTTTAGAAGCCAACATTGGCGTTCACACATCACCCCAGAGAATCAGCTTCCAACCTCACTGGACAGTCTCTGAAGCTTGTTCGCTTGTCAGTATCGCCACCCGCAAAAACTGAGGACGACTTGAGACAACACCTTCTCATGAAAGCGATTCCTAATTGTGTCATCGAATTTATTGGAAAGCCTTCAATGGGCTTCCCCTGGGATCTTGTTGTTTCTGCGACAACTTTTGACTCTCTTCGCACAATCTCAACGCAAGATTTCACTGTTAAGTTGGCCGAGCATCCAATCTGTCCAACTGACGAAGCTCGGAAGATCTACGGTGACGAGGCCATGGTGTGGGAACAAGGATGGCGCATTTTCACCATAAACACCCACCAGGCGTTCCTCCGCAATCACATGATTGGCGCCTGTTATCGTGAGCTTGCCATATCATACGATACTCATGGCTCCCTCGCTATAAGTGTTTTCCATCATGAACTTGCGGTAAGCTCTTGTCACATCTTGCGTGGTGGCCTGATTGACAGTTTACAGAATTATCCTCGTCATACACAGGAAGCCTTTTTCCTAGCAGGCCTTTTTCTTTGTTCTCATATGCGAGATGCTAAAGGCAACCTCTGTGATGCACGTGAGTTTGGCTCAAGAGGTCCAGAGAAGTCGCTACGCTATATAAAGGATGTTTGGTGTGAAGTCAAGCTTCCATCGCCGCATCCTCTTTCCATCATCCCCTTGCAAGATTTGATGGTACAAGCAGCGTGTCTATTACGTTCGCTTCTCGATCATTTGATTGAGATCCCGGTCAATCATTCAGACGTAACTCCTTCCAAGGTCTTCACACCGCGGGTCAATCTGCAAGTCTTAGCTGTCACTTTTGGAATCGTGTCCTTCCGGCCAGAACATTTGGAAATACCTGAAGATCCGGCTGCACTTCAACAGGCGCTTCTTACATCGCCGCTCTATCTTCAAACCACTGAGCTCTATGCACCAGTTGATGGTGCAGACTTCAAGAATTGGAGCAGAAGACTCCAGGGAGCCATGCCAATTGCTTATCCAGATATCACGTTGGTATGGGGATTGGAGCTCCTTCGAAAGACGATGATTGCTAACAAAAGGCAGGGCTTCTCCACAGAGGAACTCGACAATATCGGCTGGGCTGTACTTCGAAGTATTACTTCCTTCTTGTAGGTGATTTAACCCTGCGATTGAGGTAGCCGTGACTGACAGAAACAGTGCATATACTGAACGTTCGTTAGGCCTCCAAAGCCGAGAGCATGAGCTACCTATGCTTCTTGTCTGGTGTACTCGACAGCAGCATCAGGTTCCCGACGAGGTCCTGGTGGCCTTAATCGCACGTGCGTCCTCTCTGCGCGCAGAGCTGATTAGCGAACTACAACATGACATGACGCTTGCTCTAGCAGGGTTGAGGTTGGCAGCGCTTCTATCGCTCCTAACGCTTTTACCAGAGGAAACTCAGACCCGCCTTCAAGGCACTCCAGCTGGGGATCCTTTGATGGCCTTCGGTTCCCTTCTGCAGGGGGAGGCGATTGATGGTGAAATAGCGACCGTGAGATGTGCCGTCTATTCTTTCTGGGAGGCGCTTTCAATCAAAGGGCCTGAATCAAATACGATTTCAGAGTTTCTGGGACTCGTCCTCGGTTCCCACAACGCTGAGGGATGCCACGATAATCTTCTCGTCACGTATTGGAGAGCCCGGGGTGAAGGGTCTCACAGCTATGTTATGGAGGAACTCTTCATGTTTCTCGCTGCATCGTCACTGGAACTCAAGTCCAGGAACTCACAAAAGCCTGGTCATATCAATTGCGGTCTACCAACTTGACACCGCGGCAGTCATGGTTCTTCAACAACCACGACAGGCAAAGATAGCACTGGGCTTGTTAAGAGGAGGCTAGTAATTGGTGGACACACTTGTGTGTTGCAATGTCTGATAGTGCTGCGTATCGCGAATAAAGGCGGTATTTTAGGTATCATGTCCGATGACACTCAGCATTCATATCATTAATTAAACGCACTCATATGTATGGTAGTCAATTCCTAGTCCTCTCAAGAGCGTGGTATTGTGATAGTAAAGGCTCGGCTCTAGCGTAGCTAACGTACGGGCCTTTGTACCTGTGAGTAGTTAGGGTTCCACGAGACATAGGGTATCATGTGCGGCTTGAATGCCATCACCTACCACAAATAAGTTCATTCTCACACCAAAGATTTAAATCTTATACAGAAAGTCCATAGATCGCTCAAAGGTCAGAAGTGATAACTTTAGAAACAATAATCATCAGACCTGAAGAAACTAGCGAGTACAACAGACTAACTGATACAGAAGATAGCAATGACAAATACCCTGAATGACTCAAAGATTGGTTGCTGATGTCATTCTCCACATTCACACCCACATATATCAAACCTCAGCGCAAAGGATTTGAGGCTGAAAACCACCATGACCGCTAGGTCTGAATTGAGAACCTCAGGCAACTTCACCTCACAGCATTATCAACTTGTGGGTTGGTTGTTCCAGAACCGAATGCACTGAACTGGAGTGCTCAAATTCACACAGCTCACTATAAGTAAAATCAACTTTTGTTTACTTACCTCTGTATATTGATCAACTTACATGTTATTACATGATGTTCTGGCATCGTTGAGCCTGTATAATATGAACAGGCATCATCATGTGCAAGGTCCTGCTGCACCACACTTGCATCTTTTGATGCACAACTAAAGTCTAGCTGCTCCCCAACTTGTAGACTGCGTTCACTGAAAAAGAAGCTGACAATCTGGGATTCAAGAAATGACTCATTCTTGCCATTTACTGTTGTCAGATCTTTGATATAGAATAGTGTGCCTTTACCTGCGGAAGTATTAGTTAGATTGCAATAAGTAGAGTAGATATACGCACAATCAGGTTCTGTCCAGCCTTGAAATCCAATTGAATTACCTTTCTAAAGAAAACGGTTGGTCATTCCTCAAAGTTTAATAAAGAGAGAGAATGGTGTACCTGACAGCTTTGAAGCTCAGAAAAGGGACTCTTCTGTGTCTGAGAAACTGTCTTCAATGATAATGGATTCGAAACTCTACCAGTAAGAGCAGTGCTCATGAAGAAACTAATGTAGCAGAGAAGAATATATATGGAATACATGAGTATTTGATGCTTAAATCCTAGATAGTTGTGTTATAATGACTTGAACTGTCAACAAGAAAGAGTTTATTGATTATGCAGAACCGTATCATTATATATCTATGTTCTTTGGATTGGGAATTCACATATAGAACTTGATGATCTGTTATTGATAAAGTGTACATCTATTCTGGCTGAAATTTATATTTAGCACTCAATCTATTTCTGATGCTGTGTGTACTTCAATGAGTATACCTACTTATCAGCCTATTATGGCCATGCCCAGGTGGCCTGCCAGAAAATGCGCGATTTCCCTATAACTTCACCACCACCGCACAGCAACGGCCCATTATCAAGGCTACAGAAAGAAACTTCACCTGAATAATGAATTGCAGCTACTCATACAACCTGCATGAGCAGAACCATGACTATAAGCAACCTCTGCAGCCACTATGAGCCTTGTGCACCTCTGGCGAACCTACTTTCAGCCAGCTTACCATATTGACATTGACACAACCACAACGAAACTGAAACAGAGAATCACAGCTACACAAATTGAGTCATTGTGTACTCATGCATGACCTGCAAGTGTTCAGAATTGAAATAGCTTAAGTTCTATATTTATACCATACCTATTACTGATCTAATTTAAAATTTTCTCATTATCATTCAATTGGAAGCAGGCATGTAAAGAAAACACTATACTCACCAGATTTCTTTCTCATCATTCACTTCTTCCTTATCAACCAGTTGACTCTATCATTCTACAGATTAAGCATTATTTGCAGTATAAACATACATTTGTTTCACATTCTCATACTCTCTATCAATCTCATCATGAGTTCTACTCTTGTCAATTCAATTTCTGTGAATGAATCATTCTCTGAAAGTGTTATTAATCATGTGAAGAAATCCTCTCTTGAGTGTCAGAAGCGTCAGGTAACACTTTAAAATTCTCTAATGATCTCTTTGACAGATCTAAAAAGACTAACTGTGTCATGAGTGATGATGCAAATCAAGATCACTAATTGGCTACCTAATACTGTATCTGCTATAGTGTGATTAAGAAGTAAAATATGAAGTTTAGTGTATGATGTGTAGATGCTCTCACAGAGCCTAACCTTATCACAGAATCTCATCTTAGCGCAGAGCCTTACACCGAGCCCTATGGCAAAATCCCTCACCATCCGCTGAATCCACAATATCAATGTCCATACATGTGGTGTAGATTTCAGGCTTTTCAGTTGGAACGCCTGGAGTACCAGAAGCAGTTGGCCAATCCCAAACCCAATAAAGAGTATAAACTTTGCTTAAAGCCGCTTCCTGAGGCACTGTTATATTGTTCTGACACCAGAGATCAGCGCCCATAAGCTTG
>JAABUU010005487.1_pt1 | contig 14214 bp, 19 predicted proteins | sample 5559301 | NCBI WGS metagenome assembly JAABUU01 (sample SAMN10711884, study PRJNA513360) | rock metagenome | isolation source: Antarctica rocks | place: Antarctica: Victoria Land, Richard Nunatak white | reverse complement strand
GATTGGCCTTTCCAGACCATGTGCTAGCCCCGTATGTTCAGTGCAGCCCAAAACCAGTACAACTACATTGTTCCTGGTGACATGGAGTTGCCAGCAGAATACAGACAGAGGCATGGCTTCCATGTTGTATACAAGCATCTTGTTCACAGATCACTGTCTTATAGCACTAGAGCTAGCTGTTCGTTGAGTACCAGGCCTGATGCACTAACCCCATCCAGCTTGTCGGGCCGGGCGACACGCTTAGCTCATGAGTGATCATGCACATGGCTGAAGTGTGAGAAGCACATCCTCCTATTTCTTGGGCCTGCCAGAGCCAACACCTTACCAAATCCATCACTGACCAGTGTTATCAAACCTCCCAATCACAATCCATCCTGGCCAGTGCGGTGCTGCACTTTCATGTTCACACAAAAAATTAGACAAAGAGAGATTACAATGCTTTAGCCAGCCAACAAGTGCTGCAGAGAGAGAAAGAGAGCTTAAACCAGCCAACATATAGAAGATCAAATTCAGGCCTCGAAGAACATGTACTGAGAAGACGAAGTGCGCCGATGAAAAGTGTAAATAAAAGAAGACAAAGGTCAAATCAATTTGGAAGAAATCGACACAGCTTTGAGATATGCAGGTGTTTCGTTCGTGTCATGGGCACTCCAATGACCGCTTGTGCTAACCTCTCTCTCTAGCGAAGCAACTTTGTGCCTCGGCCGACCAGGTCTGCCTCCTCAGGGGTCTCACCAGTATCGGTAGCAGGTCGTGTCTCCGAGTTGCAGGCGTGCAACAATGCAGAGCCGAGAGCGATCTATGGTCAGCTCGCTACAGCGTTGTTGCTCTATGCCGTGTCCTGGACCTGTATTAGTGAACTGTGCCCAGCTTTGTTCGCGCCTGCAGCGCTGGCCCAGTGATGTCGTTCTGTCTTGAAGCATGGTGACAGGTCAGCCAAAACGCAATAGAGATGATCTCAATCAGCGAGCCAGCAACGGCGCATATCAACGTGTGCACGCCGATAATCGGCAATGGCAGGCGGGAACTTATCGTCCCCGATACCAGAACTATGGCCAGTACTCACCCAGCGACCCTGATGTTGCCGACCTTGACCTTGATAGCCAAATACAACAACTGCAAGCTACCTTGTCTGCAAGGTCGGTCTGGAGCTTTGCCACACATACACTCACACACTCAACCTGGGGAATAGTTTCTCAAACACTGGGAGCTGTATGCACAGGCGCAAAAGTATCAGAAGCCAAGAGGCAGCATGCGATATAGACAATCAGCTGTTGCAGGACAGGATGGAAATCCTCGGTGACAGGTAACACCTGGCTCTTCTGCACCATAGCCCTATTGTTTGTGTTTGAGGTGATCGTTCTGGCGATGCAGAGAGCAGCAGGTTCTGGAAAGGGAGCTTGCTGTTAGCAAGCGAGAAGAACATACCCAAGGTCAACAAGCTGTTCTGAAGCAGCTGCAGCTTGATCTGCTGCAACAGTACAACGCAGTAGTTGCGGAGTTGCCCAAGGTTGAAGACAGGTTAGTTGTACTTTTGATCCAGCGATAGTGGACATTGGTAAATAAATACAACGGGGGTCAACACGGGTTGTCTGAATTGCTGGAGAAGCTGAAATTACAAGCATGCTGGTTGGTCTGACTTGTGAGATGCTATGCAGATTGAACGCTGCCAGGCAGCTGCTTCCCGAGTGTACAGACGCTGCTGCCAGCTCAATGAAAGACTCACCTGCACCAGGTAAGGCAGGTTCTACATGGTCTGAAAAAGCTGCTGGCTGCCAGAATTGTTGTCTCAACCATCTACCACAAGTTGCCATTGATCACAGAACCTGCATCCTCACTTGACCCTCAACCACCTCAGCAACAATCTGCTAGTCCCATGGTCTCAGAGCCTGGACAACCAGCAGAACACACGGATTGCCTCAGGGATGACGCCGCTCGCATGGCTGCAACAAAAAATGCAGATCACATGCCAGATAGCAGCAATAAAGAAGCTGTGTCTTCCCAGGTATGTCAGTATCTGCTGGTGTTACAACAGACATACCATGCTGTTATGCTGCTGTGTTACAAGGCTGTCGCGCTTTGGTCAATCAAAACTGATTTACCTATGACCAGTGACTCTTGCTGACATGCCTTGCAAGGCTCCATGAGTTTTGCCCTTGATCATGAGCCTGGAGGAAAAACACTTTGCTCCCTTGACATGTACAATCCTGTAGGATTGCTCTGTGTAACGTCTTTATTTTCATCATCAGCCGCACACAGTTTCCTGAGATAGATCTTTTGACAGGATCCATTTAAACAGGCAGCAGGTCAACATGAGCACCTCATGGTCAGCGCAGCCCATCCTGATAGCACCCAGCCTCCCCTTGTCAGCGTGCCTTCAGCAGTGCATGAGGCACAGGCACCTGGAGCTATGTCACGCTCGCTTCTGCCCAAGCCTCTTGACCAACCACCAGAGGTCAGCAAAAATGTGCTCTTTGCTCCCGCCAGAGAAGCAGCTCTATCACAACAGTCAGAACTGCTGCAGCATTCAAACTGCTCCAACAGGGACAGAGAGACTGACTCTGGCATGGATGCTCCACCCCCTGACCTTACAGCAGATCCACTGTTGCCAAGCTGCACTGGTGGCATGTCTAGTGATAAGCGTGAGGCCCCCAGAGAGCCACTTACCACTGCAACTGTTGCATTTGCCCCAAGCAGACCTGTGACCAGGACCCAGAATGCACAACAAGCTTCTGGCAATCTTCATGGCAGTCTGCCTGATACAAAGCAACGACGCAATGTTACAGCAGACCAGGACAGGCTGTCCTCCCCAGCCTTCAGTGCATCAGCATTAAAGGCCTCATTCAGCTCAGAGCGTCCAGGGCTTATCCCTCTGAGAACAGGTCTCAGGTCAGGTTCAGATGCTGCAGTCAATGCAGCTAAAGTTGAGGCTACAGATAGACATTTGGCAACTGAGATAGCATCTCCCAACAGTGGCGGCCGTGGGGGAGGGCGAGGTAGAGGGTTTGGGCGGGCAGGCCGCAGAGGCAGAGGCCGTTCCAACCTGCATCGCATCACTTATGCTCAACCTGCTGGTCAGCTTCCTGGAAACGCCAGCACCTACTTGCTTGTGTGTTGGCTTTTCTGTGGTCTGACCATTATGCTTGTACTAAATTATTGATTATTGTCTGCTATTGATTCAGAGCTGCCATTTGATGTCACACACAACTCTATGGCCTGGCTAGGTGTCCTCTCATGAGGCACAAAGACTGCGATGTGAAGTCACGAAGCAGAAAATCACTGGTGTGTTGCCGCATGAGTTCTTGTTGTTTGTTGGGCAGCCTGCCAATAACAGACCAGAGCAAGTAAGTTGACAACCCAGTCTTGCAGCTATCAAGTGCTGCTGCTGCTGCAACTGCAGGTGATCTTGATGAAGCTGTGCAAGCCTTGAAGGCTACCACAAACAATGCTGAGCTGCCAAGCAGTCAGGCAGACAGCGGGACAAATGGAGCTAGTGGGCTGACAGATGACGACCTGAAGCCCTCCTTCATGCGGCGCCTTGCTGCTGATAAGTCTCCCAATGGTGTGACATTGCCTGCCAGAAACAGCTTGCAAACAGATTCTCCTGCCAAGGAGAGGCCCCCAGATGATGTCAACCCTAGGCCAATTGCCAGGCGACGCATTCACCCTGCCTCTGGTGCAAGACAAGCAGCTGCTAAAGCTGTGTTGCAGGCAAGTGTCTGTCCTGTTTTCAGTAAGTATCATGCTGAACAGTGGTTGTCTGCTCATTACTTGTATGATCAAAGAGTATCCAGCATTGGGCAAGCCTTGCGAACGTTACCTGTCTGCACTGTCCTGCTTTGTTCTGCGGGACAGACAGCCTGCACATTGCATGTTTTTGTTCAATCCTAGAGGGTTGTGCAGATTGCCGCTGCTAAATTATGCATGATAGTAGGGTTGTCAGAGACAGATGTGGCATTACTGTGTAGAAAGAGGTGCCTGATCTGCTGGATATACTACAGCAAAAGGGCCTGGCTGACCAAGTAGACTTGCTGGAGCATGCAAAATCCTGTCACGCTCAGGATAGTGAGGGTACAGAGCAGACCTGTCTATATGACAGTGTGCACACTATCCTTGCCAAGGCTTGCAAAGCAAACAGCTGGCAGGGCCGCACTGCAGGTGCACCTCTCTCTCCCATTCTGTATACTTTGCATGCAACACCACAAACACTGCAGCGTTTGCACTCACACTTATCTGAACAAACATTGCCAAAGTGCAGCACCGCATATGTTTAGATTTCAGTTGACATGTGTAAACGCTGCATACACATGTCAACTGTGTATGCAGCGTTTCAGCAGCAATGTCTGCCCATGTGTCAGCTGTGAGCGCATCCTTTGTGTCATGCCTGACAGTTGTTATATTGTTTTATGCCAAGCGCACATTTTCATGGCTTGTCCTGATGCAAAGGCTTGATGCACTGGTAACATGCAACAGCAGATCAGCATAGCAATCATCTCTTTTTGCTTCTGTTGTTTTGCGTTTTTCTTGATTTTCTCTGATGCAGACTGTGCCAACTGCATGCTGTAGGGATGAGAAGCAGTGGTGCAGAAGGGGAGGATAATGGCAAGCATGAGTACTGCCTCTTGGCTCTAGAGCATCTGCTGGAGCGTGCCGATGCTTACACTACTGCCAGTCAGCCTGTGCGCTGGGGCTGGTGCAGGTCAGCTTATTTACATTTATTCCGTCTCCTAAGTTGCTCTGTGTATGATCGAATCAATTTTACATCTATGCTCAGAGCACTACCTTTGAGACATTATGAACATGACACACTACTCACTCATGAATAGAGTCTTCTTACAATCATTGCAGGCGATCTGTTGGCTGCAGGGAGCTGTCAAGCTTTGTGTTTGTGTTTGAGGGTGCAAACCGCATTGTTGTGGAGAAGCCTTGTTATGGGCATGCTACCTACTTCTTTGACCTAGAAGAGCCTCTGCCTGTCTCTGCCCAGGTATGTAGGTTTATAGCACCTAACAGCAACCATCAAGACATGTCGCACGCGGTTGGGTGTGTCTCAGCACCTGTGCCTACAGTCTTTTGACAGGTTGCGCTTACAGTCTTATTCAAGCTGTGCTTGTCATACAGCTGATAGATTACATCACATGTCTGTGCACATGTATAGCACAAGATATGCCTGCAACTGTTTTCCGCCTTTCCACTGCTGTGTCATGGACTGTTCATGCTGGTTGTCGTCATGCACATGCCAATACTGCAGAACTGCAGTGACAGCTCTGCCCAGGTTACATCACAGTTTTGACAATTGATTCTGCCCTTTTTGAGATCGTTCATAGTGCGCATGTTGAAACGTCCAGAGGCTACAACAGTGTAGACAACTTTCAAATGGCGTGCAGGTGCAACGGCTGATTGCAGTGCTGAGTGTGCCAGGAGTGAGCCGCAGGAAGGTGCTGGAGGGGTCCTCCCTTGCCCCTGGGCCTGACTTGACTGACCAAGAGCGCAAGCAGCTGGAGGCTGCTGGTTGGACACCCGGCACCACCATCCGCTCTCTTCTCAATTTTACTGGTTTGTCCCTGTCTCACCAAGCATATGTTGCATGGTGTACCAACGGTGCATTCAGTTTTGCGTGGTTGGCGGTGCTGCTCCATTTCTTAGTTGACCAGACAGATGTTACAACGTGGCGCTGCAACTTGTGCACTCAGTGGCAGATTGTCCTGCAGCAACCTGTTTGATGTGAGTGCTGCTCATATGTGTTCAAAGCAGCACCCTCTGATGCAGGAGACAGAATCTGTCACCAGAGTGCTGACGCCATGACTGGTCAAAAGGCCGCACAGCAGAATGTGCCTGACTATAAGGACAAGATTGCAAAGGTGTTGTCTGAAGGTGCAAGTGGAGGACGTGTAACAAAAGGCTGAACAAAAGTCACGTGTTATACTGTTTCATCCAAGTCAATAGTCTGAGTTTCGTCTTGGAAACCTCCAGTTTGGTTGGCGAGGTGGTAAAAAGTCACTCTAGCGTGTATAAACACCAGGTGCACCTGATTGTTGTGTGGTCTACAAGCAGCAGTCTGCAGGCCAAATGGTCTGCACTAGCACATATAAACTCGCACCACCATGTAGTTTGCTGATGGTGAGCATTACATCTGTACCAAATTGAGGAAAACTTTGTTCCCTAACTTGGAACAAGGACAGCAGAGCAGAGCTACTTTGTCAGTTTTGTGGTGCGGCCAGTGCCACTGCACAAGGAGGCATCAGCCTGTCGTGCCAACTCCTCATTGTCCAGTACTCTCACAGCCCACTGCAACACAGGAGCAGCTGTGATGCTACTAGCGTGGCAGCGTCTGCTTGACAACTGCACAGTCCATGCAAGCAGCATAACGCAGTTGCTGTTGCACACTTGCAGCTGCAGACACACCACATCAGGCACCTGATCACTGCAGGGGAACAGCATACTGTTTGCAACATTTGAAAGCAGCGCACCATGTCCACCAGGAGACAAAATTTGAAATTTTGCAAGTTCCATTGCTGCTGAAGGTCTTCATAATCAGCGTCACGTGCAAGCAACTGCTGCTGTAGGTCTTGGATGTCAAGCTCCTGCAGAACACACGCGCGTTCAATGCAGGCAGGAAGTCTGCGTGAATAACTTGAACATAAAGTGAGCTGGCAGCACATTGTTTCATGCATGCATCATCTTCACCTGCTTGTAATACTCTCTTCGGAAGAAGTCTGGGTCATTAGAATGGTGCGCTCGCTGTCCCACTTCGTCTGCACAATGTTTCAAATCTGCAGTATACTGAACACTGGACTGTTGAATAACATGCTGGAGTAACAGGCATACCTGAAGACACACCACTTTTTCTCTTTAGGCTGAATCCAAACCATTTTTTGGGTGAATTGTCGGTCTGCACGGCGTTGAACACGGTCTCGGTCAGTGCACGTAAGAGACATTCAGTCAGGTCCAAGGTGCTGTAAGCGGACCTCTATGTATGCATGCTCCTGATTGCTTGTGAACGAGTCTTGTTCCCGAGTCCTCCTAGAAACAGGCAACAACAAGGCTCAGAGTGCTACGTCTGCGGCAAGAACGCTGCAGTGAAGCAACGCACTTGAACATGGTCCAGGCTGATCGGCAGAATGGTAGCCTTGAGGCAGATTGCCAATCAGGCCCCAACAAAGCGGCACAACAAAAATAGTTTCTTCGACATTCTGTGCTTTCCGTTAGTAAACGAGATGGCCCTAATTGGGCTATTTCGGTTTAACAGCTCCAAATTCGGCGTTGACGATCGTCGCTGCAATCATTTGTGCGGAGAAGACGCTGTTTACACTGGCCTGCATAACAGTGTGAGCGGATAGCTCAGCAGTGCATAGAGGAGTGGCGACTATGCTGCGCGTGTCGACGCGGGCTGTGCTGAGCAAGGTACATTGCGTGCAGTCAAGGCGCTGGGCCCGCCAAGTCACGCTTGTATTGTAATTGCTTAAATTTCAAGTATGTGCGTGCCGCAGTTCAAGCAATGCAGCTGGCAGCAGCAGCGATACTTCGCTGAAGCAGCTGTGGCTCCAAAGTTCGATTGGGACTCTCTAGAGGGCTCTGTCGCATCAGAGGAAGGCAAAAGAGAACTTGCATCCCTCAGGAGTACCTGGATTGATGTCCAGCAGAAGTTTGACTCCATGACGCAGGTATACTCGCCATGTTCATTGATCATCTTTGCTGCACCGCTGTATTTGACTCTGTCAAAACATTCAGCCATTGGGAGTGCTGTGCAGTCATCTGGTGAGATTGACTGGAAGTCATATGAGAAGGAGGTCGACCCTCAAGTTCTGAAGCTGTTCAAGGATTCTTTTGCTTGTAAGCAATCTCAGCACCCTTTCTGGTTACAAGTAGCTTGTCTACCCTGCTGCTTGCCTCTTAACCATCTGAAAGTTGTTCCTGTGCAGCCTTGGACTTTCCCATGTATGATGCCAGTAAACTAGCAGAAGAAACAGACACTAAGTTGTCAGGTCTCATCAAGCAGGTAAGCCATTGCTGCTGGCCTGGTCGAGCGCATATTGTACATTGTCACTGGCAGAACTGTACATGATGGTCTTGAAACATGAATACAAGCATGGTACAAGACTGTTGGTGCTGTGCAGGCAGAGGAGCTGAAAGCATACAGCCACAAGCGCATGAAAGAGCTTGAGAAAGAGATCCAAGACTGTGAGGCTGCCAAGGTAGAATGCTGCTATGCTGCCTGATGCACAGCTAAACCTTGTACATAGGTGCCAGCATATATACATCACATTTCAACTAGCATACATGCAAGCCTATGCTGGCAGGTTTAATGCATCTCTGCAGTGTTCACACAAAAAATCACACTTGCTAATGCGCTTTCACTACACTGTAGGAAAAGGTTGCGAGTGCTACAATTGATGAGGAGCTGGCCCGTGACCCTGAAACAGCAAAGCAAATCGACCAAGAAATATCTGAGGGCAACTTCATTCCTTAATCTTGTCTAGTATGCATCTTTCAACTGCAGTGTGCACTGGGACATGCCAAGTTTGCCTCTGAAATATGACACAGCTGATCTTTCAGGTCTCACATGCCTGTGAGCATTACTGGTCTGCCTCTGCTGACATCTGCTGCGATGGGCTATCTAAGCAGCCATTGTTCCGCAGTGCTGGCATGCGAAACCCAATTGTGCTTCTATGACATCTAATCTGCCACAGTCATCTCTGATCGTCACAGCATTATCAGACTGTCATAGCAATGATTGACCCTAGCTGTCTTACACTCCAAAGTCAGTTCCTAGCTTGCGCAAAAGCCGCTTATAAAAAATGGTATGTTCGTGTGGCATCAATACTGTCACAGCCTTAATCAGAAGTAAAGATCCAGAAGCAAAATGTGCTGAATATTAGTCAGTATGCTCAGCCTAGTCTGCCTAATCAAGGAGGGGAAATCTACAATAACTGGTGACATCTAAACCTCCCAAGTCTAACTCCTGAGTGTGCTTGCTTTGCAAATCAGATCACAAAGGAAATTGCACATAGTCACGCCAGCCTGGACTGAAACCATTTGTTGGGATTAAGCCATTCCAAACCAATCAGAGTAACCTTGCAGATCTACAAGGCCTTCAAATCAATTGTTTCTTCAGCCTGCAATGTGAGCTCACTTCATTCATGAGTTGCATCACCAGCCCAAGCAATGTGGTGCAAGTCACAAAGCATCGTAATGAAATCTTGCGTCATACGTAGTAGTGATGTGTAAGGCACCAGAGTCAGGAAGGCAGTCAGGAGTACGTGACTGTCTATCAAGTCCCCAGCAAAACAAAACACTAGATGTCCGTCCCTCCTGTGTCTGCATGGGTGCCATGCGTTCCATCTCCACCACCTCCTGCTTCAGTGTTAAAACCAGTCGAGCGCATGAAGCTGGTTCGAGTAGCCCCGGGACCAACAGCATTGGGCCTTGCAAAGGCCAGCCCTTCAGGCAAATTTCCAGCAGACGAAGACTGAAAGGATGGCAAGCTGTAGTTGATGTTCATGTGAGACAGCTGACTGCTGATAAAGCAGAAGATTTTGTGCCTGGCATCTCCTGTTCTCCCAAGGTTCACACCTGTCATACAGTAGTTGACAGCATCAGCACATTCCTGTCACTAACACAAATGTGTAGGTGGGGATGTGCAATCATTGTTTGAAATGATGCATTCAACAGCAGGAAGGTGCATGAAAAGGTCACATGTAGGTGAAGTAGCCACAAAGGCAAGCAGCAGCGATGAGCGCACCATTGTGAGAGAAGGTGTAGACCACTCCCAGGGTCATCTTCAGGGGGTCCTGGCTGTCCAGGTAGATGACAGTGCCGCCACCTGGCACAAACTCCTTGTGGTTCTCGTCAAAGAACTCCATCAGGTTACGCCGTAGAGTGGCAGTCATTGCACTGGGTGTGGACAAGTCCACTTGCACCTGGCAACAACACTACAGGTCACCACAGCACACTAGCACAGACTGACTCATCAAAATGGCCAGCTTAGCGCCAAAGCCTCCAGTCCCAACAAGCCCAACTCTTGCATGGCCAACAGGCATGCAGGTCAGCTGCAAGCAGCAGGCAAACAAGCTTGCTTGACGCAATTGCATTGGCGCCACAAGTCAACAACTGCCCGCTTCATCAGCTGTTGGCACTGCAAAGCAATGAAACCAGGAGCATGTTTGCTGGCCATTTATGCAGCATCACCACGTCATATAAGCACTGATGCTTGACGACTAGTCCTTCACCCATGCATTATGCTGCTTAGTGCAGGTTGGCTTGTAAGGATGAAGGGCATATCCCTACCCTACAACCAATATGTAACACCAAGATTACTGTGCCAAAGGTTTACCTTGAACAGCTCCACCTTGGCATCAGATCGGGACATGTTCAGGAGGGGCATGGCCCCAAGCTTGACATTGGGGTACCATATGCGTGTGCCATCCCACCGCCGCATCACTGTGCTCTGCAGGTGGACAATTGCTGTCTGCAGCGTGCGTATGCAAAGCAGAACAGTGCTCCAGAAGAGTGGTAAACTGATGTTAAACAAGTATACAAGAAGTCACTCCAGTATGAGCTGAACCAAAGTTCTGCTGTGCCGAGCAACAGTAAGAGAGTTGTTGTTGTGCATCGCGCTGTGAAACAGCATAATGTGCATGCTGAGTCAAGTGACAGTAGGCCTAATGTTGGTATTGGCAGTAACTCAGAGGTTGAGCAGGATGACAATGAATTGCTTGAGCATGATGCTTGCGCTGGCTGGAAACATGTCCGTGCTCTTCCATCTTTCAGGAATGCTTGCTAAGAAACCTCAAACTTTGCAGATGTAACGAGCCTGGCTGAGAATTGCAGCGCAACCCATGACCCTCTACCAATCCTGTTGCACCTGGTGTTTGGAAGAGTTTAAGCGCAAATGGCAGATATACTCATCCAATTCACAAGATGAAAGAGGCTTGGTAAAAGGTCACACATAGCATTGCAATCCTCAGCCCACTGGCAAGCCTCGCCACATCTGTAGCAACTTTGAGAATTCCTGCAATCTTCCTGCAATTCTTCCAGACAGATAGAAAGGCGCAGGCATGTTTCAAGCCACCATGGTCATTGTCACGCTCAAGCTACTCATCATTGCTTGACCTCTGAGCCACTGGCGGGACTGATGTCATCTGAGCCAAACGCCACAAAGGCATTGCAGAGTAGAGCCAGAACTCAGCCAAACAGCAGGAGCTTGAACTCAACAACAGCATCACTAAGCCTTGTCACCAGGAAGGCATGTTGCTGGCCATAATGTGCAGACATACATACTCACAGTAGCAGGACAGACAGCGACAAGCGAGCTAGTGCACGTGCAAAACGTCAAGCATCAATCTCAGCAGCTGCTGCGCAACAATGAGAAGAATGACTGACCACAAGAGACAGCTCCTCGACAACGCAGTAGTCAGCAGGCCCGGTCCCCGTGGTGTTGGTGGCTATGAGCAGGGCATCCCCCACATCAAAGGGGTGCACCACAAACAGCAGAATGACTGAGTTGAACAGGTTCATGATGGAGTTGCTGAAGGAAAAGGAGAAGGCCACAATGATGGATGACATTGTGAGCCACACCTTGGTCAGATCCACCTGCACCCATACACATGCTACCTCACTCCACACCATGTGCCTAGTGAACTTCAAGCACAGAACCCATGCTGCCAGCACACACTGCATTTTGCTGTTGTACAGTTGTACACACACACGCACAGTGTTTTACAGCCAGAGTCACAGATGGCTGTGTCTGTCGTCATCAGCAGCATGTTTGCAGCAAGAATGACATGCACAACATGCTGTACAACATCATGGCATTGGCAGCAGCTGATGTGCAGGTGTTGTGCAGGAGCTTACATTGAACACCATGAGGTAGAAAAAGATGAAGATGATGTGCAGCACCACCCCAATGACCAGCTCCAGTTTCCCTACCACCGTCTTGGTGTCCTGCATTATGGCAAAAATCACCGATCATGCACATATTACCATACCTGACCTACTGCTATCAATGTGTTTGCATGTCCCTTAAAATTGTCTAAACTCAGTGTCAATGGAGGCGCTCAATCGCGCGTTATGCACTCTGTAAACCGTTGCCAGACATGCAGCACCTGGAGCAAACAGAGCTTGCTTGGTTGCCAGCACTGATGGTTATATCTTTGCAATTGGCATACCTTGAGGGACAGGGCCAAGTTGCGGCGTTCCTTGTAGATCTTGATGACAGCGTCACGGATGTCGGCCAGCACCAACTTGCCATCCCCGTTGTTGTCCAGCATGTCAAAGGCCTCCTGGGCCTTCTCTGGTGACAAAAAGGCTTCTAGGTCCTCCATGATGATGTGGTTCCTGAATACATGGCATGATCAGCATCCCTACTGTGCCTATTACTTGGCACAGACATGCTTCACATTGATTCAGGCATGCAGATCAGCACCATGACAAGTGACAGAAGTGTGCAGACTGACAATGACTGACATCGCAAAGAGCCATGTGGTTGCAGCTCTGTCACATGCACCCCAACTCCTCGACAGCTGTAGCAGGGCACTGGTGAAAAGGGCTAATCTGGTGGAGTAGGGCTAACCTGGTGAAAAAGGGCTAACCTGGTGGAGAAGAGCTCACCTGGTGAAGTAGGGCTTGATGTTCCAGAAGAGGTAGAAGGCCAGCTTGCGCGCCTCCTTCTCCCCTGTCACATGCTCACTGTGCTTGGCCTGCCCCAGCTGGTCCGTGAAGGTCACTGTCAAGTTGTTCTTGCGGATGTGCTTCTCCACCTGCGCATTGCAAGAGTGGCATCATGTCAAAAGGACTGGAAGGCTGCCCTGCATGAGGTACACAAGGACAGCCAATGCACATTGTGTGCAAACAGAAGAAGAAGAAAATGCCATAACATTGTGAATCTGTCATGAAGACTGTGTCAATGTCACCAATGTCATCAAGCAAGAGCCTCGACATGTACCAAACACCTCAGCAGATGTGCAGAGGCACGCAACAGCTGTGCAACAGACAGGCAACAGCAACTTGTAGCCTGAACAATGTGTCTGACAAAGAGAGCTAACCTTATGCAACTTGGCAATGACTTCTTCGTCGTTCTTGGCAGTGGCTGTCAGCTCTGCCAGGTGAATCTCCTCTTCCCGCTTCTCTTTCTTTTCTGCCTGTAACTCAAGAAATTACTCAATGACATGGCAGATCGCATGATTAAGTTGCCAGTTGGGGGTGTTGAACCAATTCAGACATATTGGCGTTAAACATGCCAGCATCAAACATGACGTGAACAGAGTGCCGTATCAATTGGAGGGATTAAGATTGAGGACGTCTTTGTCCTATGTTACAAGCCAAAGAACTTAACAGCAAGTGAGCTGCATCATGGCCTTTTGGCAATTTGTGAGCATGGTAAACATACTGCGCTCTGCAGAGGCAATATAGTATTGCTGTGCCCTGGACATTGTCCACCATTAACCAATGAAAGGGAAAGCAGTGCGCGGCTTACAGGTATTGAGCCAGACCGCAAGCAAGAAAGCTGACTTCTGCTCCAGAGTGTGTGTACAGACACAGGCATTGACAAACACCAAACAGACAGAGCGAAACATCTAGAGAAGCATGTACAACAAATGCTGCATCCTTCTATCAACATTGCATCTGTGTGACATTGCTTTAGGCAGACAACGGCTGCTAAACAGCACAGTCCAGCAGAACTGCACACATCAGTGTATGCACCTGAATGGCTTTGACATTGCCTTGCATGCGACGAGCCATTCTCAGCTTGGCCCAGCCAGAGAGGCGCTTTGGTTGGTCCTCTTGGTCTTTGCCCCTGCCCTCATAGCCTGAGGGCTGGTCCCTGCGGCTCTCATTCCTTCTGAGGCTGCGCCGTGAGTTGGAAGCCCTGCTGGGCTGCCGTGATGCCCCAGACTCTGGAGTGGCCAGATATGACTCCTGTAATGGACAGATGCTGTTAGCAACCAAGGTGTGCAGCATGCACCTGCAAACTGGCACAGCAACATGACAGGGTTCAGGTTTTGACTCCACATAGACGAACATACCCTGATGAGCACAATGGAGCTCAAAGGCATGCAATGCACCCCAGGTATAAGGCATAATGGGGCTCGAAGACACGACATGGACAGTTTGTATCTCAGCTACATGCATGTCAAATCACACATGGATGCAGGCAGAATTGCATGCAGTATACAGGCTGAGCCTGAACAGGCAACACATGGCAGTGCACGTGAC
>JAABUU010005486.1_pt1 | contig 14218 bp, 13 predicted proteins | sample 5559301 | NCBI WGS metagenome assembly JAABUU01 (sample SAMN10711884, study PRJNA513360) | rock metagenome | isolation source: Antarctica rocks | place: Antarctica: Victoria Land, Richard Nunatak white | reverse complement strand
CAGAACCTCCGGGACGTCGGCCCCCACCGCGGCGGTGACGATCACCTGCTCGCAGTCGGCGATGAGGCCGGCCAGGCGGTCGCGCCGACCGGTGTCGAGCTCGGCGAAGACGTCGTCGAGGATGAGGACGGGGTCCTCACCGAGGTCGGTGCGCAGCAGCTGATATGCCGCGAGCTTGAGTCCCAGCGCGAGCGACCACGACTCGCCGTGGCTGGCGTAGCCCCTGGCCGGCAGCTCCCCGAGGGTGAGGACGACGTCGTCGCGGTGTGGGCCGACGAGCGACACCCCGCGCTCGACCTCCTGGTCGCGGACCTCGTCGAAGGTGACCATGAGCTCGGCCTGCAGGTCGACGAGCTCCGGCACCTCACCGGCCGCAACCCGGGCCGCGGCCTCCTCGCGCAGGCTTGAGCGGTAGTGCGCCCGGGCGCCGGAGCGTCCCGCGCTGACGGCGTCGTAGGCGGATCCGAGGTAGGGGCCGAGGTCGCGCAGCAGCCGCAGCCGCGCGTAGAGCAGCTGGGCACCGACCTGGGACAGCTGGGTGTTCCACACGTCGAGGGTGTGCAGCGCTGTGGCCCTGGCGTCGTCGGCCGGCTCGTCCGTGTGTCGCGGGCGGCGCGTTCCGCGGCGCAGGACCGGCGCGGCCGACCTGAGGAGGGCGTTGCGCTGCTTGAGGACCTTGTCGTAGTCGGAGCGCACGCCGGCCCACCGTGGCTGTCGCTGCACGAGGAGGTCGTCGAGGAAGGCGCGCCGCCCTGAGGGGTCACCTTTGACGAGGGCGAGGTCCTCGGGAGCGAAGAGCACCGTCCGCAGCGCCCCGAGGACCTCGCGCGGCCGCGGCACCGGTGACCGGTTCAGCCGCGCCCGGTTGGCGCGGCCCGGCGTCAGCTCGAGCTCGAGAGTCGTCTCCCGGCCACCACGGTCGATGACGCCGCGGATCACGGCCCGGGCAGCACCGAACCGGATGAGGGGCAGGTCGGTGGCCACGCGATGGCTCGACAGGCTGGCGAGATACCCGATCGCCTCGACGAGGTTCGTCTTGCCCTGCCCGTTGAGGCCGACGAGCGTGGTCACGCCCCGCCCGAGCGGGAGCTCCGCCGTGGGATAGCTGCGGAAGTCCGTGACGCTCAGGTGCCTGACGTGCACGTCACTTCGTCGAGCCGGTGCCGGACGACGGACCTGCCGAGGCCGCCTTCTGCGCCTTGCGCGCGGTGGTCTTCTGCGACTTCCGGCGCTCGGACCTCTTCTCGGCCGCGCGAACGGGGCCAGCCTCGGTGACGTTGGCCTTGCGCAGCTTCTCACCCTCGGCCGTCGACATGACCTCGTGCCCGCCGAACTGGCCGCGCAGTGCGGCGACCATCTGCATCGTCGGCGAGACCTGCTGGCGTGACGCGAAGCGGGCGAACAGGGAGGCGGAGATGACCGGCATCGGGACGTCGAGGGCGATCGCCTCGGCAACCGTCCACTTCCCTTCGCCGGAGTCGACGGTGTAGTCCGACACGTCGTCGAGCGTGGCGTTCTCCTCCAGGGCCGCGACCGCCAGGTCGAGCAGCCAGGAGCGGACCACCGTGCCCCGGCTCCAGGCCTTGAAGGCGCCCGGGACGTCCTTGACGATGTCCTTCTTGGTGAGCAGCTCGTAGCCCTCGGCATACGCGTGCATGAGGCCGTACTCGATGCCGTTGTGGACCATCTTCGTGTAGTGCCCCGCTCCGGCGTCTCCGGCGTGGACGAAGCCCTCATCCCGCGGCCCCTCGGGACGCAGCGCATCGAAGATCGGCATGGCCCTCTTCACCAGCCGCGCCTCGCCGCCGACCATGAGTCCGTAGCCGTTCTCGAGCCCCCAGATGCCGCCGGAGACCCCGCAGTCGAGATAACCGATCCCCTTAACCTTGAGCGCCTTCGCGTTCTCGATGTCGTCGGTGAAGCGGGAGTTGCCCCCGTCGATGACGAGGTCACCCTTGGTGAGCAGGCCGCCGAGCCGTGCGATGGTCTCGCGGGTCGGAGCGCCCGAGGGCACCATGACCCACACCACACGAGGACCCTCGAGCCTCTTGGCGAGCGCAGCGATCGTCGCCACGTCCGAGACCTCCGGGTTGTGGTCGTAGCCGACGACGTCGTGACCGGCCCGGCGCAGACGCTCGCGCATGTTGGCGCCCATCTTGCCGAGACCGATGAGACCGAGCTGCATGCCAAGGACCTTTCGTCGATGCGGAGGGCCGTTCCGCCCAGGTTACGCCGGGCCGGGTCAGCTCGCGAAGCGGACGGGCATGAGCACGTAGCGGTAGGACTCGTCCGCCTCGCCGTCCGCCTCGGCCTGCCCCGAGAGCACCGCCGGACGGCTCGGCTGGGTGAAGGACAGGCGGGAGTATGCCGTGCCCACGGCTCCCAGCCCGTCGAGGAGGAAGTGGGGGTTGAAGGCGATCTCGATCTCGGGCCCGGTCAGGCTCGACTCGACCGCCTCGGACGCCTGGGCGTCGTCGCCGGTGCCCGCGTCGATGGTGACCTGGCCGTCGCTGAACTTCAGCCGGATCGGCGTGTTGCGCTCGGCGACGAGGGCCACGCGCTTGACCGCCTCCACGAGCGCGGCGGTCGAGATGACGGCCTCCGTGTCGACGCTGCTCGGGAAGATCGAGGTCACCTTGGGGTACTCGCCGTCGAGCAGTCGCGTCGTCGTGCGCCGCTGCCCCGCCTCGAAGCCGATCAGGCCGTCGCCGCCGGCGGAGCTGCCGAGGGCCAGCTCGACGGAGCCACTGGCGCCGAGCGCCTTCGCCGTGTCGGACAGGGTGCGCGCGGGAATGAGGGCGATGTGGCTGGCGTCGGTGGCAGCCGGCTGCCAGGTGAGCTCCCGCATGGCCAGTCGGTAGCGGTCGGTCGCGAGGAGGGTGACCTTCTCGCCGTCGATCTCCATCCTGACGCCGGTGAGGATCGGGAGCGTGTCGCCCCGGTCGGCGGCTATGGAGACCTGGGCCACGGCCTGGGTGAAGGCGTCACCCGCGATCGTGCCGCTCGGCTGGGGGGCCGCCGGCAACGTCGGGTAGTCATCGGCCGGCATTCGCAGCAGGCTGAACCGGGACGACCCGCAGGTGACCTGCACCTTGTTGCCCTCGGTGGAGACGTCGACGGGCCGGTTGGGCAGGTTCCGCGTGATGTCGGCGAGCAACCGGCCGAGCACGAGGACCGTGCCGGAGGTGGCGACGTCCGCGGCGATGGTCACCTTGGCGGAGAGCTCGTAGTCGAAGGCGGAGAGCGTGAGGGTGCCTTCGTCGCTCGCCTCGATGACCACGCCGGCCAGGACCGGCACCGGCGGGCGGGCGGGCAGCCCACGAGCCACCCAGCTCACCGCCTCGGCCAGCACGTCGCGCTCAACCCTGAACTTCACGTCTCGTCCCACCCTTCGCCCATGCTCTGCCCCGACCGCTCGACGCTCGGATTGCGAACATTAGTGCCCGTCGGCGACGTGACACCACCACCTTGTCATGCTCTCGCCCTGGGTGAGGTCCGGGTCAGTACTCGGGGCGGAATGGGTAACTGGATGGTTCGTCGTCGTCATAGGGCCTGTGGACGCTGGGGACAACTCGCGTTCTCGCAGGTGGCACACCGCAGCCGGGCTGTGCGTGCCGGTCCGCCCCGTCAGTGGACAAGTCGGCGCACCTGTGGAGGAACGGTGACCGTCCACAGGTGCATGCTTCCCGCGGCGCGCTGTCCCCAACACCGGGGGCGGTTGTCCACCGATGCCACCAGGGGGTTGGGGACGACGGTTCCACCGCTTTCGTCCGCGGTGGCGGCCCTCTTCCACAGAGTTGTCCACAGGCGGTGGACAAGCGGGGCGACCGACCGCTGGTGCCGCCGGGAGCCGGAACGGCGCGCCGAGCCGGCCCGGTGGAAAAGGTGGGGACAGCCGGGTCAGCGTTGTTGCTGCTTGATCCGGTTCGTCAGCTCGGTCACCTGGTTGTAGATCGCCCGTCGCTCGGACATCAGCTCGCGGATCTTGCGGTCCGCGTGCATCACGGTCGTGTGGTCGCGGTTGCCGAAGTGCTGGCCGATCTTGGGCAGCGAGAGCTCGGTCAGCTCGCGACAGAGGTACATGGCGATCTGGCGGGCGGTGACGAGCTGCCGGGAGCGCGAGGCGCTGCACAGGTCGTCGATGGTCAGGGCGTAGTAGGCGGCGGTCTGCGCCATGATCGTCGGCGCGGTGATCTGGCTGGCGTGGTCGTTGGGAATGAGGTCCTTGAGGACGATCTCCGCCAGCTCGAGCGACACCGCCTGCTTGTTGAGGCTGGCGAAGGCGGTGACCCGGATCAGGGCACCCTCGAGCTCGCGGATGTTCGAGGAGATCTTGCTGGCGATGAACTCGAGCACGTCGTCCGGGGCCGACATCCGCTCCTGGATCGCCTTCTTGCGCAGGATGGCGATCCGGGTCTCGAGGTCGGGGGGTTGCACGTCGGTGATCAGGCCCCACTCGAAGCGCGACCGCAGGCGGGCCTCGAAGCCGGAGAGCTGCTTCGGCGGCAGGTCCGAGGTGATGACCACCTGCTTGCTCGCGTTGTGCAGGGTGTTGAAGGTGTGGAAGAACTCCTCCTGGGTCTGGACCTTGCCCTGGAGGAACTGGATGTCGTCGATGAGTAGGACGTCGACGTCCCGGTAGAGGCTCTGGAAGCGACTCGTGCGGTCGTCACGGATCGAGTTGATGAAGTCGTTGGTGAACTCCTCGGAGTTCACGTAGCGCACTCGCAGATGGGGCAGCAGGTGGCGGGCGTAGTGTCCGATCGCGTGCAGCAGGTGGGTCTTGCCCAGGCCGGAGTCGCCGTAGATGAACAGCGGGTTGTACGCCTTGGCCGGGGCCTCGGCGACAGCGGCCGCGGCCGCGTGGGCGAACCGGTTGCTCGAGCCGGCGACGAAGGTGTCGAACGTGTACTTGCGGTTGAGCCGGGTCTTCTCCGCCTCACCCGGACGGATCTGTTGGCCGTTGTGGCCGGCCTCGGGTCCGGGTCCCATCACGCCGTCGAAGGAGGTCAGCGGGCCGGAGCCCTCGTCCGACGGCGTGGTGCCGGGAAGGTCCCGGTCCGTCAGCGGCGCGGGGTAGGCGTCCTTGAGCGTCTCGTCGACGGTGACCGCGAGCCGGGCCACGTCGCGACCCAGGTGGTTGCTCAGAGCGGCGGCGATCTCGTCCCGCACCCGCTGCTCGACGATCGACTTCGTCATCTCGTTGGGGACGGTCAGCACGGCGCTCTGGTCGATGACCCCGACGAGCCGGCTCAGGCCGAGGAACGCCTGCTGGTGATGGGGTAGCCCCTGCTGGTCGAGCGTCCGCAGCGTCGCTCGCCAGACTCCGGCATAGTCCAGGTCCGCGTCCGACATGTCACCGTCCTGCTTCGTTGCTCGGGGCTTCTGCGGCCGTCGCAGGGAGGCGGTCAGGTGATGTCCACACGATTGTCCACACCCTGTGAACAAGCGCGTGCGGCGCGCACGTTGACAGCTCCCCTGGGCAACATCAAGCCGATGCCCGTCGACGATCCGGAGATTACACCGACGGCTCGGCGTGTCCTACCGTTGGCGCACAGCCAATGCCGCAGACTGCCCGGTTGCACCTTGACCGGCGACGGGCGACGCCGGCCCGCACCCGGTTGCGACGGTCGCGGACCGGACGTGGGTTTGACCCCCTTGGCGCCGCTGCCGTATCGTTGCCGAGGCCGCACCTGAGCAGACCCTCTGTGGATCGCGCGCCTGAGAGCAACGGAGACCCTCGTGAGCAAGCGCACGTTCCAGCCGAACAACCGCCGTCGGGCCAAGACCCACGGCTTCCGCCTGCGGATGCGCACCCGCGCGGGCCGCGCCATCCTCGCAGCCCGTCGGCACAAGGGCCGCACCGAGCTGTCCGCCTGAGGCCCGGCGTGCTGGCGGCGCGTTCCCGGCTGCGGTCGTCGGCAGACTTCACGTCGGTGGTGCGCGGGCCCGGTAGGTCACGCTCGGGCGGACGTCTGATCGTCGTGCATGCCAACCCGACCGACACGCGAGCGGGTGGACCGCGAGTCGGGTTCGTCGTCTCCAAGGGCGTCGGCGGGGCGGTGGTCCGCAACCGGACCAAGCGGGTGCTGCGCCATCTCATGGCTCCTCGCCTGCCCGGCATACCGGACGGGTGTGACCTCGTTGTGCGGGCCAACCCGGCCGCCGCCACGGCGAGCACCCCGGAGCTCGCGACCGAGCTTGACCGGTTGCTCGCCAAGGTACTTCGGCGGCGCCCGTGATCTCCCGCCTCCTGGCCCTGCCGCTCATCGCGCTGGTCCGGGCCTACCAGCTGCTCCTCTCGCCCCTGAGCGCGCCATCGTGCCGCTTCTATCCCAGCTGCTCCGCGTATGCCGTGACCGCACTGACGCGGTTCGGTCCCTTTCGGGGTTCCTGGTTGGCGATCCGGCGCCTCGCGCGGTGTCACCCGTGGAACCCGGGCGGCGTCGACGACGTTCCTGAGAGGACGGCGAAGTCCTCCGCGACAGGGGTGCACCTCCACTGAGCCAGCGGCGCCCCGGGCTTGCAGCTCTCGAAGCCGGGGACGCGGACCAACAGGTGGGACTCCGGTCCCACCACGTGACTAGGGATGACCTTGTACGACTTCTTCACGAGCCTGCTGACCCCCATCATGTGGGGCGAGGCGTGGATCATGACGGCCTGGCACACCCTCTTCAGCATGATCGGCATTCCCGAGGCGAGCGGCTGGGGCTGGGCGCTGTCGATCATGGGGCTGACGGTCATCGTCCGGGTCATCCTCATCCCCCTCTTCGTCAAGCAGATCCACTCCTCCCGGCGGATGCAGCTCATCCAGCCGGAGATGCAGAAGATCCAGGCGAAGTACAAGGGCAAGTCGGACCCCGACTCCCGTCAGGCGATGACGGCCGAGACGATGGACCTCTACAAGCGCACCGGGACCAACCCCTTCTCCTCGTGCCTGCCGATCCTGCTGCAGTCGCCGTTCTTCTTCGCCCTGTTCCAGCTGCTCAACAACCTGCCGCACATCGCCAAGGGCACCCACACTGCGGTCGGGCCGATCACCAAGGACATCGCGGCCGTGATCGAGAAGTCGTCGCTCTTCGGGGCGCCGTTGTCCAGCCACTTCCTCGGCGCGACGGACCTCAACACGAAGATCCTCACGGCCGTCCTCATCGTCCTCATGTCCGTGACGACTTTCACCACGCAGCGCCAGCTGATGCGCAAGAACATGCCCGACTCCGCGCTGGACAACCCGTTCATGAAGCAGCAGAAGGTCATCCTCTACCTGATGCCGCTCTTCTTCGCCTTCTCCGGCATCAACTTCCCCATCGGAGTCCTGCTCTACTGGCTGACGACCAACCTCTGGACGATGGGGCAGCAGTTCTACGTCATCCGCAAGATGCCCGCCCCCGGTTCCGCCGCCGAGCGTGCCCTGCACGAGCGGCAGGAGCGCCAGGGCAAGACGGTCAAGAAGTTCAGTCTCCCCGGGTTGGAGGCCGCGCCGCAGGACGCCCCACTCGTCGAACCGCCGAAGACCGGCGGCCAGCGCCCGCAGCCCAAGGCGAAGAAGCGGAACAAGAGACCCGGAGGCGCCGGGGGGCCCCGGCCGGGTCCCGCTGCGGGCGACGGCACCCGGCCGGGTCCGGCTGCGGGCGACGGCACGCCCCGAAACACGTCCCGAACCACCTGACCGCGGCGGCGACCCGTCGCCGAGCTGCACCGATGCGCCACCCCACTGTCCGAATGACGTCACCGGGAGATCTCTCCTGACGTACCGAGGAGCACCCCGATGATTGAGAGCACCACGAGCCGCCCCCAGTCCGACCAGGACCGTGCCGAGGGTCGGGTCGACGCCGACCTGCCCGCGTCCGTTGACCCGCTGCACGACGACAGCCACGACAGCCGCGACAGTCTTGGAACCCTTGACGTCCTTGACCCGCCGGACGGTGATGACGGCCGGAACGAGGGGTCAGTGGCGACCACCGAGGAGGGCACCGGCCCGCACGACGACGTGCCTGCGGCGGCTCCTTCCGGCAGCGGTGCCGCACCCGAGAGCTTGCCGGGCGAGGAGTCGGAGGGATCCGGCTCCGGTGACGGCACCGGCTCGACGCCGAAGGTGAGCAAGGGCTCGCGGGCGAAGCAGCTCGAGCGTGAAGGCGAGGTCGCTGCCGACTTCCTCGAGACGCTCCTGGACATCGCCGACCTCGACGGCGACATCGAGGTGGACATCGACGGCGACCGCGCCGTCGTGGCCATCGTCGACTCGGAGGAGGGTCGGGTCCCGCGTCGCCTCGTCGGCGAACAGGGCAAGGTCCTCGAGGCCCTCCAGGAGCTGACCAGACTGGCGGTTCAGGCGGCCACCGGAGAGCGCAGCCGGCTGATGCTCGACGTCGCCGGCCACCGGGCCGAGCGGCGGACGAGCCTGGTGGAGCTGGCCGAGCACGCCATTGCCGAGGTCAAGCAGTCCGGCGCCCGGAAGACCCTCGACAACATGACGGCGTTCGAGCGCAAGGTAGTCCATGACGAGGTGGCAGCGGCCGGACTCGGCTCCGAGTCCGAGGGTGTGGAGCCCAACCGGCACATCGTCATCCTGCCGGCTTGAGGGGTCCGACGTCGGTCAGCCGTTTCCCGTGAAACAGGTGGCATGGTGACGGACGGCCCGTCCTCGCAGGACGGGCCGGCCCGGGACGACCCACCTCTCACTCCTGATGTGGTGGCAGAGGTCTTCGGCGACCGGTCAGACCTCGCGACGCGTTATGTCGCCCGTCTGGCCGACACCGGTATCTCCCACGGCCTGGTCGGTCCCCGTGAAGGCCCTCGGCTGTGGCACCGGCACGTCCTCAACTGCGCCGTCGTGCACCCGCTGTTCGGGGAGGGTGCGGCGGTTGCCGACATCGGTTCGGGGGCCGGACTGCCGGGGCTGGTCCTGGCGATCGTCCGTCCCGACCTGCACCTACACCTCATCGAGCCGCTCAACCGCAGGACGGTCTGGCTGCACCAGACGGTCGACGACCTGGGCCTCGACAACGTCACCATCCACGAGGTACGGGCCGAGAGCCTCTGGGGCGTGCGCCGGTTCCCCTACGTCACAGCCCGTGCCGTCGCCCGGATCGGCGAGCTGGCCCGGTGGAGCCTGCCCCTCATGGAGGCCGGGGGACGGCTGCACGCTCTCAAGGGAGCAGGCGCCCAGGAGGAGCTGGACGCCGATCGGGCGCTGCTGCGCACCCTCGGCGGCTCGGCGGCCGTGGTCGAGAGCTGCGGTCGTGGCGTCGTCGACCCCGAGACGGTGGTCCTGTCCATCTCCGTCGACGCGGCCGTGAGCGGCCGGCGGACGCCGCCCGGGCGGGCGTGGAACAAGGGCAGGAGACCGGGCAGTCCCCGGCCGGGACGGCCAGCCGGCTGACCCCGCGCGCCGGTGCCGCCGCCTCGGCGCAGCGGCGGTGTGGTTGGATGGACGCCATGCGGGCTGGTGCACGATGACGACTCAGGACCGGTCGTCCAGCCCTCGGGGCGGCATCCGCGCGTTCTCTGGTCTGGGTTGGCCCGCACCGGAGGGTGGTCCGGCCGCCGGGCTCGGCTGGCCGGTTTCACGTGAAACATGGCCGGGCGCCCGGATCGGGGCGCAGTCCGCTGAGCCGGTTCAGTCCAATGCGCAAGCTCCATCCGAGCAGGTTGTCGTTTCACGTGAAACCGGCGACGCGGTCAGGGCTGCCACCGATGATGACGAGGCCCGCCGGCAGCTGTTGGACTCCATCCCGGAGGCCGGTGCGGACACCCCGCTGGCCCGGTCGATCGCAAACGACGCGCGGCGACGGATCGCCCTGACCGGGCGACAGTTCGCCAAGCCGGCCCGGACGCGGGTTCTTACCGTGGCCAACCAGAAGGGCGGCGTCGGCAAGACGACGACCACGGTGAACATCGCCGCCGCCATGGCCCAGTCCGGGCTGAAGGTGCTCGTCGTCGACCTGGACCCACAAGGCAACGCCAGCACGGCCCTCGGCATCGAGCACCATGCCGAGGTTCCGAGCGTCTACGACGTCCTCCTCGACGGGACGGCACTGGCTGACGTCGTCGCGCAGTGCCCGAGCGTGCCGGGACTGTTCTGCGCACCGGCGACGATCGACCTGGCCGGCGCCGAGATCGAGCTGGTCTCCGTCGTGGCACGCGAGACCCGGCTCGCGCGGGCGATCACCGCCCACGCCAAAGCGACCGACTTCGACTACGTGCTGATCGACTGCCCGCCCAGTCTCGGCCTGCTCACCATCAATGCCTTCGTCGCCGCAGCCGAGGTGTTCATTCCCATCCAGTGCGAGTACTACGCCCTCGAGGGTCTCTCCCAGCTGCTCAAGAACATCCAGCTCATCCGTGACCACCTCAATCCCGACCTGCGCGTCTCGACCATCCTGTTGACCATGTATGACGGCCGGACCCGGTTGTCCGCACAGGTCGCCGAGGAGGTGCGGACGCACTTCCCGGAACAGGTCCTGCGGACCACCGTGCCGCGCTCGGTGCGCATCTCGGAGGCGCCGAGCTTCGGGGAGACCGTCATGACGTACGACCCGACGAGCAGCGGGGCGCTGGCCTACCTCGAGGCCGCCGGGGAGATCGCCGCTCGTGGAACCGCCCCCGCCCCGGATGGGCAGGAATGCGGAAGCCAGACGACGCTGGGCCGTGGGCCCGGATTCGACAGGACTCGAGCAGGAGGTTGATGGCATGAGGGAGAAGCGACGAGCGCTGGGCCGCGGTCTCGGGGCGCTGATCCCCAGTGCCCCGAGCGGCAACGACCGTCCGGTGGACGTCTTCTTCAGGGACCAGTCGGCACCGGAGTCGGCGGCCGGTGGTGAGCCGGCCCCTCGAGCTGCGGACGCTGGTGAACCGACCGGTCGAGCGACCGACGATCCCGGGCTGTTCGGCCCTGCAGCGACACGCCCGAGCGAAGTATCCGTGCTGGCCGGCGGAAACGCGGCGGTAGACGGGGCGACCGGGACACCTCAGGGCCAGGACCTTGCCCCGGTGCCCGGTGCGACGTTCGCCGAGCTGTCGGTCACGGCCATCCGGCCCAACCCGAAGCAGCCGCGCACCGTCTTCGACGAGGACGACATGGCGGAGCTGGTCCACTCGATCAGCGAGATCGGCGTGCTCCAGCCGATCGTCGTGCGCCGGATCGCGGACCGCACCGACGTCCCGGATGGAGTGGACTACGAGCTGATCATGGGTGAGCGCCGCTGGCGCGCGTGCCAGCAGGCCGGGCTCGAGACCGTCCCCGCGATCATCAAGGACACCCAGGACGACGACCTGCTTCGGGACGCCCTGCTGGAGAACCTCCATCGAAGCCAGCTGAACCCCCTCGAGGAGGCGGCCGCCTACCAGCAGCTCCTCGATGACTTCGGGTGCTCCCACGACGAGCTGGCCACCCGCATCGGCCGGTCGCGTCCCCAGATCTCCAACACGCTCCGTCTGTTGCGGCTGCCGCCCCTCGTCGCCCGGCGGCTGGCCGCCGGCGTCCTCAGTGCCGGGCACGCCCGGGCCCTGCTGTCGCTCGATGACGGCGCCGCCATGGAACGGCTCGCGCAGCGGATCGTCGCCGAGGGCCTCTCGGTCCGCACCGTCGAGGAGGTCGTCTCCCTGGGCGGGGACGACGCGCCCCGGGCTCGCCACCCGCGAGCGGGCGGGCGCCACCCGCAGCTCGACGACCTTGCCGCGCAGCTGTCCGACCAGCTCGACACAAGGGTCACCATCGCGCTGGGTCAGCGCAAGGGCAAGCTCACAGTGGAGTTCGCCTCGGTGGAGGACCTCAACCGGATCGTCGACCTGTTCGGCCTGACTGCGGGGGCGCGGCAGGGCTGATCCGGTCCTGAGGTGATGGATCCGCATCGGGCAGAGGGTGATAGCGAATACCCTTACGCTAGAGTGGAATTCGCTCGCTCAGCTGATCAGCGGCAGCGCCGGGTTGTGTTCGGTGGGCACGGTTTCCCCCTCGTGCACCGGCCCCGGAGGCGTCCCGTCACCGAACGGCCGGCCACCCAGTGACTCGCGGCCGTGGGGCTGCGCCCACTGCTCGAGCAGTGGACCGGCGGGCACGACCCCGGTGGGGTTGATGTCGTGGTGCACGACGTAGTAGTGCCGCTTGATGTGCTGGAAGTCGGTGGTGTCGCCGAACCCTGGTGTCTGGAAGAGGTCGCGGGCATACCCCCACAGGACCGGCATCTCGGTGAGCTTCTGCCGGTTGCACTTGAAGTGACCGTGATACACCGCGTCGAACCGGGCCAGCGTGGTGAAGAGGCGCACGTCCACCTCCGTGATGGTCTCCCCCATGAGGAACCGCCTCGTCGCAAGTCGCTCCGACAGCCAGTCGAGCCGGGCGAATAGCTGCTCGTAGGCCTGGTCGTAGGACTGCTGCGTGCCGGCGAAGCCGGCGCGGTAGACGCCGTTGTTGACGTCCCGGTAGACCAGCTGCATGACCTCGTCCATCTCGGCCCGCAGGCCCTCGGGGTAGAGGTCAGGGGCTCCGGCGCGGTGGTGCTTGCGCCACTGTGTCGAGAGGTCGAGGGTGAGCTGCGCGAAGTCGTTCGTCACGACCTTCCCGGTCGGCACGTCGACGATGCAGGGCACGGTGATCCCGCGCGGGTAGCCGGGGAACCGCGCGACGTAGGCGTCCTGGATCCGCGGGATCCCGAGGGCCGGGTCGACTGAGCCGGGGTCGAGGTCGAACGTCCAGGACCGCTCGTCATGCGTCGGCCCGCACACCCCCATCGAGAGCACGTCCTCGAGCCCGAGCAACCGGCGCACGATGATGGCCCGGTTGGCCCACGGGCAGGCCCGGGCGACGACGAGGCGATAGCGGCCGGCCTCGACGGGCCACCGGTCACCGCCGGCCGTGATCCGGTCCTCGATGTAGGCGGTGTCCCTCTCGAAGCTCTCCTCGACGTAGTCCGTCCCCGCGCCGGACCCGCTGCGTGCCTCCACGTCGTCAGCCATGGGCCCACCCTAGCGAGCAGACGCGAGCCGCCGCGGGGGGCCACAATGGAGGAGCACGCAGTCGACGAGGAGGTGCGCAATGGGTCGGGAGATCCTGCCACTCACCCTTGACCGGCTGTCGGACCTGCCGGGCACCTGCCGCAAGTGCGTCTTCTGGGAGCTCACCCCGGCCCTGAGCAGCCGCGGCCGCCCCTGCCCGGCGGACGACAAGGAGGGCTGGCTGACGACGACGTTGCTGGAGTGGGGAAGCCCCGGTCGGGTGGCCTACGTCGACGGAGCGCCCGCGGGCTACATCACCTACGCGCCCGCACACCTCGTGCCTCGCGCCCTCGCCTTTCCCACCTCGCCGGTCAGCGCGGACGCGCTCGTCCTCATCACCGCACGGATCGCCCCCCGGTATGCCGGGCAGGGGCTCGGGCGGGTCCTCATCCAGTCGGCCGCCAAGGACGTGCTGCGCCGGGGGGTGCGGGCCATGGAGGCCTACGGCTCTGCGGGACGGCGAGACGAGTGCCTCCTTCCCACGGAGTTCCTCCTCGCGGTGGGCTTTCGCACCGCCCGCGACCACTCGGCATACCCGCGCATGCGGATGGACCTGCGCACGGCCCTGCGGTGGCGCAGCGAGGTGGAGCAGGCGGTGGAGAAGCTGTTCCAACCGGTCCGCGGGCTGGGTGCGCGACAGCCCGTGGGCACCGCCCACCGCGAGGATCCCACCCAGCCGTGACGGCGGGGCCGGAGCCGGCTCCCTGAGTCAGCCGGCGAGGTCCTCCATGATCTTGCGGAGGTCGCCCACGGCGAGGGCCCCGGTCGAGCTGGTGTCCTCCTCGCCGAGGTACATGCGCTGCATGGCGATGACGACCGCCTCGGCGATGTCGTCCCGAAAGGCGGGGTCGGCCAGCCGGGCGGCGTCCTCGGGGTGGCTGACGTATCCCGCCTCGACGCGGACGGCCGGCATCTGGGTGTGCTGGAGCAGTCCCCAGGACCGGGGGTGGGTGCGGCAGTCGGCCAGCCCGGTGCGGGCGACGCTCTCGCGCTGGATGAGGTCCGCCAGGTGCTCGCCGACGGCCGACCACGCACCGAACCGCTCCTGGCCGTAGAAGAATGTGGCGAAGCCGCTCGCCTCCGCCTGCTCGGCACAGTCGCAGTGCAGGGACAGGACGAGGTCTGCTCCGCTGTCGTTGGCGAAACGGGCGCGGGCGAGGTCGTCGCCGGGGTCGGTGTGCCGGGTGCGGGTGTGGACGACGGTGACGCCGTGGGCGCTGAG
>JAABUU010005485.1_pt1 | contig 14218 bp, 14 predicted proteins | sample 5559301 | NCBI WGS metagenome assembly JAABUU01 (sample SAMN10711884, study PRJNA513360) | rock metagenome | isolation source: Antarctica rocks | place: Antarctica: Victoria Land, Richard Nunatak white | reverse complement strand
GTGGGAGCGGAGTATTGCGGTCGGTGTTTTCTGGGGCCTGGAGTGAGGATGGTGGAAAATAGACTGTTTGTTGCAACTTAGACGGGGTTAAGGATGGGCACGGGATGGGTTTCGAAAATGGGAAGTGTGCCTTGTGGGAGGGGCTGATGATATATGGTACTCTTGATGTCTGTCGCTCCGTCTCTCCGAGGACATTGATCAGTGTCTACTCTTATTAATCTCAATTGTCTTTGAACACATTCGCCAGAAAGTCTCTGGCTTTCAGCCGCGCGCATGGGTTAAAAAGCTTACGTAAGTGACCCGCACCTCGTGAACTTCAACCCCGACGTAGCTTGGTCAACATTGAGCGTCAATGTAAATAATTGCCCGACTGGAGGGAGTCCTCCTATGTCAATCAGTCCGCTCGTCTGCCGCCGAGCAGTACAGCACGGATTCCTCCCCCTCTCCGACCATGTCTGGATTAGCGACGAGATGCTTTCGGCCGCAATGCATCGATTCAAGCTGTCAAGATCCCATAGGCGGCATGGAAGCTCGGTGCCAGGTCCATTGGAGGCCTCGCGAAGACTGGCCAAGAGACGTATGATGGGCCTTGCGGTGACAGGCGGTGGAGCGGGCTCGGACCTGGGCGCTATCCTAGGGGGGGACGGAGAGTTGAAGCGGGCATCTTGGCGGTGGGAGGCACCGGCAGCGCCGGGGAGCTTGGACAAAGGTACCGCGCTCTTCACGCCATTTCAATTTCGAGCGCGTCAATTAATACCTGAATAGCTCCGCCGCCATTGCCGTCCTGGCTGACCGATTTCGTGCCAAGCTCTGATGAGCCGGAGGTGAAGTCTCGTTCACCCGAGCAGTTAGTGGATGGAAAGCGTCCTGAGATAACGGCCAAGAGAAAGATAGCCAAAGCCAATGGAGAGATTCTTCATGACCAGTTCACACGTCGCCTCGCATCACATACCGATCTCAAGGATATCAAAAATCTCATTCAAGAACTTGGTCTTGATTTACAGCAAGCCCCGAAACTCAGCCGTCTAGCATTCAAGAGCTTGTTGGGCAACAACACTAGTCACGAATGTCTCATACAATTCCTCGAAGACCCAATGCTCAACGCGATCGCGGCCAGGAATTTCTTGGAGTATGTTCGACATCTGAAGGGGCGTCCAATCAAACACTCGAAACTGGCCGACTCACACCAATTCATTAAACAAGCCGTGGCGCTTGGCCTTGTCTCCGAAGACGAGATTATGCTCGTCTTGAAAGATGTAAAGAAAGACTCCGTGTCATGTGAGCTTGGGGGTGCACTTTCCAGGTCCAATGGAGTCGGATTCGTGAGAGCTATATGGGACGGGCTTCAACAATCATCGGTATTCTCAGTAGAACGTCTCGATGGCCGTACTCTTGGTTCAATTGTATCTCTACTGAACTTAGCTAACAAAGAGGATCGTTCCCTGGCCCTATCTATCGTGGCAGCAGCGACGCATGCTCAGCTCGCACACATGTGCACAAGAATATCCTACTCGTTACTATCTTGGTGCAGATACGGGAAGGTCCCGGAAGCCAGTATTCGACAGAGATCGGAATTTAATGGTCAGAAGCTTCATCATTGGCGGATGACTGTCCCAGGATTGACAGAATACATTGACAGTTTGCCCGAGCATGTTGTGAGACCTTCTCTCGTTACTGCTACGATGATACTATTTTCAAAGCAGCAAGAGTCCGACGGCGACGGTGGAATGATCAGGACATGGATGCACTCGCTGAGCCGATCAGCTCAGTTCAGATCTCATGTGCTGGGAAGTCCGGTGTGGGAGACTGTAGAACGGCGGTTGGCTCGGCCGATGCATACGAACAATATTACGACCTACCTTGAGGTTTTCAGCGATTTCGATCAATGCAAGTTCATTATTCGGAACTGGGTTTACGATCTTGTGCAACCGGAGACTGGACTGGAACCTGCCAAGGTTTATTCAGCAGTCATGCGGAGCTTCTATGAGCTTTGCGGCACCCGGGGCCTAGCTCCATGCTACAATAATCTTATCCTGGCTTTGTATCATGAGAATCAGCTTAACGAGCGCATACTCCATGACAGTCTTTGGTTATTGCGGAAGCTCTCCCGTCCGGATATTATCATGCGTATATTCGAGCTACTACAGTCTTGCAATATACCGGTGAAAGCGGCCATCGTGGGTGCTGAGGTCCAGCAGTACAGCGGAATCGATCCGGGGGTCGCCCTTCGCATATTCGAGCTGCATCAGGCTCTTTCGCTAGAGGGATGCGTGGATCTTGCCATTGCCTTAATCAACGATCCACTCTCACATGTTGACATCACTTTCCGACTCCTTGAACGCCATCGACCGACAACGAATAACCGTTTGAAGTCCACTCGCCCTAGCTTCGAGGCGAGGAGTCATCTCCTACATGAAATGGCCACCGCCTTCGCTCATGCGGCCCATCTCAACCCTAGCATAGCGTTCCGCAAGGTCCGTCTGTGCTATACACACTTACGCAGGGATCGGTTGACTCTACGTCCTGCCCTCGTCCGGGCTCTTACGCACGCCGGCATCGTCAGACGGTTACAGGCTGGAGAATCTGTTGGTACGGAGAGGGTCCGGTGGATTTTGAGCATGGTGCGAGAGATTGAGGGTGAGGAGGTCGAAAAGGTTGTCGACGAAGTGGTATACCATTGGCGGGGGGAAGTCAAAGCACGTCATCCTCGTCGGCCCCGGTGGAGTGAGAGTATACGCCATATATTGGAGGAGGAGGTCTATGCCGCTGCTGGTGAGGCCGCTCGAGCGGGCAGGGAGGCGACTCGCTCTACTTAAAGGCTAGTATCTACTGTCAATACATAGGATCCATGATATACACCTGCTGCACCTGATGTCATACATCGTAGCTCCATCCTACGTAGTCCCAATCATGCCAACATTGCTTTCCCTTCCCATAAGGCCTTCGCTTCCTTCAAATGCACCTCTAGATCCTCATCTCAGATCCAACGTTATCTAACATCCAAGTCTTACTAATATTCTCCTCGTCACCTCCAATCCCGACACCTTCGAAAACATGTTACTAGAGGCGATTCGAGAGATGAAATTTGTTCGCCTGTACCATTGAAGGCCAACAATTTTCCTTGACTACGCCTCTATTGGAGAATTGAATCGCACGGTAAAACATTGTGGTTGGTCGATGTAAAAGGAGAAGCTAATGTTATACCCGTGCCCACCCCAACACCGCCGCTGCTCCACCCTAGAAGCACCCTACCTCACACGTCGATATCCATCTTCTCCACCACCACCACATCATCGTCCGATGACAGCTCCTGTACAGTCACGTACTTGCTAATCTCCTCCCTCGTGATGACCTTCTCGTTCAACACAGCCGTCGTGCCTCTCTTGAACATATAGCTGCGCTGCTTCTGCTCCCTCTGATTCGGCCGAATGTAATTCCTCATCAGCGTCGTCTTCTCCTCCGTGATCACACACACATCCACATTGGACCCGGACCCCAAGTCGTTGAAGATCCCGGCCTGGATGGCGTCGGAAGCGAGCTTAATGGCTTCTTCCCTCGTCATCTGCGGTTTCCACTGCGTTTCGAACACCGACATCGCCGCCAGCGACCCGCTGCCCATGGTGACGTACGGCAGTTTGTCGGTGCTACCGTGGGCGTGCACGGTGAAGAGCCCCACGCCGGTGGGATCCACCCCGGCGACGACGAGATAGGCGCCGATGTGGCCTTGGTATCTGAACAGATGCTGCTTGAGCAGCGTCATGCATGTCACGACGCGCGGCTTGCGACCCGTCGACAGGGCGTGCAGTTCGAGGTTGGAGGAGATGATGGCGGTCGTGAATTCGGTGTCTGCGGCTGTGCCGGCGCCGGCACACCATATTTGCGGGGCGATGTAGTGGAGTTTCTCGCAGTTCTACCGGCTCGATGTAAGCGCAATGTTTCTGACGAAGGGGACGTCGGAGGTTGGCCACCTACCTTGTCTGCGACTATCGGTCCACTTGTGGCTCGCGTGTCTGCTGCTATCTGTAAAGCGGCTGTGTTAGATCTCGGACGTTTCCCCGGTGTCACATAGCCTTCGGTGCGCCCATCTTGCAAGGGATCCAGGATTCGGGGGTACGTACCACGACACCGCCATCGAATATACAGCCAACGATCGTAGTACCCGTACTTGTAGCCTTGGGGAGCGGGACGCCTTGTGCGTGTAGAACGGCATTGCGGTTATGGTTGGAGAAGTCGAAGCCAGGCATGGCGACAGGGTGGGTTCAGCCCGAGTGAGAGGTTCTTCTACTTTGCAGGTGTTCGATAACTTCTGAGGACGTCCAGAGAGTGTCTTCAAGGCTGATGACTGTAGTTAGAGTAGTTGTTCTTTGTGAAAGCGTCCGTGAGGTGGAGATGATGAATGTTGCAAGGGTCGATGAAACTAAAGCTGCCTGGAGATTCACGAAGCAGCTCTGGGACCACACATGTCGGATGGTCTCACTAAAATGTCGGATGATCTTGACAGAGATTATCAGAAGACCATTCAACCTTCTGAAACACCTCAAGATCAACTGAGGTTCAAATTCTTTGAATATATTACTAATCTATCCTGAATTAATTAACCCTAACTCTAATGTATCTGAAATGCATGCATAATATATTTCATATTGCTAATTCAAATCCCCTAATCCTAACTACCTAACCCCAAACACTAATCCCTAACCACTAACCAGTTACAAATAGATTCTTAATAAATTTGTAATGAATTACTAATGAATTACACAATCTCAAGTTCAGTATCTTGCTTGTTAGCTCCTCAGAAAACTCTATTTTAGAGAATTAGCGTAAGACCATCCGAGGTTTTAGTGAGACCATCCGACCTGTGTCCCGCAGCTGTGGCCAACGCGACAAGCTCCACGGAATAACCCGAAGCTCCAAAATTATATGGATACGCGCTGCACAGAGTTAACGTCCATACATCTCAATAATAGGAGTAGTCGATGAGCTATCTTCCTGTTGTGATGCAACAGACACTGCCAAAATTCTCGACCGAACTTTCAAACTCTTCAGCGGGAGGCCTTCCACGCCCCGACGACATTCCTTTGCAACCGCAGGCAACTCGCCCAATGTCAACAACCGCCGCAGGCTCATAGACCGTGAAGTACGGACCTGTTCTCCTGATTTTGAGAGAGCAAGGATGGCATTTAGCTTTGCCAATGCTAGCGGAAACTCCGCTTTCGGGAGCAGCGTCATGGCTTCCAGCAATGCCGAGACGCAGACTGGACCGGATTTGGAAGAAATCCAGACAGAGGTGAGTTCTGCAAGTTGGATCGCACTCTTTCCTTTCTCACATAACATCAATCTAGGCACTTGGTTTTCTCTCTCTAGCAGGGGAGGCTAAAGTCAAGCTTCTTCCATCACCATGGCCAGCCGACGCTCTCCCACCGCCCACCTCCTCGTTAATGAGTACGGCGTCAAACAAAGGTTTACTGGCCGCAGCAGGTCCAGACGCTGTTGTTATTGCAAGCACCGAGTCGGTCAGAGGGGCATTCACAGCTGCCGACGCAGGTCTGAACAATATCAAGCCATTCTCTCCACAGTTGACTATCCCAGTTGGGATGAGGATCTCCCAAGTAGCCTTTTCCTCAGATGAGAACTTCCTCGTTCTCTCAGCGGAAAATGGTGGCGGTCTGGCTGTGTACGATGTGTCGTTAATTATGCAAGGCAGCACTCAGACGGCGTTTGAACTTTCTACGAATGGAGTAGCATTGCGAGCGCTGATTCCGAACCCTACGCCGGAAAAGGCTGAGCTCTTCGCGGCTGTGACACTGAATGGAGACCTCATGATGGCGAACCTTAAGACCCAACAATTCTTGAGTGGCACAAACGGACGGGTCATGAAGAGCGGTGTAAGTTGCTTATCCTGGAGTACTCGAGGCAAACAGTTGGTTGCAGGGTTGGGAAACGGTACCGGGTTCCAGATGACACCTCAGGGGGAAGGAAAGGCAGAGATCCCTCGACCACCTGCTCTGGATGCTGATCAACATGGTAAGAGGAAAACCAATCCGTATATGGCCTGTCCACTAATCGAACAAGTGTCCTCGATATCTTGGCTTGGGGACAATGTCTTTCTCATGGTCCACACCCCGTCCTCGTTCGATTCCGGTAGCATTCCAGCTTCCACCTTTCACCTTGTGACTCGTCAATCCCCATCCTATCAACCCCCATCCTCATTCATGTACCAGAAACTCCAGGATCCTTGTCCACCGTTCGGTCTCAATAGGTCGCCGCCTTTCCATTTCATTCAGCGTCTAAAGGATTTCCCTCCTAATATCCACGACATCTTGGTAGTAGCGTCTACAGCATCCGTCGACATTGGCCTTCTCTCACGATCTAAAAGTCCTTTGACAAGTGACCTACCAGCGGAGAAGACTACAGATGTCTTCACCACAACAGGAATGGCCAACGACTCACGTCGAGCTCAGATGCCAATGAATGACGAGATGGCCGACACTTCTCCTATCGGCGTTGCTTTAGATCTGTCCAGCAAAGAGAAAGTTCAACGGCCACTTGTCGGCGAGGAACTAGACGAGTCGCCTACTCCTTTACCGGCCTTGATGGTGTTAAATAACGAGGGTATACTGTCATCTTGGTGGATGGTTTATTCAGAGTCTGTCAGACAAGGGATGCCATATCCGGGGCTAGCTATCGTCGGATCCGGTCAACCACAGCAGCAGTCGCAGCCGGATTCGCCATTTGGTAGAACTACACAGCCACAGCAGCCTGCGGTCGGGCAGTCTCCATTTGGTAACACAAAGTCGCCTACTAATAGTCTTGGTGGTGCCTTCGGGCAGCCGTCAACTCCAGCGTTCGGGACAACCAGTGCGCCGTTCGGAGTCGCTCAGTCACAGTCTCCTTGGGGCACGTCTGTTTCCACTGGCGGCGGTGCGGCATCGACTGGTGTTGCTGCATTCGGGAAACCTGCGTTTGGCTCGGCTACACCACTAGGAGGTGTTGCGCAGGGCAGTGCCTTCGGCGCCACTGGTGGGTTAGGTAACCGGCAGTCACCCTGGGGTGGGGCTACCTTGAGCACCGGAACGACTACTGGCAACACGTTTGGTCAGCCTGGAGGGTTAGGTATGCGCACAGGCTCCTCAATCGGTGTCAACAATGTGGCTAGTACTTTTAGCGGGAACAGCGTCGCTCCAGCATCTACGTCCACGTCCGGTGGGTTTGGCTCATATGCCAAGACAGGCGGTTTTGCCAGCGCGGCGTCGCAAGGGAGTGGAGAAAGTGTGTTTGGTAACGCTAATGATAACACCTCATTTAATTCTGGTATGGACACCGATACGAGCTTTGGAGGGACCCTCGGGAAACCTGATCAGACCCCAACTTTGCTTGGGACGGGTGGCACTGGTGGGTTCACGTTGGGGTCGATATTCAAGGGTGATGGTACTGCCAAGGATGATGCTCCTAAACCTGAAAACGGAGCAGGAAACTCATTCTTTGACTCTGAGCTTGGTACTTCGCTGGAGGAAGCTCCCAAGACACCGGGTGCGCCGGAAGCAGGGGAAGCAGATATGGAAGAGAGCGGCCAAAACGATGGTGCAGCGAGCCCGACTCAGCCAGCGACTGCTGATCCGCAGTCAACCACGCCGACTACAACACCTGTGCAAGCCAAGTCTCCGTTCCCCAGTACCGCGCCGCCGGTGGCTGGAGGACTATTTGGAACACAAGCCCAAAGCACAACAACACCAGCATCTGTGCAGAACAGTGAGCCTGCAGCCACTCAAACGCCAGATCATAAACTTGAGGAGCACGATGAGCAGTCCAGTCCGCCCAACGAATCGCCTACGTCCCGCAGAATCAAGCCGGAGCCTGAAGATGAGGAATTGGATCTACCTTCTGGGGTAGATAAGAATCTCCCTGAAGCTCCTTTGCCTCCTAACCCCACAAGCAAAACCAGTTACGCTGCAGGTGACTCTTCCGCGTCATCTACCTCTGCGTCGAAAGACATTCATGACGATGCTCCATTACCGCCTGATTTCATACCTCCTAAAGATATACCCCGAGCCACGACAGAGGGGGAGTCTGAGCAATCAACTCTATCTTCAGAGGACGATGGCGATGACGAGGAACTTGACGACGAAGGAAGTGGTGAGGATGTTGGACAAGACTTGAGTCCCAACACCGATACGACCCAGACTTTCAAGATCACTCCGGAAAGCTCATTTGGTGGACCCCGCGACCGGAGTCCAGTCGGCGGTCTGTTCTCGAAGGTTCAACGGCAAGCGCCCCAACAGAATGCGAAACCTTTGTTCGGTGAGGTTGGTGGCAAGTCTGCTCCTGTGTTTCCGCCGCCGAACAAGGTGCAGGAAAGCCCAAGATCACCAAGCCCTGTTCGCTTGTCGATCCCGGCAGAGGTATTGAGACCCGAAAGTGCGAGGTCTGTCAGTGCGCCGGGAATCCAGACCAAGTGGCTTAATCATAGGAAAGCATCGACGATAATGTCTACTCCCACCACTGCTGAGACTCAGCCAGAGCTGTTGGGTGATGGCACTAGAAAAGCGTCAACAATTATCTTTACACCCAGCACTGCTAGGTCCCAGCCAGAGGAGCAAGGATTCAAGCGTCAAGCTGCTCTACGAGCACGAGAGCTGGCCGAAGAGGAGCAGGACCTGAGCGACAGAGAAGACGAGAAAGTACGCGAGGAGCTCGACACGGAGGTTGAAGCCACCACTACCCTCGCTCCTTTCCTAGCCCACCAGGACTACGTCGGCAACATCAACAAACCCGGCATCCCCGGCCAGATCGAGCGAGTGTACCGCGACATCAACAGCATGGTCGACATCCTCGGCCTGAACGCCCGCTCGCTCGCAGCATTCATCAAGGGCCACGAGGAGATGTACAAAGACGACGGCGGACGCGCGCGCTCGGACCTCGAAGAGCCCTCGGACTGGGTGCTAATCGAGATCGAAGACGTAGGCAACCTCGAAGGGCAACTGCACACGCAGCTCGCGGAGAGCCGCATCCACGACGTCCAGTCCCTGCTCGACGGCTGCCGCGAGCTGCAGCACCACCTCGTCCGCCTGCGCCACAAGCAACACGACCTCCAACGCTCCGTCGTCGCCCGCACCCAGCCCGACGCCGTCGACGCCCGCCGCGCCGCGCCCCTCGCCGCCGAACAGGCCGCGCTGCAACACGACCTCCGCCGCGACTTCACCCACCTCTTGAAACGCCTCGCCGACGCCGAGGAGGCCGTCTCCTTGCTCAAGGCTAAACTCGCCGCCTCCTCGCAGACTCGCCACGGCGCCCAGGCCGGCAGGCAGAAACACGCCGTCCCGACCGTCGAGGCTGTCTTGAAGACCGTCTTGACTATGACCGCCATGGCGGAGAAGAAGAGCGGCGACGTCGACGTGCTGGAAACGCAGATGCGCAGACTGGCCTTGACGTCGGCGACGGCCGCTCCCGTTAACGGGGTCGCAAATGGCGCGGGCAGGAGCAGGGACTCGTCGCCTTTCGCGACGCCGCCTCCGCCCGCTTCGTCGTGTTCGAGATCGAGGACCTTGCCGACGACGCCGGCGAGTGGTGGGGGTAGTAGTGTTTTCTTCACGCCTGGGACGGGGGCCGGGTCGTTCCGATCGTCGTCGTTGTTGGGTTCGAGGGGCGATGGAGGGGCGAGGAGTACGCCGCGGAAGAAGATGGATGCCGTGACGGAGGAGGATGTGCGGGTTTATCGGGAGAAGATGACGAGGAGGAAGGAGGTGTGTGGGAGGTTGAGGGAGGTTTTGAGTGGAACAAGGGGAGGGGGAGGGAGGAAGGGGAGGGTTAGGGGGGTGGACGATCTGTGATTGGGGTGCGGTGGGGTGGGGTGAAGAACGGGGGTGGAGTTTTGGGCTTCATGTGTATATGTGTATTTCTACGGTGGTCAGGCTGGGCATGGATTTAGGGTTAAGTACTGGTGAATTGAAGTTTAGCATCTTGACTTTATTGGGAGAGCACGGAGAGGTCTTTGTGGATTAGACACCCTGGAAGTTGTTGGGCTATCTCTCCACGTCAAAGCCAATCAAGCCGAACTAAGGCAAGACAACGCCAATCCGAACCGAGCTAGTTGCTTCCTTACTACACCACAAGCATCAAACGCCCATCCATCCATCGCCTTTGCTGTTCGTGCGAGTGAGCGCAGTGTAGCGCAGCATTTCGTAGCGCGTCCGGACGTGGGAACCCTTCTCACACTCCTGTTTCATCACGACCCGTCCCCGCGTGAAAGTACTCCGAACTCCAGGTACAAGTCGAGCGAGAAATCAGAAAATGTCGCTAGGAAGCGGCGATCTCGGCACAGCGGCAGCTTTGTGCGCCAGGAGGGTCGAGAAGTCGGCTGATGACGACGACAATGATGACGGCGGCGGCGGTGGTGGTGGTGGTGGTAAGTCGTATCTGAGTTGTTGTGAGGATTGCGCGGGTTGCGAGAACTGTGCCGGTTGTGGCGCGGGTGTGACAGGGATGTTGAGGTCGCCGGTGTTGATGTCGGGGGGGAAGAGTTTGTCCCATTCGGTCTAGGGGGGGAGGGGGGCGGGGGCGTTAGCTTGGGTTGGGATTATGCTTGGAGATGGAGGTGGGTCGGCAAATTGATTCGGACGATGTAACAGGAGAGAAGAAGAAGAGGAGATGACTGGGGAAGGGGGTGAAAGGGGTGGGGTATGGGAAGTGACGTACCCAGTCTATATCGATCATCAGATCGTCCTTGATATCCAGCGGCCCGCTCTGCGCCGCGGCGGCTGCGGCCACGGCGGCGTTGCTCGTCTCCGAACTTCCGGCCGGGCTGGTCGCTTGCGGTGTGAAGAGTGACTCTCCGTTTCCGACTCCGGTGAAGCTTGTGTCGGATACACTGGTCGACCCGCTCAGCTGGCGGACCTTCGCATTTTTGTCGTGGCTGGAGCCTCTGTCTTCGACGGGCTGTGGAGGTCGTTGGCCAAGCCGCTCAATCATGCCGGTCGGGGCTCGCATTTTGCGGAGGTCGCGGTACGCGCCCGTTTTGTCTCTGAGTTCGGTCAGGATGAGGCGAGCTTTCTGGTCGCGGGTCAAGTTGGTCGGGACCTCGAAGACGTAGTCGAGGCAGGCCCAGATGCGATCGGCTTCGCGGCGCATGGGGTAGGCGAAGACTTCGATGAGGAGGAGGAAGGCGGTGTGCCATTGCTGCATGGCGCCGAGGTACCAGGCCCAGGGTTGCAGTGGTGGGGATGTGGCGATTTCGATCGAGTCTTCGAGCTGCTGTGTACCTGATGTGAGGATGATTTGGCGGAGGCGGTCGGGGATTTTGGTGGCGACGCTGTTGTGGTACCGGTGGAGGATCATGATGTGCATTCTGTGATAGAGAACGTCGAATACCAATCGGGCGAAATGCTGTATTGGGACGGTTTCGTCAATCATGCGTAGATATTTTTCTTGCATGTCTCTGCGGAAGTTCTCGACCTTGGCTAAGATTGCCGTCAGGCTGGTTTTCTTCTTCTCCAGTCGAACTCTTTCGACCCATACGACACGGTGCATCTCATTGAATTCCATGCGGATGAGAGTCAGAGTCATTTCTGTCCATCTGTTCAGTGACTTCTTCGGTGGCGGATGTTTCTCCAAGTCGACATCATCCACGTTGAGTGGAAACTGGGTGTCATATTCCTCTTTGCGGATCCCGGGTCGTGGGCCTTGCGCTTCGCATGTCCGAAGATCGAGGAAGCAGAGTTGGTACCATATCAGCCGCCGTACATGGGTTTCGACGGGCGAGAGCCCATACTCAGTGCCGTCTCGGTGTAGGCCCATGCACTCTGCGATCCGTATGGCGGTACCACAGAGGGCAGAATGTGCGCGTGACATTTCACTACGGCACAATGGGATCTGAGACTACGTGAACAAGAAATCGGAGTAAGCCCGCTGAATAATACATACCATATACATCACGAAAGCCTGCAGTGTCTCAACCTTGGTGGTCCGAAGTAAATGGGCCCTCGATAAAGCCGTCTCCGTACCGACCTGGAAATTGCCGACGAGGTTCTTCTTGGGTACACCAAAGTCTCGGGCTACCATCTCATCGGACATACTGACAACGCCCGAAAACATGGTGGCGAAGACGATGGCTTGCAGTGAGCTTGCAGGCTCAATACCCATCAGTACATCATCCCAGAAAGCTTCATATCGCCGTTCAAAGCTCGGTCGGTGCACCATGCGTGCAAGGTCATGCACTGCATACCAGTACTGCTGTAACAGACGATCTGCGGCTATCTTGGATGGAAGGAAATCAATCAGCGAAGATTGGTTGTTACTTGCACCAAAGAAGAATCCTGACGAAGGTGCAATATATGCGGGCCCAGGTTCAAGAATGGAAGCGGTAGAAGGTACGTCCGGGAGAGGGGGTTCTGGTGACGCTGCTTTCTCCTCTGGTGATCGATGATCATTGCGCGCATCACCCAGTGTGACGCTAATCTGCTATATGTCAGACCACGACCGTCGTTCTGAAGGACGGGAGGATCCCGAGGAGCAAGGGATTACTGACCTCCTCGCTCACTTTTGGGCGGAAGAAGCCTCCAACCCTCTCGGTAAGCCTTAATTTCCCCATCTTTATACCCAAATCCAACAAGTCGTTGTCGGCGTCGTCGTCATATGCGGCATCCACCACGGCCAATGGTGTCGGCTCCAGGTCCTTCTCATCCTCTGGCTCCATGGCTAAATCCACCTCGTCCTGATCTCCGCTTCCAGGCAGCATGCCCCTCCTAGGCCCAGCTTTGCGTGCAACATCCTGCTCCAACACTCTCTCCAGTGAGCCCATCTTCTCCTTGATCTCCGTCAGTTTGAGCTGCGACGCCGAGTCGAGCGCAGGGGCAAGGAAGACGCAGTCTCTCGCGAACTTGGAGCAGTTGGTACACGGATGAGACTTGTCACATTTGAGCTTCCGACGTCTGCACTCCAGACACGACGTGATCATCCGATTGCGCCGTCGGATCCGCTGCGCTGATCCGGAAGGAGAAGGGGTGTTGCCGGCGCCATTGAGACGGCTGGCCGGTAAGGTAGTAGACACTGAGGGCTGCCGACCTCCGCTCTCTTCCGGTGAGAGATATGGAGTCGACAGATCCATGTCTCGTTTGATATTTGGAGCCGTATATGCTAGCATTGCGGTGATCTTGGCTTTTCGTTGCTGAATTGGGGATTCTGGGTGTTCTAGTGTTCTAGTGTTCTAGTGTTCTGGCATTCTCTAGAAGGAAGGGTGTTCAAGGCTGGGGCGTGGGGTTAACTGTTGACAGTTGAGCTGCACAGTTGACCGGCACAGTAGCAACGTCTTTGCGTGCCAGTGACTTCTCGGTATCGGAGTGAAGGTACTTTGTATGTTTCACAGCGAGGTGAGTGGGCTACCTTATGGGGGCCGATCAGAGGACACATAAGGTAAGGCAGTGTAAGGTGTAAGGCTGCGTCAGCCAGCCATGCCCTCGTTATCGTCCTCGTCATTGACATTGACATGCGAGCATCGCGGATGAAGCCACGATCGCCAGCTCCCTTTTCCCTCCCCTCCCCTCTCCTGTACTCGAAGATAAGATCTTACCTACCTTACCTAAGATAACCTACACCGTTATCCGCTTTCCAAATCAGTCATACCATACATAAGGTACGGTAACGTTACTCCAAACAGAGCGACGTACTTTGGTAAATAACGTTAATTGAGGTACTTCGTACCCACAGTAGTAAACTACCTTACATTAGTAAATGCGGAGTGACCGGGCGGTCTGGCTGAGGTCTAACGCTAACGCTATCGCTAGCGGTAACGCTAACCGTAGCGGGTCTTGTGTAACAGACTTCGTAACCAGACTTAACGTTTGATCCCACTTAACTTAATGGTCCAAGCGCTCCCAGGTCGTAAGGCACTTAAGGTACCAGGTAAGAGTATCGGTCATAAGTCATTGCACAACCAAAATTTCGGCTAAGTCCAAATAATCTACATAAGCGATTCAACCACGCAGGTTTTACTAGTATTTAGTACTATAACCTTGCTGCCTATGAACTTCTCATAGCTTTTCTGGTGTACTTTCTATGTGTGGGTTTAGGTGCGTGGTGCATAGGGTGCATAGGGTGCATGTTTTGTCAAACAAAAGTGTGCACTCCCTGCAAGACTCGTATCAGGGTATATATTCAACACCCTCCCATACCTGTCAATACGGGGTGGCCTCGCAGTCTTTTGTTGCACCGTAATGGAAGTGGTGGG
>JAABUU010005483.1_pt1 | contig 14223 bp, 10 predicted proteins | sample 5559301 | NCBI WGS metagenome assembly JAABUU01 (sample SAMN10711884, study PRJNA513360) | rock metagenome | isolation source: Antarctica rocks | place: Antarctica: Victoria Land, Richard Nunatak white | reverse complement strand
ATGTGTACAAGAGCTGGGAGCGCTGGGCCGCTGATGTCGCGGAGAGTCACAGCAACTATCCGGTGCTCATCCGCTTCCGCTCACCGCAGGCTCACGCGAGTTGGCTCGTCGCGATGATCGCGGTGCTGGACTCGGCTGCGCTGTTCCACGCGTGCTCCCCCTCCCGCGCCCCGATGTCGGGTCGGTTGGTGCTGCGGATGGGGTGGACGTGTCTGCGCCAGATCGCTGATGTTGTGGGGGTGGCCTATGACCCTGACCCGCGGCCGGACGCACCGCTGCAGTTGACCTTTCAGGAGTTCGCCCAAGGTGTGGCGTGGATGCGGGCGGTGGGCTTCGAGGTCGAGCGCTCTGACGAACAGGCCTGGGCCCATTTCTGTGGCTGGCGAGTGAACTACGAGTCCATCGCCTACGCATTGTGCAAGCAGGTCGACGCGGTGCCCGCCTTGTGGGCTGGGGGGCGCCGCCACAACGACGAGCCGATCGCCCCCTTCCGTCCCCCGATCCGCTCCCCTGAGGACCCCGAGGGAACAATCCCCATGACCGGCGACCCCGACCTGCCCACTCACCACGCCGCCGGGACCAACCCGACCCACACCGACACACCCCCACCGATCTGACCGGAACCGCACGACATCAACCACCGAGGACACGGTTGACCCGCCACGCGCCCCCGCAGCTGGGTTCAACACCAGGATGCGCCCTGCAGTGGCACGAGCGGTGCTCCGCGTACACCAGGTCGGGTCGCGGGCGGGAGCTGTAGGAGAAGAAGTTCGTGGGGCGCATACAAGGCCACCGGACCGTTAGCCGTTCAGGGAGCCACCCATGGTCGACGCCCGCCCGAGGGGATCTGCCGCATGCCACAGGCGTCGCCGCCAAAAAAGCACGACTTCCCCGGGGCACTAATCAGTTATTCGGTGATTTAGCGCGACCACAATGCACTCATTTGGGTCTCGTTCTCAACTTCTGCTCGGCACGGCCGGCACTGCCCTGAATATTTATGCACGAATTTTGGCAGTGTGACCCGGCATACAGGGATGCTGTTGGTCTAATTCGTGACGGAGGTAACACCAGCATTTCTCACCGATGTAACGACACGATTTCCTGTCGTCTGCGCTAACAGGCGGCGAGTCTCCTGCCGCCGCTACCGACGGTTCGTAGTGGTACGTCGCCGTGCCCCAGTCAGATCTGAGCCTTCCACACCTCCCCCCGCCGGTTGCCTTCTTCCCTCGAGCACTCTGAAGTGCTGCGACAAGTCGACTTCCCGAGACGTGTAAACGACCGTCAAGTAATGTATGCGATTACGCACGCAGTCGTAATCTGCAGCACGTACACCATCCCGAACGGGTCGTCCGACCACGTCAACTCCCGCGCGACACGCTCTACTGACCTACGCACACAAGCGTCCGCGTGTGCAACCCGGCTACGGTGGCGCAGTACTGAATTTGAGCGCTTAAAAACTCTGTCGCAGAGTGACACTGTTGGTTGTGGGTCGACGACTCGTCTGAGTGCATAGCTGGGCCGTCCCCCTTCCTGCATGCAGCAACCTGTGCTGCCGTGCTGGTTCCCTGCCGTCCGCGCTCGTGACCGCCCGGGTGATGCCCACACCGACCAATGAGGCAAACACCGCTCTTCTCGAACAGGAGGCACCTGCGGTGCTTGATGGTCCGGGTAACCTCTCGGGCGATCTCGGCCTGGGTCACGCCGTCCACGCGCTTTGCATTGGTCGCTTTACTGCTTTGGTGGGCACGGCCGATGATGCGGAAGGCGACCGGTTCCCGGAGTGGTTCTGCGCCCCAGAGGTGGTCATGTGGCGACCCCTTCCCCCCGACGGTCGGGGGATGGCGGCTCTAGGCTCGTCGATTGGTGTGTCAACGGCGGCTGGCTTCACGGCGGGCCAGTCGACTACCATCGCGCGCGTTCGCACTCTTGGACAACGGCGCTAGACCGTCTCCCTCACCCCGAGGACCACAGTGACCCGAGCCTTCTTGCTGCAAGAGATCGCAGACGGGTTACATCAGTTCTTTGGGCTTCCCCGATTAGCGTGTACGGACTGCGGATAGCGCTGAAAAGCGTGCGATCACCCTCATCAGCCACGAGCCATCCCGGCATCGAAGTGTCCGCGCTACCGATGCGACCGTTTCCGCGTTCGGGAGCATCACCATACTTACTACGATCGACACTTTCGTTTGCGCAGCGACCGTAGAGCGGCAAAAACCGCACGTACGAATAACGTTGCGGCCATGGCAGGTTGCAGGCCTCGGCGCAAGTCCCGTGACGGCCACATGTCGCCGCGAGACTGTTCGTGGACCAACTCCGCGTTCCCGCGTTCGTGCCCAGGTGTACCAACAGTGTTTGGCTTGGAGGACGTGTTAGACCCCTCTCGTGCCAACCCGGCATACCTAGTCTGATCGCCCCAGGACTCACGAATCGCTGCCTTGTGCTGCAGCGAGGGCCAGTCGAGGACGTGCCGCGGCGGTGCAAATGGTCACCTGCACTCGTACCGGCCTCATCGTGTACCAAGATTATCCTCCCAACCGATTTACGCCAATCGCTATCGAGTGGTGCAATGCAGCCGATGGTGGTTCAGTGTTGAACAGTCATCTCTGCCTGCCGTGGGCGCTTTAATAGTCGGCCTTTGATCCATGCAAACCGTTTCATGCCAAGTTCCTTAGCTGCTAAAGCTGAGCTTGCAGAATGGATCAGAGAACACGTGTGAGTTGAACCAAAAGGTGGTGCCGCAAGTGGCGAAGCTCAAGTATTTTTTAAAGTAATAAGTGATGCTTTATAGTCTATATGTTACTAGACACAACGCCACCTGCGCCACTACACGCAGTGCATCTAACGTCAAGCGAAATCCTCGCCCGGGCAAATCCCACGTCTTATTCGCGAGCCCTTCGCACCTTTTTTGCGGGGTATCCTAACCGGTCGAGCGCCTGCCCCAATGCCCTCGGGCTCATGTCGTCGACCCCTTCGACTCGCGCCCATTCTCTCCATCGATTACGCAGCGTCGAAGTGGTGGCGCATGCGTCGGCATGGTTTATGCACGCCTCGTCAATAAATCTGGCTACCACATCCGAGGATCGCTGGTAGTTGCCGGTTGCTTGCCGCACGCTTCCTGGGTCCGCCAACCCGCCGCACTTCACATAGTCGCAGTACCCCGCTACTGCCCACGCCAGGACAGCGTCGGCTTCCTGCTGTAACTGCTCGTCAAGGCGCTTGTTTCGTGCTTTTTCGGGGATCACAACCTCGAACGGGACCACCTTGAGACGACGCCAGATGGCCGCGTCATCACCGGAGACCTTAGGTAAGTGGTTGGTGACCAGGACTGCGGTGTGGCTCGGGTTGAAGGTAACGAAGTTCTGCCGCATGTGCCTCGCCGTGATGGGGTCCCCACCGGTCAGCCGTTTCACGGTGGTTTCGGCCAATGGCCGTCCTTTTTCTGTCTCGCTGACCACGACCCACCGCCTGCCCAGCAGTGCCATTTGCCCGGTGGGATGCGCCGAAGGATGGTGCATAAACAGGTTGGGTTCGGCGATGGCCGCGTAGTCGCCGAGCGCATAGCAGATGGCCTTGTAAAAGGTGCTTTTTCCGTTCGCACCGGTGCCGGTGAGGATCGGCAGCACGTGCTCGATGACCTTCCCTATTACCCCGATGCCTGCCACGCGCTGCAAGAATTGGCGAACCCCGGCGTCGGGCAGCACTTGGCGAAGGAAGTCGTCCCAGGTCGTCCCGCTCGCATCAGCATCCCATGAGGCACCAGTTATCTTGGTACAGAGGTCGGCGGGGTTGTGCGGCCGGAGGGTGAAGGTTCGCAAGTTCAAAGTCCCGTTGTGGGTGTTCAGCAAGTATGGGTCCTCATCAAGGTGCCGCACCGCGGTAGCAAAGTCCGTCAACGATGCGGCAATGTTAAGAATCCCTTTGATACCACTGGCGTTCTCACATCTGCGAGCATCTCGCTGCAGTTGCTGGTCACCTATGGACTCGTCTAATGCCCGACGCAGGACGTCCAGCACCGCACGCTCAGGTGCACCGGGATCGTCAGCTGACCAGTGGGTGCCTGCCCACGCCAGCCACCCAACGTCATGGACGTGCAGCAGCTTCCCTGCGTGAGAACTCGCGAGCCGGCGCGCCATACGGACCTGGCCACTGTGCTCGGGAAGGTCGAGCACCACTGCCGCCGCCGCGGCGGCAGTCATCGTCGCTGTACGTATGCGGTCTGTGACGGTCTCCAATGTGTCGGCCTCAGCCTCGGTGGGAACGCTGACGTTGCCGAGGTTCATGCGCCTACCCCCCTGAGTGCGCTGGCGATGGTGCGGTCGATCTCCTCGTCGGACAGGCCAGTTGACCGAGCTGCGTCACGGAGCGGCTCCAGCAGGCGGGGGGGAGCACCGCGCTCGGCAGTTCGGCAGGCAGCCCAGTACGGGAGACGATTTCGACTGCCGACCGGAGCACTAGCGACATACGTACGAGGCCGCTCGCGCGCATCCCATCGCCCGCGGGCGATGGCGGACGCACCGGTGTCCTCGGTGTGCACAGCAGCGGGAGAATCCACTCCGGTGCGTCCACGATGGGCAAGTCGTTGTCCCACACGTAGCACGTGCCATTCGGATGGACACTCGGTGGCACTACCAGGTATCCGGTGTGTGCCTTAATGTCCACGCCTTCACAGAGCTGGCCGCGGAACGGCCCACCGGCGCGGAACCAGAGATGGCAACCGCCGCCACCTGTCGACGCGGACCACGTTGGTGGCAATTGGCCGTGGAACTGAGTGAGCGCGGCCAGGTTGCTCGGCCCGTCATGTTGCTTGTCCACATCGAGCACGACTAGACCACGCGGCGGGCGAACACGATGTTGGCCATGGGCCACTCGCTCCACCAGCGGGCAATTTGCTCAGCATCAGTCGTGGCGTCGTCCTTGCCGTGAGCCGTGACCGGGCGCTTGCCGCCTGGCTTCAGCGGGATCACCGGCAGACCGATGGCTGCGTAGTCCTGAGCAACCAACAACGCAGCAGAGCCATCCTGACGCGATCCACGTCGCACTCTCGGTCGCGGGGTTGGATGGCTTGGCGAGTTATCGCTATTCGGACGTCGAACGGGTATCTTGGACATGGGATCTCTCCTAGTGTGAGAACGGGTTGGATTCATGACGCCCTTGGCACTCGGTGCTCCAACACCGGGTGCCGCCTGGGGCGTTTTTGCGCGCCTTGGGTCGGATTCAGGGGCCCCCGCCTCCAACACCATGAGCGTCGATCCACGAGTCCACGTCATCCCAGCGGTAACGGAGATGCTTGCCGACTCGACTCGCAGCAGGCCCTTTTCTTCGCGACCGCCATCCGTGCAGCGTGGCGACGGATACTCCGAGGTACTCCGCAACTTGGGCTGTGGTGGCGAGCGGCCGACGGGGCGCGAGCCGGTGCGGTAGAAGTCCGGGCTCTGGTGGACTTGCTTGTTCGAACATCATCTTTACCACTTTCGTGAGATCATTATGATCTTGTCCGATCTTCTACGATCTGCTGAGGTCTATACAACACCGGCCACGAAGCCGTGTCAAGGATGATCGTTGACTATCATCTTTGATCGAGTCATGATGAACGTATGGCTGGCAAAGAGATTCCCCTGGGGCCGTCGGGTGAGACCGTCCGCGCCAACATCGCGAGGCTTAGAACAAGTGCCAAATTTTCCTATGCAGAGCTCTCCCGGCGGCTGGAGGAAGCAGGGCGGGCGATCGCTCCGCTTGGCTTGCGCAGGATCGAGTCGGGTACCCGGCGGGTCGACGTGGACGACCTCGTGGCACTCGCGGTGGTCTTAGGGGTCAACCCCAACGCGCTACTAATGCCCGAGGTCATCGGGACAGGACTCCACCGATCGGTAACAGGTGCCGGCGAGATCAGGACAATCACTGCCTGGCACTGGGCGCGCGGCGGTGCGGGCTCCCCTGCTCATAGTTCGGCTCCCGTCCCTCGGCTGAAGTTTCCGGGGATCAGGCAGAACGCAGCACCAACCCTCGTACTGACGGACCGTGAGCGTCATCGTGAACGAGCGCGGTACGTCAACGAGCGGCACCGCGCTGTGCAGGAGGGCCGCCTCTGGCAGATCACACCTTCCGGTGGCTATCCGCTGGAAGGTGAGGGACAACCCGTGTCGGGTGAAGAACTCAAAGAAGACGCCGCCGAGGTCGAACGTCTACTCGACCTTGATCTGACGGACGAAGACGCTTGGTCAGACGAGTACCACGATCCGGCACGGGCCTATCCCCGTGATGCCGACGACCATGCCTTGGCTGACCTAGCACCGATAACCGCCCGGCAACAACAATCGGAGTTTGGCGAACGACAGCGCGAAAATAGGGCCGCGCTTGCCTCCGGTCGCGTGACGCGCATCCCGCCACGCTCGAGGTCGACAAATGGCTAGGCCGCGACTGCCCCTCGGGGCCCACGGGAAGATCAGCCGCACCGAACAGGCGAAGAACGCCTGGGTGGCGAAAACGCGGGTCCGTGACTTAGACGGGGCAACCCGACTGGTCGAGCGCCGCTCCCCCACTGGCAGTGTCGACAAGTACGGTGCACAGGCGGAAGCCGCGCTCGTCGATGCGATTGCTGAACGCACCGCACCCAGTGCCAGTGACCTCACGAGCGAGTCAATGCTGCTGGCAGTATGGGTGTGTACCGGGCGCAACTCGAGGCCGACGGGAAGGCCCTACGAACCCTCGACCGCTATGACTACGTCGGTGCGAAGATCACGACAGCGCTAGGCTCAATTCGAGTACGCGAAGCCACGACCCAGCTTCTGGACACCTTCATCCGCGCCCTCGCGGACAAGAGCGGTCCCAGCGTCGCCAAGACAGCCCGGGTGCTGCTGTCGGGCATGTTCAAGCTCGCGACCCGGTACGGCGCGATCGTAGTAAATCCGGTTCGGGACGTATCCGCGGTGCGAACCAGGCCGAAGGCGTCGCGGGCTCTGTCTGTGGATGATGTGCAGGCAATCTTTCGCGGCATGAAGACAAGCACGAGGGATCTGCCGCCGCTAACCCGGGGCAAACGTCAGACGTCGCGAACCACGGTTTCCCGATACTGCGCCGAAGCCGACCTAGTCGACGTCGTGACCATGTTCGCGGCCACCGGATGCCGGATTTCCGAGGTCCTTGGACTGCGGTGGTCGGACATCGACCTCAAGGCGAGGACGATCAGCATCACCGGCAAGATCATCGGCGTGAAAGGCCGTGGCCTGATCCGCGACCACAACACCAAGACCGACGCAGGCAAGCGCGTGCTCCCTCTACCAACGTTCGCCGTGGCGATGCTCTTCGCACGCCAGGTTGGTGCCGACGCCAACTTGCACGACGTCATCTTTCCCAGCAGCAACGGCAATCTGCGCGATCCCGACGGCGTGAGTAAGCAGTGGCGGAGGGTGCGGGAGGCGCTCGGGTATGAGTGGGTGACCAGCCACACCTTCCGTCGGACCTTGGCCACGATCATCGACGCCGAAGGGATGTCGGCACGCGTCGGTGCCGACCAACTCGGGCATCGCCACGTCTCCATGACGCAGGACGTGTACATGGGGCGGGGCGTCGTCCACACCGAGGTCGCCGCGGCCCTCGACCGCACCATCGGCTATCGCCCCAGCTCAAACCAAAACGTTGGATAAACGTTGGGTGGCAACCAGAACAAAAAACGTGGTCACCGCGATTTGCTCTCTGAACTGCACTGATGGTGGCCAGGGCCGGGATCGAACCGGCGACCCTTCGCTTTTCAGGCGAATGCTCATACCGACTGAGCTACCTGGCCGAACCCGTTCGATGCCCCCGCGCCGACGCACGATCGCACCAAAACGGACGCCCAAACGGCGACCCTGACGGGACTCGAACCCGCGACCTCCGCCGTGACAGGGCGGCGCGCTAACCAACTGCGCTACAGGGCCATGCTGCCGAACACTTGAATCGACTGCACAAGCCTATCGTGCCATCGAATCTGTACTGCCGTACCCCCTACGGGATTCGAACCCGCGCTGCCGCCTTGAAAGGGCGGTGTCCTAGGCCGCTAAACGAAGGGGGCGCACCGGTTTCCCGCTGGACGGCCCCCACCGTCGGCCGGGGCTTTCTGTGGGAGCGCTGGAAGCATAGGACACCTGGTCGCCCGCACTCAAACCGGCCGGTCAGCTCCGCCCATGTTGACGGCCTGGCGTAACGGTGCCAGCGTGAGCCAATGACAGAACTGCGGATTCCGCCGCGGGGCGAGGAGACCATCTTCACTTGGGGCGCACCGCCGTTGAAGTTCGGCGCCGGGGCTTCCGACGAGATCGGCTTCGAGTTGAGCCAGTACGACGTGCACCGCGTGCTGGTGCTCACCGATCCGGGGGTCATGGCCAGCGGGGTACCGCACCGTATCGCCGACTCACTCGCCCATTACGGCATGAGTTACGAGATCTTTGACGGCGTGCACGTCGAGCCCACCGACGACAGCTTCGCCAAGGCCGTCGGCTACGCCCGCGAGCAGGGGCCTTGGGATGCGTTCATCGCCGTCGGCGGGGGTTCGAGCATCGACACCGCCAAAGCCGTGAACCTGCTCACCAGCCACCCCGGCGAGCTGATGGACTACGTGAACAAGCCGGTCGGGGCAGCGAAAGCGCCGCCGGGTCCGCTGAAGCCGCTTATCGCGGTGCCCACCACGGCAGGCACCGGTTCGGAATCCACGGCCATGTGCGTGCTGGACATTCTGTCCATGCGGGTGAAGACCGGCATCAGCCACTGGCGGTTGCGGCCCACCATGGCCGTGGTCGACCCGCTGCTCACCATGACGCTGCCCCCCGAGGTCACCGCCGCCTCGGGGATGGACATCGTCTGCCACGCACTGGAGAGCTACACCGCTCGCGACTACCGCGCCAGCGCGCCCAAGGCACCGGAAGACCGGGTGACCTACTGCGGGTCCAACCCGGTCAGTGATCTCTGGTCGGAGAAGGCGCTGACGTTGTTGGCCAAGGCGTTCCGCAATGCAGTGCACCGCGGCGCGGCCGACGTCCAGGCCAGGACCGACATGATGATGGCCGCCACTTTCGCCGGCATGGGCTTTGGCAACGCGGGCGTGCACATCCCACACGCGAACGGCTACCCCATCGCCGGTCAGGTCAGCGGCTACCGGCCTGCCGGGTACCCGCAGGACGAGGCGATGGTGCCGCACGGGCAGGCCGTCTCGCTCACGGCGCCTGCCGCCTTTCGGTTCACCTTCGACTCCGCCCCGCAGCGTCACCTGCACGCCGCCGCGTTATTGGCGCCGGAGCTGGACCTGCTCAACGACCCTTCCGAACAACTCCCGCGGGCGCTGACCAAGCTGATGCGCGACATCGACATGCCCAACGGGCTGCACGCCTGCGGGTTCGGCGCCGGCGACATCGACGAGTTGGTCGAGGGCACCATGAAGCAGCAACGGCTGTTGTCCACCTGCCCGAAAGACGTTGCCGAGCACAATATCGCAAACATCTTCCACGAATCATTGGAGAATTGGTGAACGATACTTTCGACGTCATTGTGGTCGGCGGTGGCGCCATCGGCGAGAACGCGGCCGCCCGCGCGGTCGCCGGCGGACTCAGTGTGGCCATGGTCGAAGCCGAGCTGATCGGCGGTGAGTGCTCCTACTGGGCGTGCATGCCCAGCAAGGCGTTGATCCGCACCCCGCAGGCCGTGCGGGCGGCCACCCGCCTGGATGGCGTCAGCGCGTCCTTCGACCCCAAGGCGGTGCTCACCCGGCGCAACTCCTTCACCTCGAACTGGAAGGACGACAGCCAGCAGAAATGGGCCGAGGGGGCAGGCATCACCGTCATCCGTGGGCACGCCCGTCTCAGCGGTGTCAAGGCGCTCCGGCTGGATGACGGCACCACGCTGACGGCCACCCACGCTGTGGTGCTCGCCACCGGCAGCGTGCCCAAGGAGCCGCCGATCGAGGGCCTAGCCGAGATTGAGCATTGGGGCTCGCGCGAGGCCACCTCCACCCAAAGCATCCCGGCACGGCTGGCGGTGCTCGGCAGCGGCGTGGTCGGCTGCGAGCTGGCGCAGGCGTTCGCTCGACTCGGCTCGGACGTCACGATGATCAACCGGGGCGACACGGTGCTCGCCTCGATGGAACCCTCGGCCAGCTCACTGGTCCGTAAGGGCCTGGAAGACGACGGCGTGCGCCTGCGGTTCGGGGTGAGCCCCACCCGGGTCACCCGCGACGACAGTGGCGTGCATCTGCAGCTGGACGACGCCACCGTGGTAGTGGTCGACGAGCTGCTGGTGGCCACCGGACGCCGACCGGCTACCGACGACGTGGGCGTGGACGTAATCGGGCTCACCCCCGGCGACACGCTGGAGGTAGACGACAGCGGTGTGGTGTCCAGTGTGGACGGGGGGTGGCTGTACGCGTGCGGCGACGTGACCGGCCGTGCCCCGCTGACGCACCAAGGCAAGTATGACGCCCGGGTGGTCGGCGACGTCATCGTGGCGCGGGCCAAGGGCGCCGTGGATGCTGGCCCCTGGACCAAGTTCGCCGCCACGGCCGATCACAGCGCGGTACCCCAGGTGGTGTTCACCGACCCCGAGGTCGCCTTCGTCGGCCGCACGGCCCAGCAGGTCGACGATGCCGGGATCACCAACGACGTAGTGGAGATCGACATCGCCGTCGGTGGTTCCGCGCTGCACGCCGACGGCTACGAGGGCAAGGCGATCATGCTCGTCGACCGCGAACGGCGCGTGCTGCTGGGCGTCACCTTCGTCGGGTCCGACGTGGCCGAGCTACTCCATGCGGGGACGGTGGCCATCGTCGGCGAGGTCCCGCTGGAGCGGCTGTGGCACGCGGTGCCTGCGTACCCGACGATCAGCGAGGTGTGGCTGCGGCTGTTGGAGGCGGCCGGGCTGTAGCGCTACAAGGTGAAGTTGAAGCTGTGCCAGCCGGTCGCACCGTCGGGGTCCGGCCGCGACATCTGCTCCGTCTGCTGCACACCGTCCGCTCCGGTGGCGCGGCACTCGACGGTGTGACTGCCTCCGGAAACACCGGCCGCGTCCGCCCGCCACATGCGCCACGCGTCCGCCCCCCCGTCCGTGCCCAGGCGAGCGTCCTGCCAGGCTCCGCCATCGACGCGGATCTGCACCCCGGCGATGCCGAGGTGTTGCGCCCAGGCTGCGCCGGTGACGGTGACTGTGTTGTTCGACGGGCCGACGGAGCGGCGGGCGGCGGTGACCTTCGAAGCGATCTTCACCGGACCGTGGTCCGACCACCCCCGCGGCGTCCAGTACGCCTGCTTTGCGGCGTAGGTGGTGAGCTCGATGTCGGTAATCCACTTGGTGGCCGAGACGAAACCGTACAGACCGGGCACCAGCATCCGGACCGGAAACCCGTGCTCCACGGGAAGCGGTTCGCCGTTCATGTTGACGGCGAGCATCGCGCCGCGGTCCGGCTGCATCACCACGTCGACCGGCGTGCTGGCGGTGAAGCCGTCTTGGCTGCTGGAAAAGATCTGGTCTGCGCCGGGGCGGACACCGGCCTCGAGCAGCAGGTCCCGCAAGGAGACACCGACCCAGTCGGCGTTACCCACCAGGTCTCCCCCGACCTCATAGGACACGCAGGTGAAGGTCACACGTTGGGCGAGTTGCGGCCGGGCCATCAGCTGCGCGAAGTTGATGCTGATCTCCTTGTCCACCATGCCGTGGATGCGCAAGGACCAGTCCTCCGCCCGGATCCGCGGCGGGTCGAAAGCGGTGTCGATGCGGTAGAAGTCGGCATTGGGGGTGATGAATGGCAGCCCACCATCGGCGAGGAAGTCGGCACCGCCCGGCGCCGGCGCCAGTGCGTTGACCGGCGTCACGGTGCCCACTGTCGCCCGCGAGGCCGCGACGTCGGTCGAGTTCCTGGCGCGCTGGCCGACCACTGCACCCAGGCCTGCGGCGGCGGCCAGTGCGGCCGCGGTGCCGAGGAACGAGCGACGAGACAGCGGGCCGCCGATCGCGTCCGGCGTCGCCTGACGCACGAGCAGCAGCAGCACCGCGACGCCCACCACAACAGCGGCGAGCGGAGCCAGGGCGCCGACGGCCTTGGTGTCCGGGCGGCCCAGTGCCGCCAGGGTTCCGACGATGCCGAGCAGCACGATGAAGCCGGTTCCCGCAGCCCGGTTGCGGCGGCACAGCAGTCCCGCTGCCGCACCGACCAAGATCATCACGGCGCCCATGCCCAGGAGCAGGGCGAGCTTGTCATTGGTGCCGAAGGTGCTGATCGCGAAGTTCTTCAGCCAGGCCGGCGTGCGGTCGATGAAGCTGTTGCCCACCGCGAGGTAGGGCGAGGACTGCGGGTCGAGGTATCCGGCAACGAGGTGCCCAGCGCCCAGTGCGGCCAGTACCGCCACCACTCCGCACAGCGCCGCGGCCGGCTTCGTCATGAGCCGCTGCGGACGTGGCTGGGCCTCGGGGCTGCTCAGCATGGCGGTGCTCACGACAATGACTCCCGACCGGTGTAGGTGGTCGAGCGCGGCGTGTCCGACCACCACCGAGTATGGCGCGCACCGGCATTGATCGCTCTTGCGTCGCCGATTTTCAGCGTGTCTGCGTCAGGGCCGACTCCACGGCCGGGGGCAGGACCTCCCCGGCGCGGCCCCGGACCACCAGGTCCGCCACCGAGTCCAGCGGCGTCGGCTCGTCGTTGATGATCACCAAGGTCGCACCGGACTTGACCGCACGGACCGGTAGATCCGCCGCTGGAAACACCTGCAGCGACGAGCCGATCGCCAGCACGAGGTCGGCCGACTCCACCAGCGCCACGGCCGCCTCGATCACGCCCGGAAACAGCATCTGGCCGAAGGACACCGTCGCAGATTTGACCAGACCACTGCAGTGCGGGCAGTGCGGATCGACGTCGCCCGCGTCGACTCGATCCAGCGCCCAGGTGTAAGCGGCACGAAATCCGCAGCCGTCTGGGGTCCCCGCCGTCGGTGCCACCCCGATGCACATCAGCTCGCGCGCGGTCCCATGGATTTCGAGCACCTCGCGGGAACCGGCAAGCTGATGCAGCCCGTCGATGTTCTGGGTGATCACCCCGGCACCGCGCCCCGCCCGCTCCAACGCTGCCAGCGCACGGTGGGCCGGATTGGGCTCGGCCGCCCCCGCCAGGAACTCGCGTCGCATCGCCCACGCATGTGCCCGTACCTCCGCCGACCCGACGTACTTCTCGAAGGTGAAGTCCATCGGGTCATATCGCGTCCATACCCCGCCAGGGGAACGAAAGTCGGGTATCCCCGATTCCGTCGACACGCCTGCGCCGGTGAACGCGACGGTGCGGGCGCTGCGCTGCAGCAATGCGGCCAGCGGTGACGACTGCGAACTCATCCGTCCTCCCTACCAGGCAGCGATGCTGTGCAACCGCTGAGGGAGGCCCACGTTTGCCCGCGCGAGTGTGCAGAGTGGTACCCCATGGACTCCCTCATTGTCGCCGTCGCCGAATACCTGCTGTACGTCATGGTCATCGCCGTCGCGTTGGTCTGGGTGTTCAAAGAAGACCGCCGGGGCAAGCTGCAGCTCGCCGGCGCGGCGGTGCTCGGTCTGATCCTGGTGGGGATCTTCATGGTCATCGCGGGCCACGTCTACGACGATCCGCGGCCGTTCATGCAGGACCCTTCCCTCAACAACATGCTGCACCACGCTCCGGGCAACGGCTTCCCTTCTGACCACAGCTTCGCCGCCGGCCTGATGACGGGAATCGTGGCGCTGCGCCATCGTCTCTACGGCGCCATCCTCGCCGTCGCCGCCATCCTCATCGCCGCCGCCCGCGTGGCCGCCCATGCCCACCACGTCCAGGACGTCGTCGCAGGGTTGCTGCTCGGCGGGCTCGCGGCCTGGCTCGGCACCCTGCTCGCGACCTGGCTCATCACTCGCTTCGACCTCGCTACCCGGCTGGGGATCAACCGGGGCACCTCGGCGCCGCGGGCCTAGCTGCTGCCGCGACAAACGGCTGTTCATAGCGATCAAGGCCTTGAGGGTGTAGATGTATGCAGGTGAGCGTGTCGACGCTCACAGTCGCCGGGAGGAGCTTTCTCTGTGTCGTGGCTCCGTCCCGAGCGGTTGGCCCGTGTCGTCATCACCGTCTCGGCCGCCGTCGCCGTCTTGGTGGGCACGCCGGGTGGTGCTGCCGCAGTTCCCGCCCCGCCACCTCCCGATCCTGGTGATTCCCAGCTGAACAGCGCGGCGGTCGACGCCAACCGCAAGGCTGCG
>JAABUU010005480.1_pt1 | contig 14225 bp, 19 predicted proteins | sample 5559301 | NCBI WGS metagenome assembly JAABUU01 (sample SAMN10711884, study PRJNA513360) | rock metagenome | isolation source: Antarctica rocks | place: Antarctica: Victoria Land, Richard Nunatak white | reverse complement strand
TCTGCGTGGCGCTACACCCTGCTTGCTGTCACCATCGACAGACCTAGACCTATGCTTCTTGTTGCTGACTACTGGTGCCCCCTGAGCATCGCCATCAGCAGAAGCTGCAGCCGCAGCCGTGGGTGAAGCTTCAGGTGCAGCTGGTGGGTAGGCAGGGGTAGCGGATCTCTTCCTGCCAGCTGGCGGTGGCTTAGTCATGGCTGCCTGGCCTCCTGACTGGCCCTTGAGAGCGCTGCGTGTCATCACGCTGGTGGTGACGGAGGGAGATGCCTCCATGGACATACGCCGGCTTTGCGACCTTGTGGTCCTGACTTCCACATTTGCAGGAGCTAGGGCCGGCTCTGGACTGCCCTGGCGAGCTGCTGCACTGTCATTCTCTGCTGGCACCTCTGCAGCTGCAGCTGTGACCACTGCTGGGGCTGACTCTGGACTGCCCTGGTGAGCTGCTGAAGTGTCCTTTTCTGCTGGCGCATCTGCATCTGCAGCTGCACCTGTGACCACAGCTATTGATGACAGCTCCATTGGTGCAGTGACCTTGTTTGGAACATGCAGACCAGGCTTGGCGTCCAGTTTGTCTGCCTTTCGAGACCTTGCGACCCTTTGTGACGCAGGCACAGCTGGTGCCTGAGCGCCAGCCTGAGGCTGAGCCTGGTTCTGAGCTCTGGCCTGAGGCCGAGCTTGTGGTGCATGGGCGGAGGCAGTGGTCTGACTACCTGAGGTGTGACGGCCGGCCAATGCAGACAGAGGCATGTCTTCCTCTGAGCTGTCCACCGTATCTGCAGCAGGATGCATGACAGGAATGATAAACAGATGTTGAGACATGCATGCAGTCCCAGTCTACCAGACACAGAGCAGGCATGTCTACATGTGGAAGGCCTACATGTGCACGCGCTGAGGATAAAGGTGGGCAATTTGCATTGTGCGTCCACGAATTTGCTTCGGCATGTTCAAGAGCAGTTGCAACTGCCATCATCAGGCTTCTTCAGTTGCACAACACAGTGCAGGGCAGGCGGAGAACAGAAGCACTCTTGACCATAAGAGAGGGCATGCAGAAGCAGCTTTCAGCAAGCTTGCCTGCATAGGAAAGGAAGGATTTGCATCAACCGCACCTTGTACCTGGCTGTTGTTGCCAAGAGTAGCCACTTCCACTGCATCATCCTCAGCCAAATCAGCTTGACCAGCCTCATGCTTGGGGACTGCATAATCCCCAGCTAAAGATGCTGCTGTGTCAGCACCAGGTGCAATATCCTCAGCTGACCATGCAACTGTATCAGTGGGGGCTGCATTGTCCTGTGCTGACTGTGCAGCTGAATCTATAGGGACTGCATCATTCCCATCTGGCTGTGTTGCTTGAGCTACAAACTTGCCTGCCTTGTAGTCATGCACCTTCACCAGCTGTGCGCTGGAGCTGTCCTTGTACACCTCATACCTGACAAAGCTCAAGCCTTGTTCCATATCGCCATCCGCATACTGGACCTGCAAGCGCACACTCTGCTGATTCAGGCCATGGCAATCTGATGACCTGCTTTGCAGCCTTGGCTCAACATTTGTGGCTTGAGATACAGAGGCGTTCAGAGCAACAGTTGGACTGCTTATGAGTGAACTGCAAACAGGACACATAACACTGGCAGAGAAGAACAATTGCAGCAGTCACAAGGATGACTCAGCAAGTACAGCAGCAAAGCTGCAGGTGCATGAAGCGGCTTACTGTGTAGGTGCTACCAGCTGGATCCCAGGCCTCAATCTGTCCTGGAAACCACTCTTGCTCACCTTCCCACCTATGGAGAAGATGCAAATTATTATGCCTAGCTTCACATTTGGTAATGCGTAATGAATGCAGCTAGCAAAGTGCAAACATCACACTGCGCTCTGTGCCAATTCTAACAATCCTTAACGCTGGCAGAGGTGCATGATGCTGGTTGATGAGTACAGCTTCTTCTGGCAGCACTTCTGTGAGACTGGCTGCTGAATAGAGTCACCATGAGCTGATTGCACAGGACACTGCATGGCTGAAATCATGATGTCCAAATCAATCATGGACTTGCATATAACATCTGGCCTCATAAAGCAGCTTTGGCAAATTTGCCCTAGAGTCTGAACAGAAGCGCAAATGATTGACCCCTGTGAGCATCTGATCAGTCAACATGTCTCAGTGACCGGCTCACCAGACATTACAGCCCAGGCCGACAAGCTCACTGCCAGCAAGCTTGACAGCAGGTGATGCGCTCCTGGCAGATCTTCTGGTGGTGGCGGCGGGTGGTTTTGATACAGCTACCATCTGCTCCAGGTTTGCATTTGAAGCAGATGGCTCCAAGGCTGCTGGCTGACTCTTCACAGCTGTATCTGCTTTTTGTGCTGTGGATTTACCAACAGCAGACGGTGCCAGAAGGGCCCTGTTGTTGCAATACAGTGCGTCATAAGGGCTTGAGATGACAAAAGAAAAAAGAAACATCTCCTACTCACGCTAGTCCCCATAAGCGGTTGTTGCCACCAACATGCTGAAAGTGTTGAGGGTGTCTGGCAAGATTGTTGGCCACCTGTATTACATGCGATGCCTGAAATATTTTGCAAGTACGCAATAGTGCGGTACAGTAGCTCTGATTGTTGAGCAACCGCCAGTCAAGCGACAGCAACGCAAACCTGTCCATTAGGCTTCTTGAGGCCAGACAGGTCTCTGCGTCCCTCGCCTTTCAGTTGCTTTAGAATATCGGCAATCGTCATGCCATCGGGATGCTCTCTCAGTACGTCCCAGATACATTGAGAAAATGTTGGAACGCTTGTGCGTGACTTGAAGGGATTCAGCAACTGATCGGCTGCCGGATCCTGTGAAGACATTGAGAAGTTGAATGCGAGCTCAGCACAACAACGTGTTGCAAAGTTGCAGCTGCATCGCTAGGTCGTCTGGATGCCACTGATTGTCTGTTGAGCGCGGTCGATCTGCAAGAAGCATGTCATGAGGAGTTACACCCCTGCTCGGCGCACTTCATCTTCTCGTTACATGTTCTCCGAGGCCTGAACTCCCTGCACATATGCCACGCAGAGCCCGGCCTCTTTGGATACGAATGCTGCTCGTGATCAATGCCATGAAGATCCTCTTTCCCTTACTTTTCTCCCATGTTGTGTAGGGCGTCAGAAACATACCTTTCAAGACACTGTCAGCTGTGACTTCTGAATATAAACTGAAAGGATTTGCTAGAGGTAATGTCAAAGCCTCAGCGATGAATTTCGCTGCATCACTGCTCTACCGATTAGGAGAAAACAGGCAATAAGGCGATTTGATAAACGATTCTGGCCCTTTCCACACTAGGCGAGCGCAAACCCACAAGGTAGGCTTGTTACCGTTCGCTAACCTGTTGGGCTTTATGCCCAGGCTGACATTGCACAACATCATGCACCTCACATTTTGCTTGATGACCTACAGGCTTGTCAGCCTAAGCAGCTCAGCTACACCTCAGCCTGCAATAGACTTGCTCTCTCAGCCTCCAGTCAACCTGCAATGAGTCTGACCCAAGCCATAATGCTTTTGCTCAACATGCGCATGCCCAGCATAGCTTGCATGCACACAGGTGGCCCGAGTTTATATTCATGAGCTGTTTTGCAAGCATTCCCATGCCGATGCTGATGCACTGCATCTGTCAGTGTTTATGCATGTACATTCGTAATCATGATCAGTATATGCACATTCGTTACGGAGGCAGCCTGCAAATCTTGCCTAGCATAATTACTGGCAATAATTCTATGGGAATCCCTCATCTGATGCATGCATTCTGTGTCAGATCAGCTAGAAGCTCTTGAAAACGCCCTGGACTATGGCTGAGCGCCCTTTTCTCTGCAATCTTTTGCGTGTTGAGCTGTGCAGGCTGCTATTGAGGCATTTCTGCAAATGCGATTCTGAAGACTCGGATGCCTCCAACTAACTTGTCGGTCATGAGTCCATGTATGCCTTTTGCCTGGAGCCGGTCCTTGCTTGTGCCTGACCCAGGCTCCGATCAAGCCTGACAACACTTGCCAGACCGTTTTTGTGTCTGGTCAGAAGTATAGCGCTATTACATAAGCATTAATACTCCTTTGGACCCTGTTGTCTGCCTGTGGCTGGCAGACCTGTCAGCCAACAGCTTTCATGTTCACAGCTGAGCCAGATGCACAGCCAGACACAGCCACCTATCCTGATACACTGCACCGTGCACCCTCTGGCATGATTCACATGTTCGAGTAATCACGTAAACCATAAGGTCAACCATGCCGACATAAGTGTCTAGGCACTCTAAGCAGTGTGAGCGCAATGTCAGCGCAGTGTCACCCGGAGGTATTGTGCACCCTGCAGTAGTTGAAGCGTTCGAGCCTACCCTTCGGGTTCTTACATTGCCATCGACACAGACCTCTAAATGGGTGAGCGCGGGGTGAAGGGCTGTTTGCCAAGTCAAACTCGCCTGTGATCTACGCGTTGACAAGATTCACATGCATCCTGTTGAACGCAACTGAAATGGTCTTGGTCAGACCATTTGTGTTGTGCAGCACCCTCCACTGTTGCTTTGGTGTCAGGGGCCAATAAAGGTATAGGCAAGGAGATCGCTAGGAGCCTTGCACAGAAAGGGTATCACGTTCTCGTCGGCGCACGAAAGAAGGAACTGGGTGAAGCAGCTGTCGCTGAGCTAGCAGAACACGGCGAGGTCAGCTTTCTACAGCTGGACGTCACAGACCCAGAGTCAGTGATTGCAGCAGCTGCTGCAGTCACCTCCAAGTTTGGTCACCTGGATGTTCTGGTAGGACCTGCATGACCTGCACGTTGCATATCTTGGCTGCACGTTGCATATCCTGGAATGAATTGCACCATTTGTATGCTGCCGCGTCAACAAATTGGAGCAAAGAGTGCTTTGCCATAAGTTTGAGCTTTTATCAGGCACAAGCTACTTTCACCCACTGCCCATTTCCTAAAGAGTCACAACACAATGCCATATACTTCATTGTGTAGGCCTCCAGCAACCAACTCATGCCCTGGTGCGCTGCAGGTGAACAATGCCGGAGTTGCAAGGGTCCCTGGCCAGGAAGATTTACCAGCGCTGACAGAGATTGCAGTGGAGGATGCTGCAACGCAATTTGCCTTTGTATATCAGACCAATGTCTTTGCTGTAATCACAGTCACAAATGCCTTCCTTCCCTTGCTGAAAAAGGCCCCAGCAGCTCGGATTGTAAATGTTTCAAGCGGCCTAGCCTCATTAACAAGAGGGAAGACCATCAGCATGTACACAGCATACAGCAGCTCAAAGACAGCTTTGAATGCCATTACACTACATTATGCAGCAGATCTAAAGGACACACCAATCAAGGTCAATGGTGTATGTCCTGGTCACTGTGCCACAGCCCTCAACAACTTCAAAGGTGCTAAGGATCCATCTGATGGTGCCAAGATTGCAGTCACCATGGCAATGCTGCCATCTGATGGTGCAACTGGAGGCTTTTTTGATGATGATGGAACTGTCCCATGGTAGTTAGTAGCTTGTTAGGCAATGTCTGTTTGCTGTAATGCAAACTGTACAACCAGCAGTTGGACACAGTCCAATGTTGAGATGATGCATGCATGTATGATTTGCCAGAATGCAGTGGTACCACTGGTGTATGCAGACACATCGTCATCCTTTGTAACTCTCGGCCTAGTATCATAGGCTATGTTTCTAAACACCAAGTCTTGGGGCTGTTGTATCTTCACATGTGTCAGCAAGTTGTCATGACCGCACCGTCTGAAGCGCGTGCGTGTGCACGCACGCATCAAGGCGGACGCTACCACGAACATTGTTTAAGCCCAGCCGGAGGTACAAGTCTGACGGCATCAGTCAAACGTTCATTGCGGTTAACAATCAATATTCATTGCATTACATCCCATGTCGTCATGCACAGTGTACAGGTGTTCGATTCTCAAAATCTTCAGTCACGTTTGCCAACAGTGACTGATACAGCAGCATGCTGCACAGACGTCAAAACATGCTGTGACGAAATGAAGCATCAACAGCCATTGCCTAAAAAAAAGGGTGCGTCTCTCTGATGTTGCACAAATTCATAGCTAGCTAGAAACCACACTCAAAATCCTCAATACTTCAATGAGGCAGAATAAACAAAACACATCACAGGCGCGCCTCTCGAGTGGCTAGGAGCTAGCATCCGCTTGCCAACAGTGCACAAATCAATCAACAAATTCGGTAAAATTTCTCCTTGTCTGAACTCCCCGGTGCAGCACATACTGCCTGTCCAGTGTCATCGCAATGTTCACGACTTTTGATGAAAACTAGCCATGGCACCGCGGGGCCTAACATTTTAGGCACATATTTTGCTTCACATTCTTGACATCAGACAGCCGGATCAGCTCAAAACAACATTACGCTGCCTGCTGCTGTTGCTGCTGCTTGGGTCTGGTGGCCTCATCAGCAAGGTACACCAAGCCCCTGAAGTTGATGCCACTGTGGTTGGAGAGACTGATCTCACATGTCCGGGACGTAGAGTAGCCATCTGTGCAACCATTGGTCTGAAGATGCTGTAGAGCTGCACCGGTCAACTCAGGATACCTCATTCCCCTGTCTCCTGCCATGCCTGCATTGTACAACAAGCATAATATGACATGTCCACATTGTGGGCAGAGACAGCAAGGATGTAATGTTTGCTTGCAACAGGTATATGCATGCAGAAACTGTACACATGTGCCCCTTGTTACAAAACTGAATGTAGCCAACCATATGCACGCTGTCTTGTTCATGCCTGCCACATGATCAGCAGTGCTGTCAATCACAACACACAGGCTTAATAAGAGCTTGGGCTTACCACAGCAGGGCACGTCTGAGGACGTGATCTGGTGCGAGCACTTCTGGGCAACAGCGTTAAAGGCAGCCTCAATGCCCATCTTCTTGGAGGAGCAGGGGACGTGGATGGCCACGTTGTCCCTTACCTTGCTCCACTCCAGCTTGTCCATCAAGTGACGCGAAATGAACTCCACTGGCTCATACATATTGAACCTACAAAACAAATAAGCCTCTTAAAAACCCGAGAGTGACAAAGAACACATGTGATGTACAGAGTCTAGCCAGATTGCGAATGGATGCTGCCAATTATTCCAGGTTGCCGCTGCCAGCGCGGTGAAACAGTGCTCTGGCTCTTCACAGTGAAGGGCAGAAAAGGGTGTCTGATAGCGTAAGCCTTCCCCACTAAATAGAAATTCAGTACAGGCTGTGTTAGACAACAAAGATAGGCATCAGCCGATTGCAAAGATGACTGTTTCCATCGCAAAGCAACAATGCCATTTGTGATGCAGCAGCAATCGGACCTGAGGGCAGGGTCAGTGAGAGCGCCCTTCATCTGGGCCAGGCAGGGGGAGGTGTCCATGACGATGGGGATCTTGCCGCCGTCTGAAGCCTTGACCAGGGACTGCTCCAGCTGCTGGCCCATGTGGGAGGCGGCTCCCTTGAAGCCTCTGCTGTTGAACATCATCCCACAGCAGCTGCTGCTCAGCCCCTGCACGTGCAGAGCTGCTGTCAGAGGACACCTCTCATGCAGATGAGAGCAGCTGCTTATGACGTCAAGGTAGAAAACATTTGGCTACCGCAGCGCAGCCCAGCGAAGGATACATTGAACGCAATGATACCATCCTGCAGACACTTGGCAGCAGCTTTGCGTGGTGAGGTGCCAAAGCAATGATGAGCACACTTCAGCAAGTTCATTACGAGTTGTTGAACAGCATGCATACCAGATGGCATGGTCAGAAAGCACAAAGGTCATAGACTGACCTCTGGGTAGATGACTTCATAGCCTGCCTTGTCAAAGAGGGACAGCAGCTTCTCATGTACAGAGCCCTGCTCAGTGTCACTGCTGGCTGGGCCCATCATGCGAGTCACGCAGGATGGCGCATACACCACCTGGCGGGGTAGCCCCTTCTTGGGCTGCTCTGGCACCCTGGGGTGCATATTCAGCTTGGAAGCGCCCTGCACACAAATAGCAGCATGCGTCAACTGCTTTTATTTACACATTTTGTTCCCAACATCCATTTATTGAACCTACATGGAATGTATGATACCATAACAGACTCCTGGTACACAGGCCTGTCTTGACTGCGTCCAAGACACAAAGATAAGCACAAAGTGAGACGGCCAGTTATTTACTGAACTGCAGTGGGTCCAACTGGTCATGCCAATGAAATGCTGTACAGTTGAATGGCTGCTGCAAACCTGAGCTGACAAGATGCACGTGACTTCTTTGCAGCAGGTACACACTCACAACAGGACTTTCAGCAGACAAAAGCCCACCGTTGGCCTCGACACCCCACAGTGACATGCAGCACATGCAAGCTGACTGGCAAGTACCTTGGGGATGGAAGGACTCCAGACGGGGACCATGTTGCCAGACAGCCTGTTCAGGTTCTGGCTGATGAACTCCAGGGGCTTGGGCCCCACCACCCGGTGAATCAGATCTATGCTGTTCAGCAGAGGTGGCATTGCCTTGGTGAAGGCACCAAAGTTGTTGGCCAAAGACTGCAGACAGTACAACAGCTCACATTTCAATGTTCATGCTTTGCACAACAGACAGCGTAGCACTTGCTACGTTGTGCCCAACACAAAATCTTGATGCACAATGTGCTGGTGCTGACAGGCTGCTGCAGTCTTTCATTATGCAGAATGGCACCAGGATACTTGTGCACACAAAAGCTGTGTGCGCAAAACCAGGGTGCACATGCTGTGGGCTGAGGTGAAAGGCACATGCAGGCAGACGCCAATCTGCCTTCCACACTGAACAGAACAGCCTGGTGTCAAGTCACAGTCAAAAACTGGTGTGGTGCCTCACCATGGCTGCCTTGGTGGCTCTGGGGTGGTCACCCCCCTCCAGCTCGTCAGATCTCAGCTGCTTGATCAGCTCCCCTGTGTTGATCTTGACTGGGCACTTGACTTGACACATACCATCAGCAGCACATGTGGCATCTCCATCGTAGTCATAGCTCTGCTCAAAATCAGTCAGCCTCTGTTGCTGAGCTGCAGTGCGATCATCGAGGTCCCTGAGGCGGCTGATCTCTCTGTAGGTAGTGATGCGCTGACGGGGGGTGAGGGTGATGTCACGAGATGGGCAATTACTCTCGCAGAAGCCGCACTCGATGCAGCGGTTTACAATGGAGGAGGCGGGTGGTGAGGGCTTCAGATGCTTCAGGTGAAGATCAGGGTCCTAAACATCAGCACGAGCCAAGTTTAGCACCTTCAAATGTAGATTTGCCCTATGACTACAAGCAGCGAGTTTTGTTTGGCGACTTCAGGTGTCCGGGAACGAATGAGCTTACACACACAGGTGAGATGACATGCGCACATTGCTACAGTGAAGACTGTGATGCAAGGCTTTGACATTCTGCTGTGGCAAACATTGCTTCTGGCTGCAAATACAATGGGCCAGCAGCATCAAATGTGTTGATCAACATTGCATGAATAAAGAAGCCTCAGTAAGGTGCAAATTTGACAATCAGCACAAGGCAGGGTGTGGTTGGCCACCTTGTTGAGGACAACACCAGGGTTGAGCACAAAGGTGGGGTCAAAGAGATGCTTCAGCTCCCACATGAGCTCATAGGCCTTGCTGCCCCACTCCATCTCCACAAAGGGAGCCACATTGCGCCCTGTGCCGTGCTCACCCTGCAAGACACTGATACACTGTGGACACAGCATCAAGAGTTGACATTCACTGCACCAGTAATGAATTCGAGGCTTGTTTGAAGCCCTCTGCAACTCGAACACATAACCAAGATGCTAAGGTAGTTGGGCTGATGCAGCAACAAGCCCCAGACAGGCAGTGCAACTCAGGACAATGAGACGCAGATGCACAGTGCTGTCTGTCAACTCAAGTGCCTATTCAGGCAATTGCGTAGCAGCAGGCTATTAAGGTGGAGAGGACAGAGTTGGGAACTTGCCTTGAGGGAGCCGCTGTGCTTGGTGGCCACAATGTAGCACATCTCCTCCATCATGTCACTGAACCGCTGCACCTCTTCAGGACTGCGGAATCCCTGCCACACGCACAAGCTTGTATGTAAGTACAAGCTCTGCATTGCACTGCCCACATCCAATGCCAGAAATCTCGGCTGTGTACAAGCACTGCCAGAAGACACAGCTGCTGCTTGACACAGACATGGATGTTTAGCAACAAGCCCTTGCAGCTGCACGACAGAGGTCACAGGCGTGAGAAGCTTGTTATGAGATGTGATGCAACCTACCTGGGAGAAGACGAGGTGAAGGTTGCCCTCCAAAGCATGTCCAAAGCAGGAGGCATCCTTGTAGCCATACTTCTGGAACATGTCAACCAGGTCCTGTGTCATGTCACCCAGCTTGTCCACTGGGCATGCAACGTCCTCAATCAACATGCTAGTACCTGTAATAGCAGTCAGAAAACAATCACTGAAATTGCACTAGCCCACATCACGGACATGAATATCAGTGGTAATGGCACAGGAGGGGTTTCATAATGCAAGCAGGCCCTGCAGAGAAAGAGTACTCACATCAACAAGCCTGTATGCAACCACGACAAAAGCAATGCTGCCAGCACAAGCAGCGAGGCACAGGAAGGTACAACAGGGTGCAAGGGCGCAAGGTGGATGTCAGGATGCGGCCCACCTGTCTCTCTTGCACCACCAACAATGGGGATAAGGCCCTTGCGTACGTCCCAGTACACATTGAAGTCCTTGGGGTCCTTCTTGAAGTTGTAAGTGTCCAGGTCCTTGGGATCAGCTCTGGTACCACCACAGGTCACATTGGCAGCTTGCAGTGCACCCTTGACCTCATCAATACGCTCCTGCATTGCCAGCGAAGCCTCTCTTGCTATGCTTACCTTAGGGTATGGTGACAAGACGCTGGTTGTCCCAAATCATAAGTAACCTCAGTCTTGCAGACTGAAGCTGCCAAACAGGTAGGAGCTGCAGTGAAAGGCAGTCCCACAGCAATGCATACGAACCACACACAAAGCCATTCTTTGAACGGTCAAGTTGGGTCCCATGCTCAAGAGCACCCACATGGATCCAGTACCTACGAGTCTTGCTAACAAAGCCTCAGATCAAACTTTCCAAAAGTCTTAGATAAGCCGCTTTTCTAATGGAAAACAGGGCCACCAGCAGCGACCGGGGGCTGACCTGTAGCGTCTGAGCATCTTCACCCCTGCACTCAATCAAGAGAGCAGCTGCTCCAGGGTCAGCTCCCTTGATGTCCACCACCAGCTTGGTCAGGGCCTCATCAGCCTCACACTCCCTCAGGGAGGCCCTGTCAAACACCTCCACAGCATCCACTGCTGTCTCAGTCCTTAGAACACTAGCTGCCCGGCAGGCTGTGTTCATGTCAGGAAACATCATGAAGCTGGATGCCTGCAGCATGACAACAAAGGCTGCATCAGCAGATAGAGCAGAAGAGCAGGCATGAGCTGGTAACTGCTGAAGGGACTGAGTAGGCGAAACAACACAAGCAGACTGTGAAAGCTTTACGCCAGTCAATACATGACACCAGACTCTTGCCATGACAGATGCGTTTGACTGCCACAGTGACAGTACAATTGGCAACAGCTATGACACTGTTGAGGTGCATCAGTACAAGTGTGCCCCTCAGCCACCTGTGCTGTGATACAAATGCAGACCGCTTTGACAGCAAGTACTAGCAACAAAGGGCTGACCTTGTTGGGCCACTCAGGAACACAGTTGTAGGTAGCCTCAGATACAAAGCCAAAGGTGCCTTCGCTGCCAATCATGAGGCGCTTGATGATCTCAATGGGGTCATCCAAGGAGAAGTCCACCAGGGCATTCAGGCTGTATCCTGTGGTGCACTTGATGGCGAACTTGCGGCGGATGAGGGCTGTAAGCTGCTTGTCTGCCTGCACCCTGCCTGCCAGGTCCAGAACACCCGCCACCAACTCCTTGTGAGTCTGCAGCATATTGGACAATACATAGGTGAGCTGTGCATGTGTGTGGTCTTGAACATGTCATTACTACTCAAGACGCTACATGCCTCGATCCACGTTTATCTGCTTGCTGTAACCAATTCCACAAACATAAGGCATCTGCTTGACAATAGCAAAGGTCTGCAGAAAACAGGTGAGACTGGCCAGGCAAAAATACCATGAGTGTGCCGTGTGCATACAATTGACAATTGGCCATATGCGCACAATTGACGATTTGGCATCTGCAGAAAGCCACCTTACCTCCAGGAATGCTTCCCTGCTCTTGGGATCCTTGGTGTCTAGCACTGTGCCATCCAGAAACACCACTCGCATGTCCTTCAGCGTGTGGTAGGTGTTCTGAGACACACCACAGCACATGCCAGATGAGTTGTTGGACACCATACCACCAACCATGCAGCTGTCAATGGACGATGGGTCTGGACCAATCTTGTACTGGATAGGGTGGTTGTGCTTGGCCTTGTGGCGTGCTAAGATCCTGTTCACCTCTCCACCAATCAACCCTGGCTCAACAGTGATCTGACTGCCATCACCCTGCAGACCACATGCAGAGTCAGGCTCAGGCAACGCATCCGGTTGTGAAAGCAAAATTGTATGAGCAGCTATATAATAATATCACGCACACCATAGAATGACGCGACAGACACATGACAGATATCACACAATGTACACCAGCAGTTGCTGTACTTTGTGCACACAGTGCAAGATTTGCAGCAGCACACTACCTGTAGCACTTTGCTGATCTGTAACAGAAGGCGAGTATACCAAAATTAAAAAGCCCCAACAGTGACTCACATGAATTTCATAGTTTCTGAAGTTCTTCCCAGTGTGACTCAGCTTCAACAGCACAGAATCTGTGATCGCCTGGCCAGACAGAGAAGTTCCAGCAGCCCTGAAGGTGACTGGCACCGCCATCTGTCGGGCGATGGGCAGAATGCGCTGAAGCTCCTCCTCATTGTGCACTTTGACCACCAACTTTGGATTCAACCGGTAGAAACTTGCGTCTGTTCCGTAGGCGAAGGTCCTCACGGGATCGGTGAACTGTCGGGACTTGGGTATAAAGGCAGATATCTCGTTGATGAAAGCTGCATATCGGCCGTCTTCATACCGCCTGCCATCGATGTTTCGATAGACATCGTCCTGAAAGTCTGTGTCCTCTTCAGAAACCACGGACACTGCGCCATATGCGTCCACACAAGTGTCTGGAATAGCTGTGACCTCCTCAACTGGCTGAGCCAGAGCAGACCTGCTGGCCTTGGAGCCTGCCCATGCAGTTGCTGGAGGCACAACTGCTGAAGGCTGTGCACCGAAAAGGCTGGTGGAGCTGTTGGGAAAAGCTCTAGCACCAGCAGTGCTTGCTGTACGTGAACCCTCTGACAGTCTAACAATGCGGTCCAGGGCACGAACAGCAGCACGACGACCCATGTCTGCGTTTGTTTCCGCTACACACCTGACCAGATGCACTGCGCTGAACCGCGCTTCTAATCAAAAGGTGTGGCAGCGTCAGCATACAGAGGTTCATCCCTAACGACCTCAGAAACCGCCCTGGACCATTACGATATAGTATCGCCCTGGAAGTTAGGGTTTGCAAGGGTTCCTTGTGCCTACCTGACCCAGCAGTGCTGTCCAACATGAATTGTGTACCCAAGCGGTAAGCTAGCAACACCCGGACTGGCATGTTCGAACTTTGATGCAAAGTATGTATCTCACCGAGATACTCTCAAATCGAAGACAATGGAGTAACATGTCTAAACGACTTGGTGTCTGCAAGATTGTTACACAACAAAAATGGGACGATCGTTTGGCCAAAGCTGCTCACGGCAAGCAACAAAAAGTTTGTAGCAAAACCCCAATGGGAATGCTGATGGACATTGCATACTTGTACATAGGACTGTGAACGTGGGATCGGCTGCTATGTCATGAACAGCACTACATGTCCGCAGCGCGCAACACCAGCAGCTATGACATTGCAGGTCCCTCAATTGCAAGGCATGGTTGGTCCCACTCACTGACATTGACCTCTCGTTTTGCACATGCCATGCCACTCCACGAACTCTCAAGAGTCAAGCAAGACTCAGACATCTGTATCATGCTCTACATCTGCATCTTAGGGGGAGCTTGGCGAGTGGGAATGACTGAACTTGTTTCCTGAAAGTATTTCACAGCCTCCTTGACACCGCTTCCAGGCTCAATCTTGATACCAGCATCAATCAATGCCATCTCTGTACCAGCAAGGGCGCCGAGCAACATGACCTCATCCATGTTTCCTAGGTGGCCAATCC
>JAABUU010005476.1_pt1 | contig 14228 bp, 19 predicted proteins | sample 5559301 | NCBI WGS metagenome assembly JAABUU01 (sample SAMN10711884, study PRJNA513360) | rock metagenome | isolation source: Antarctica rocks | place: Antarctica: Victoria Land, Richard Nunatak white | reverse complement strand
CACCCACAACGCCACCCCTAGCCGCTCCACCCATCCATAATCCATCCATCCATCCATCCATTCCGCCCAGGAGAGTAGTGTAGCGCTCAGCTTCCTCCAACGCCCCTCCATTTCTCCTTCCCTTCCATCTCACCGTCCGTCCGTCTCCGGCCGTCGTCGTCATCGTCGAATGTGCTGTTCGCTTTTACATTCGGGGGACGTCGCGAGACACACACGCCTTGGAGACGGCGGAGGGGACCGTCGCACTGGAGTCAAGTGGAGTGGGGTGGAGTGGAGTGGGGCTGGACTGGACTGGACTGGACTGGACGGGGGGGGGTAGACTGGACCGGCCATGTCCGCCACTCACGGCACGTCAGGGAGGCCGCACGTGCGCACGCACGCACGCAGGAAAGAGGGAAGCGAACGAGGGAAGGGAGGCAGCCAGGGAGCGAGCGAGCGAGCGAGCAAGGAGGGCAGGTAGGGCGGTGATCCCGATGGGTTCCGTGACCGAGAGAGGAGAGAATTGGAGGGCACAGACGGATGCAGAGCGGAGCGGAGCGGAACTGTAGGTTGGTTTGAGTTCCGGCTCGGTCCCGGTATCGGCTCGGGTTGGACGACGATATGGGCAGGTAGGGAGGGGAGACAGGGCGTGCTCTGCTTGGCGGCCGTTCCGTTGCGTTGCGGTCACGGCGTCTGCGGCGGTGTTGGGCGCGGTGGAGGGCGTAGGGTGGCAGGGGAGCGGCGAAGGGGGGGAACGGGGTGGGAGGGGAGGGGAGGGGAGGGGAGGAGGGGACGGTGTGGTGAGCGAGCGGGGGAGGGGACGGCACGGCACGGGACGGGACGCATGAGGTGCGGTGCTCAAGGCGTTGGGACGTTGGCGCTGCATTTGATCCGGAGCAAATGCCACCAGTCGGGCGCTTGAGAAGAACAGGTTCGCTGGATCAGATGTCTTCCAATGTGCAAGTGTCGAAAGCTACACACGACAACGACGACGTCGAAGCTTTCGTGCGTCCTTCCTTCCTTCGACGCCTCTCCGTCATGGACTTTTTTTTTACAGAGTTATCCTCTCACCGAATCCCAACGCCGTTACCTTGCATGCACCTCTTATTTCATCTATTCGCAACGGACTCCTTCCCAATAACCGGATTATGCCCTTCCTCAAACCTCGAATCGCTCTGCAACACATCCGCCGGCCTCTCGTGCCGCGAGTACAGCTTCCGCTCGTGCTCGTCGACGCGCGCCGCCCGGCCGCTCTCGACGTCCGCACGGCTGACGCTCAACTTGCTCTTGGGCAAGCCCATGCTGGCGAGGAACTGCACCGACGCGCGCCACTCGAGCGCGCGTCGGTTCGTGTCCCAGCCCAACTCGTCGGCCATCAGGTCGATGACGGTGGGCAGGGCGTCGAGCGCGGCCTGGGCGTTCAGGAAGGCGAGCCGGGTCCTCCGCGCCAGGACGTCGACGGCGGTTTGGGCGTACTCGTGACGGACGGCGTAGCGGACCTCGCCGTCGACGAAGGGGTAGAGGGGGGAGATGCGCAGGCCGCGGACGGGGAAGCGGCGGTGGGTGGGGCCCGACAGTGCGGCGACGGTCCAGGCGCGGTCGCCGTAGGATTCCGTCAGGTGGCGGGCGACGTCGGTCTCGAGGCCGAAGTGCTGGATCAGGTTGATGAAGAGGGTTTTGGAGTAGCCGTGGGCGCCGATCAGACGGACCTGGTGCGTCTGGCAGGTGCCGTCGAGGGTGGCGGCGTCGTCGATCATCTCGGTGCCGCTGATGTCCGGGACGCCGGTCACGGGTGCCGGGCGCAGGTTGTAGAGTTTGATGGCTTCGTCGACCGACTCTTCGGCCATTTGCCGGTAGGTCGTCCATTTCCCGCCGGCGCAGGTCAGCAGGCCGGAGTCGGAGACTGTGACGAGGTGGTTCCGGACGAGGGACTCGGTGTTGCGGGCTTTCGGATCGCGTACTAGCGGCCTGATACCCGACCATGCGGCCAGCACGTCGCCTCTTCGCACGTTGATATCTGGGGCGAGGTAACCTCGGATCTCAGAGAGGATCCAGTTGATTTCTTCTTCGCCTGCGATCGGGTTCTGCGTGATGTTGGTGGGAGCGTCGGTGGTTCCTGCTATGGTGTTGCCCTGCCACGGCAGAAAGAAGATGACTCGACCGTCTGATGTCGAGGGATCGATCAATCCCATGTTCGCGGGGCTGTAATATCCTGGTAGAATAACATGCACGCCCGAACTTGGTGCTACGATCTCGTCGACCTTTGGGTTGTCCATCTTCCGGATTGAGTCTGTAAAAGGCCCCGTGGCATTGATGATTCCTCTCGCTCGGATGGTGAACTCTTCCGCTTTCTTTCCATTCTTCACTTGAATCAGATCCTTGACCCTGGCGCCATTGAGTTTACCCGATGCGTCCTTCTCGAGACCTGTGACCTCTAAATGGTTGACGACCGTGCTTCCGTACAGCGCTGCTGTCATTGCTAATGAGACATTCATCCGCGAATCGTTGTGTGCCCCATCTACTTACAGTCAGTCTGCGGTCCGGCCCCTTCCAAAAGGGGGGGGATGCTCTACCGTAGTACACCAAAGCACCAAAAAGATTGTTTTTCTTCAGCATAGGGAATGCATCCAACGCCTTGCTTTTGGTCAGGAAGTAAGAGCTTTCAATACCCTCCGATCCAGCCAACAGGTCGTAAAACTTCGTCCCAGCCCAGAAGTAAGGCGCCTGCCACCAGTGCTGAATCGGCAGCATAATAGGCAACCACATCGACAAGTGTGGCGCCGTATCCAAGAAGTATTTCCGTTCCCGCAACGCCTCCTTCACAAGTTTGTATCTTCCCAAACATCAGTCATCCGAGCTTCATAGCGATAATCAGTGGCGGGAAGGCATACTGATTGTAATCCAACTCCCAAACCGCTTTCTCGAGATATCGTACTCCGCCATGCACCAGCTTTGTACTCTTACTGCTCGTTCCACTACTGAAATCATCCCTCTCCACAAGAGCGACTTTGAGTCCTCTCGTTGCTGCATCAAGCGCGATCCCTGATCCCGTCGCACCTCCACCGATGACCAAGAGATCATATGGACGCTCAACAGCAGCGTCGTCGTCTCCATTGTCCTTTTCCTTTTCCGCACTTGAGCCAAAAACGCCGCCGAAAAGACCTCCCTTTGCTTGCTTATCGACACCCTGCTTCGCAGTACCCGCACTCCGTTTCAGATCCGCAATCTGCCCCTCGCGACTCTTGATCAGCGGAAATTGTGGCGGGATCAGAGTTCCCTCTTCGCCATAGCTGGGCGGGGGCACGGCTGCTGGGTCCGACCCCGGAATACGGCGGGGTCGATAGGATACGTAGAGGAGGCCCCCGCCAAGAGCGGCTGCTGCGGAGGTGTAGAGGAGGGGCCTCAGCAGGCGTCGTGATTGACGCGCTGCCATCGCGAGGACAGCGATGATCGATGGTACAGCCGAAGAAGACCGACGAGACGGGAGTATTGAAATGCTGATAAGTAATGAGAATCACACGGGTTCCGGTCGCTGCAGCACAGCAACAACGTTAATGGCTGGCTGTATCATGCTGGTGGATCGAGCATGAATCTACTATGCCTCGAAAAGATTGTCATGGTCAGCGATTCAGGCAAATCCAGATGTTGTACATATCATTGCTATCGAAATCAATGGCTCGAACAGTGCTCTTCCTGCGTCTGGGATGTTCCGAGCTTGTCGCACCAGTCGAACTGCCTCGGTTCTCGCAGAGGATTGTGATCCGACCTGCAAGCCCACATGCAAAACACTGTGGAGACGATCTCAAAGACAGGACACAATCGTATTGAGACACCCGTGCCCAGGATATGATACTAAGGTCTCGCCGACTCTGGACTATATTAAGGCCCAATACATCTCGCACCGACAAAGACACCCAGTACAGTGCAGGCAATAATTCTGGTCAGTAGACACCGTAAGCGAAAAACGCACCACTTTTTTTAGTAAAACTTGCCACCCCCGTATCCACCCACGAATCCACACCGAAAACGAGGCCAATTGACACCCCCAGGCCCTATAACGACAGTCCCAATGCCGAAGAGTAAAAGGAAGGTTAGCAAGACGAAATCTTTGTCAAAACTGCCCCTGAAAGGCCCCTCACTGCGTTCCCCATTGCCCCTATTACCTGAGGATGTCGAGGACGTCGATGTCGCTGGATTCGAAGCCATCGACACTGTCGATATGACTGAGGAGACGCCGGCAAAGAACCTGCCCAAGTTCCTGATTCATTGAATCGTCGTACTTGACAAGCTCAATCAGTATTCTAAGGCCAAAATGGTGGATCTCACCTCTTTCGACTATTCAACATTCCTGGCAAACGAGCAGATCAAATTGGAGGAAAGGACTTGACCAAAAGGCTATTGAGTGCGACGACAGCAAGTCAAGGCAGAGCTGTCAGCTGGTGGAGCTAGGAAACAGGACACTCTGGTCATGGATCTGGATGATGTTGAGGGGTGGGCCAATTTGGAGGTCATCCTTCTGGCTTGGCATGAGAGCAAGAAGAAGAATGTCCAGGTGGTTATCAACATCATATTTGTACAGATGACTGCTCGGGAGCCTGTTCAAGATGACTTCACAGAAGACAATGAGTTGAAGTTCTTGAAAGAAGAGGTAGTCATCTCTTAGAAGAAGAAGGTAAGTCAATGGCTCTCTGTAGGATCTCTATACTAACATTGTACAGCAAATGGCTACAGACAAGCATTGGACAGCCATGAAGGAGTGAGAGAAGGTTGAATTGAAAGTTGACAATCATGTGGGGCATCTGATTCGCTGGTGGTGTTGTGGCAATGCGGAGTGCAGGAATAAGGAAGAAAAATGCTTGATGCTAAAAGAGAAGCATCATGCCCTCAATTCTAATCACTTTACTGTCTGGAATAGGGCCATTAGCAATGGGAACATCATCATTGAAAGCTCTTCTCTTTGACTACTTCACATGCTTAATCAACCCTCTTCACCTTCTCTGAAGCCTGCTTCACAGCCTTCTCTGCAGCCTCCTTCACAGCCTGCTTCACAGCCCACATCATCCTTGTTCTCTGCACCTGTTCACATCCACATGGAGCAGGCTCCATCGATGCCGTCAATGTCACTGATGTCGCTGATGCTCATGCAGAGCCCGTGACAGTACCCATTGTTGTACATGCCTCCTCCACCTTATCTATCTTCATCATCATATCTACCGCCTTATCAGCATCCTTATGCTGCTCCGCCTCCTCCACCTCCTCCACAATATCCAATGCATTATCCAATGCATCCTTCTCATCCATACTCGCCTCAGCTACCTCCAAATCCTTCTCTGAAGCCTGCTCCGCAGCCCTGACAACACTCGCCTCCACAACGGCCTGCCTCATGCGAGAAGGACAGCAGCCCTGTCAGCAGTGACGGCACTGGGTCAATGAAGCTTCTATACCAGTATATAGAGTAATTTAAGAGGCAGATTCTGGAGTACTCAATGTTGCTGAAGGATGCACACAAACAGCTGCGGGAACAGCTGTATAATGTGGAACAGATAAGGAAGGCAGAGGTTCAAGACTGAAAGGACTTGAACATCCCTTTAGGGTTAGGAAAGCAGCTAAAGAAGAGGGTTAGGGAGTGAGACAAAGAGAGGACTGCGGGAGGTATGGGGGTTAGGGTAGAAAGGGAAAGGGAAAGAACAGAGGATTATGACTCATTAATGCAGTTAGCAACAGTTGCGGAGCTTCTAGAGACTTAAATAGTATTCAATTTATATCTATCTATCCTCTAAATCTAACTACAACTCATAGTCATAGTCATAGTCATCATCAGTGACTGTTAAATTCATTCCTATATGTGCACTTCAAAAATGTGCCCCTGAATGCTTGCCACTGTTATATTCCTCCACCACCAGTCATATATATCCTTCAAAATCCTCCTTATACTCCTCCACAAGGTCCCCATGCCGCTGCATCCACTGCTTGAGGGTGACAAAGAACTGTTTGATAGGATTGTAGTCAGGGAAGTATGAAGAAAGAAAAACAAGCTCAACATCAGCCTTGATGCACATGTCAGCTAGTTCCTAGTAATATGTTAATAAATGAACACAGAGGGATCAGAAGACATATCTCAGAATGATGTATAGATGCATTATCCATAATAAGAACAGATTTTGGCCCTGAAAAAGGACTGCACTTTGGTAGGATGTGGTTTCGTATGAAGGAGTTGAACAAGGCCGCTGTTATAGAGCCTTGTCTGACTGTCTATGCCATGTAGCCACTAGCCAGTGACAGTGTAAGCTGACAGTATGCTCCACTGTTTGCTTTGTTTCAATGGGGTCAACATTGAGGCCCTCACTCCACAGTAGAACCAGCCAAACTTCCGATTCTTATTTCATTCATTTGCAGCTGACTCATCAACAAAGACAAGCTGATCTGCTGTCCAATTGGCTAGCTGAACAAGCCATTCTGCATGTAGATTGTCGTCTCATTGGGTGGCTTTCTGTTGTAGCTATTAGAATCACAAGTATTAGCAATTGAAGACATAGAATCAAGGCCCTAACCTTCTTTCATGTATATCTCATCCTCTTCAGGACATTAGACAATGTCCTGGGGCCGACATTGATCTCAAACTTGTTTCAAAGAAATCAACCCATCTCATCATGGTATGCCCAGGGTCTTTCCTCCAGGTATTCAGTCAGCACCTCTTCCATTGTCAACATCAAGACCCTAGATCGATCTCTCTGCCTAAGCCTGAGGGCCTTAGATGACCCCCATACTTGCTGGTTCCTTTGCATCCTCCAAATTTGTTGAGTAGACACCTCCGTGTTCTCGTGGATCGATGGAATCGACATCTCACAGGCCAATTGACTGTCGACGAGGTCCCTAGTGTACTCAGACAATGGGCGAGGCATTGCCGACGTTTAGGATGCAGTCACGGTGGTTGTGGGGCTGTTTTCGGTGTGGATTCGTGGGTGGATACGGGGGTGGCAAGTTTTACTAAAAAAAGTGGTGCGTTTTTCGCTTACGGTGTCTACTGACCAGAATTATTGCCTGCACTGTATGCGCACGCTAGAGACCAGATGTCAAGCCAAGAAATGCCGTGCGCTTTTGCATGATTTACAGGCTAGCTCTAAACATGCCCCGCGTTCCAGGAAACATGCCGCTCTGATATCTCTCCCAAGCATGGTCAACCTCTTTATCCGCATCATATCCGAACAAAAACTTCTGGAAAACCGGGTCCGCCCACCGGTTCGGGAAGCCTTCGAATGGCTCATGCTGGATCAGCTGGCGATCTCTTTCTTTCTGTCTGTCGCCATCGTGCATGTGGAATATGTCCCGGAGATCCGTACTTCCCTTGACGACGCGCGTGGTCCGTGGTTTACGCAAGGTCTCGTAGATCAGGAGTAGATCGGGTAGTTGCGACTTGTGTGTAATTTTAGAGAAAAGGGCCCCAAGAACAGCTCCGTCTTCAACCGCTTGCGCCGCGCCTTGGGCTCTAGTGATATCCATTAGTGACACTTTTGATAGAGCATTAGGGAGCCATGGTATGCTTACAGATATGGTAGTGTTGCGTGACAGGCGTCGCCGAGAAGAGCAAACTTCCCACTGGGATGTCTCCAGCTGCTCATCTCTTCACTATTCTGCAGCCTCCACTTACTCGTCTCTTGAACGAGGCCAAGCAAGGTCTTCAGCTTCGGATCCCACTTCTCAAAGAAGTCACGCATCTCCTGCACGTCTGCCTTTGCAGTGTTCACCATCTCAGGCAGATTATCCGGGCAGATCAGGACGATGTTGTATAGCCCCCCGCCCTTCAGCAAATAGCACACTGCATGCGCGTCTGGGCCCATCCAATAGTTGATCGCCGGCTTCTCGACGAGATCCACTAGATCTGGATGTTTCTTCATATCCTCTGCTTTCACAATAATCCGGTAGGCCAGATCGCCAGTCAGGTGTGGTGGATCGGAATGACCTAGGAGCGCTTCGCGGCAGATTGATTTCAAACCGTCAGCACCGAGAATGATGTCCGCGTGGAATTTAGGCTTGTCTTTGAGATGTAGTGAAGGCGTTTCGAAGTCGATCTTGGTAACGGTGGAACCTAATCGCATGCCGACGCCGAGTCTTTCCGCTTCGGCCACCAGGATCTTGTGATAATCGGCTCGGTGGATGTGCAAGTATGGAGCCCCGTAACGCTCTTCAGCGTAGGGCACCATGTTCTGCTTGGAAAGTATACACCCATCACGATAGGACCGCAGGATGAAGTCCGCTGGTCGCACCGACACAGATTCGATTTTGTCCAAGATGTTCCAGCGTTGAAGGATACGTGAAGAGTTTGGTGGAATTTGTATACCTGCGCCTATCTAATAAATCCAACAGGTCAGCGATCCATCAGCAGTTCAATTCTCCTGCTGTCGAAACTCACTTCACCCAGGGCAGGTGCTTGTTCCAGGATTGTGACTCTGTGCCCCGCTCGCGCAATCCCTATTGCGGCTGCTAAACCACCCAAGCCAGCTCCGACTATAGCAACGTGATACTTGGGGCCCGACATGATCCTGGACTGTAAGAGAGTGAGAAATGATCGAGAGGCACTCCGTTGAAGACATGATGGAGGTTGTCTTTCAGTCTGCTTATGTACTATTAGTAGATACTACCTTAGGGTTGAGCAATGGCAAGCAAGAGCGGCAGCCAGAACGCGGGGGTTGTTTATGGAACGTTACATAAGCAGAAGCTAGCGGTTAACTTATTGATTCAACGTCTGAACTCTGGACCCTGATTCGATAACACTCACTGCTATATTATTGAGGTGGTGACAGAGAGAGTGACATGTGGAGGACACTCAGGTATCCTACACAGGAAGGAAAGCTGTGAGAGAATCGATGTCCTCTGTTGTCAGGATTGTAGGCGAGGCTTTTCGGTCATCAGCGTCAATGCCTTGACTGACCATCTATTATTGTAGATGATGATCACAACTACAAGGACTACCACTAGAAATGCAAATACGGTCACTTCCTCTGAGTGATTGTGATAAGCAAGGACACAGGAATTCGCTGTATCACTCTAATATCCTCTTCTATTGATAGCATGTTAATACCTATCCGAGTGCGTGGGAAGAATAAACGCGACCAATCACGCAACCTCCGCGGACCGGTTCTGGAGCAAGGCGCTGCTACCAGGCCGCGAGGTCGTCCGCTGAAGCTAGGCGCCTCCTCGACCTCGGACTCAACTACTTCCTCACACCCTCGTCGCTCATCTAAGACTTCCAGGCCGTCTAAGTCGCGGCGGAAGCAGATGAAGGAAGGACGGCTGCCTGAAGCGGAATTCAAGATGCCGCTGTCACGCCTCGAGTCTCTGCCCGTCGAGCTTCTTCAATCTATCTTTCTCTACTCACCCAATATTCACCTACCTCTGGCATCTCCATATCTCGCTCGGGCACTGTCAAGTGAACATTTGTACTCGAGACTCATCTTGCTGGCCTTTTCCGCCATAATTCGAACTCATGAAGAGTTAGTCCTTCATCCGGATCTTACTAGTGCAAGTCTTCAGACCGCCATCATGAGCCGCAGATGGTTCAACTCAGACTTGATGAGAAGGTGCCAGGTCATCTTCGCCAAAGAGATTCTAGAAACAGAGCAATCAAACTCGACATGGGAGGTCATCAGCGATAAGACAACGGAGGTTTCCAATATCAATAGTGTCCACCAGACCTCAAGGCGCACATTTCAACTACGTCGTGACCATTTGTCCAAACAGATTGATGTTTTCCAAGGAGACTTCGGAACATCGGTGCATATCGTGGGAGTGGCTTCCCCAAAATTCTACCGGTTTCCTTTGTGCCAAACCGCAGCGTGGGTGGCACAGTCCGAACATGTTCTGATACCGGAGACATCACTCCATGGACCTTGGACCAAAGAGAAGCTCGACCTTCTAGAGATGCTTTGTAGCGCTGGCGCGACGGTAGATTGGATTAACACGTCTGCGGGGGAGATAGCTGAGCAAGGACTCAAGGATGCCATCATGGAAGGGAGCATGCGCGCTGTGAAGCTGTTGACCAAGGAACCAACCTGCATATCGCGGGAGATCGAGCGAAAGAATATTGGCGTCAAGATCGATACACGGCATGTGCGTCTAGCTGTCCTGGAAGCTGGCTGTGACGTGGACATAGTTCAAGCTTTGGTGCAGCATCCAAAGAGCACGATTGATCTGGACGATAGAGAAATTGTGGCTTGGGCAATTAGGGATCAGTGGAAGGGCAGCATGAAAGGAGGATGGCTGTTGAATAAGATCCACAACTAGAAAGTTCTCGAACACAAGGAATATGGTATGGCTTGTCGCAAGATGTGGTTCTCCTGCACAGCTAAACGGCATGGCTACAGTACAGGCATATCAGAGAGTAATTTTCTTGCGGACCAGGTTGAAATACGGTATGAGATACTGTGTAGTTTGACGGCCAAGTGCACTGTCTAACGGGCGAATAATGGACTAAGATACTCAGCCAGGCAGTGATTAAAGACATGTATTGGCTTCGGGATACTCTTGCACAACGAGACCCTCATTTGATCGAGGGAAATTGTCTAGAGTCCGAATGTGGAAATTTTGAATATTATAACTTTCCGCAAGTGTCTAATTGACACGTACTGCGGCCTATGAATGCTTGTTAAGTAGTGTATCCGATCCAATATACTGCTAATCGGTGTCGTCGCTACTAAAGCTCCAATATTAGCCTAGCTCTATTAGAAACTCGGACTTGAAGTGGGAATAGCAAACGGCCCTCAGTGATCTTGGTGTAAACGATATGATCATTCCCCGAAGGAATCACTTACTATCTAGTGCGTCGTGTATTGTAATCATTGGGCAGGAAGGTGGTTGAGGGAAAAGATGGCTTACCGTTCACATAGCACAAGAACCGCGGCGTTCACAAGGTTTTGCGAAGGGCGCTGTAGTATATCAGAGGCACCTGTTCAGTTGACGCAGTCAGTGGACACTCGAGGCTAGAGTGGGAAGCTGCATGCAGAGGAGGTGATAAGTGTTTTCTCAGAATATGTAAGAGATTGAATATCATGCCCGTGAAAGCGTTACGAAACTCCGGCGAGAGTCTCCGAATCCAAGGTCAATCGCAAATTATAGCATCAGATGAAGAACATGGAGCTAAGCAGACGGATATAATACTCACATAGTAGATCATACACACGATGGTTCAGTCACATTGTGGATTGAAAGAGAAAGTCTGCGTTTGCGGACTGAAGATGTTGAGCCGAAGTTTTAGTTTCCCATTACATAAGCTGAGCCGCATTTTCGGAAACCCTACGCACTAAGCGAGCCCACACTGCTTGAATATCAAACCTTGGACCCAGCGACGACGACAACAGCACCCAAAGAGTAGGTCTATGAGAAACGTCGCCATCGGTTAGAGATCTTCTGGACTAACAGCTGGTCTTGTCCAAGCCGAACGCGTTCCAATGGCCAACATCGATATCAAAGTTTCCCAGTGGAGACTGGTGGAAGTCGGTCGTGTCGTCCTCTTCACCTCGGGCCCATACACCGGGAGGCTTGCCGCCATTGTCGAAATCATCGATCACAAGCGCGTACGTACTGCTTGAAAACTCAATACAATTGGCACCGGATAGTTTGTTAAAATAACCTTCCAGGTCCTCGTCGACGGTCCCTCAACAAAAGACAAAGCTTCCGTTCCTCGCCATGCCTCTGCCCTCGCGAACGTCATACTCTCGCCCATAGTGATCCCAAAACTGCCTCGTGCGCTCGGCACGGGTGCCCTGAGGAAAGCGTGGGAGAAAGAGGAGGTCGATAAGAAGTGGGAGGAGAGCGCGTGGGCGAAGAACCGGGAGCGGAGACAGAAGAGGCGGGCTCTGACCGACTTTGAAAGGTTCAAGGTTATGAGACTGAGGAAGCAGGTGGGTATTATCCGATTTTGAACCTGGTGGTTGGGTGGCGGTTCTGGCGTGGGCGGGCTCCATGTTATCCATGATGGATGAACAGGGCCGACTAGGTTCTGACCTCTTTGCGGCGCGGTATGCTGACACTTCTGGGCGTTGATACAGGCTCGTTTCGAAGTTCGGAAGGCACATGCTAAGGTTCGGGCTTCTGCAAAAGCATAGGGGAGTGGAGTGGAATGGGAATCAGGAGCTTCGATGGTTACTTGACATTGTGGTTTCGAGAAAAGCTGTATGCTACACTTTGAATCGAAAGAAATCACAATCTCTTGACGTCCGCAGTACATTCAGAGCACAATTTGTTGCTTCTTGCTACTTCGCTATGGTGTTCACGGTCAACATAAACCCCTGTCTGCTCATTAGCTTGAGGGTGTACCTAGTTGCGTAGAACTCTTAGGAACATTCTCAAGTACAAGAACGACAGTGCGGTAGTAAATTCAAGGTACTGTATATCAGCGTTATGAGGACTGAGCTGTTGCAGCGCAGGAGCCGCGCTAGTGGGGTCGGCTAAATTGCACGTCACAAATATCAGTCGATTTGAAGCAAACCGAACTACCTCTATTCTCAGCGGACTCACAACGACTCAGACGAGGTATGTCCCCCATTGCATATCACACATTCCCCCATTGCATACCATGTTTACCCCAGATGTGACTGTCTACTGCCTTGAATATCCCCCAGTCTGGCGTCCACTGAAGATAGTGCACTCGCATCTCTACTACACATCTCAGCGTTCACGGACCTGCAAGCTGATATTTCTCCCCGACAGCTCCAAGACGCAAACATGTCGAACCCCCGCATTGAAGAGTTACCCGATGACCCACCAGCCAAGAAGGGCGCCGAGGTGGAAGAAGCCTCGGACAGCTCCGACTCCGAGGTCGAGGCGGCAGGCGGAGAGGGTGAAGCTGGGATCTCAGCCGGCTCGTCCGTCGCCGTGCACTCGCGCAACGAGAAGAAGGCGAGGAAGGCGATTGCCAAGCTGGGATTGAAGCATGTGCCTGGTATCACGAGGGTTACGTTGCGGAGACCCAAGAATGTGAGTTGTGTGTTCGTGAACGTGATGCGAAATTTGTGTAGGGACCGGTGTCGACTGGCTTGGGGGAGGAGCTGTTCTTTGATGTAGTGAAGTTGAGCCCTGCACTGCGTGGTGCTGACTTGTGGGGTGGCAGATCCTCTTCGTCATCAACCAGCCAGACGTGTACAAGTCCCCTACAAGCAACACCTGGATGTAAGTTCTCATCCCTCCACGTCCCATAGAGCCCTCCCCCTTGCCACGTACACATCGCTTAATTTACGACGCAGTATCTTCGGCGAGGCCAAGATCGAAGACCTCAACCAAACCGCGCAACATCAAGCGGCGCAAAACCTGGCCGCGGCCGACAATGCCGGATCCGGCAGCGGCGACGCGCACGCCGGCCACGACCATTCGCACGAGCACGGCAAAGGCAAGGCGATCGACGCCGGCGACGGCAAGAAGGACGAGGACGAGGATGAGGGCGAGGAGGTGGATGATTCGGGGCTCGAGGCCAAGGATATCGAGTTGGTCATGGCGCAGGCGAGCGTGTCGAGGAAGAAGGCGGTCAAGGCGCTGAAGGAGAATGACAATGATATCGTCAATTCCATCATGGCCTTGAGCGGATAGCGTTGAGCACGTAGCGTGTTGGCCTTGACGGGCTGCCTGGCGGTGGGCACTACACTACGGGGCGTGTGAGGCATGTAGGTAGCTACCTCGAAAATTATCGCATTTCGCCAAGGTATGACATCGGAGATAGGGTTGATCTGACAGGCCCTCGTACGATTTCCGTCGAATTTGGAGAATAGATCAAACGTAGCATAGCCCCTAACAACAAGCCGAACAGAAACTCTACCTTATAGTACTTCCTTACCCACACCACTCCCCTCTGGATAACCTTACTGCCCCTCTTGAACCAAATTCAACAAAGCCCCGCGGGCAACGCAGAGAAAGACCAAAGCTCTCTTCCGTCTTTCGACACAAGCATAATCACAGTGATCACCGCCATCCCGCCTATAGCCCGCCGTACCTACATACTATCCCCTCATCACGTCAATAAAATATCCCAATAGAAACCATAGCGACAGGGCGATTTCCCATTGCTTGAGGATGACTCAAAATCGATATGTATGTATATGTGTATGTGTGAGAAAAGACAATCGAACAGTCGACGGTAAGAGTAGTATAATTCAGCTAAATAGGAGTCGACCGGATTGCATCAGACAGGCCTAGACTGGCTTCGATTACTCATGCCCTCCCCTGCCCTGCACTGCTCTACCCTACTCTCCTCTCCGTCCCCT
>JAABUU010005475.1_pt1 | contig 14228 bp, 15 predicted proteins | sample 5559301 | NCBI WGS metagenome assembly JAABUU01 (sample SAMN10711884, study PRJNA513360) | rock metagenome | isolation source: Antarctica rocks | place: Antarctica: Victoria Land, Richard Nunatak white | reverse complement strand
TCGCAGTCAACCCCGGTCGCCACCCGACCGGACCCCACGCAGTCTGCCGATCCGCTGGTGATGATCAAGACGCCACGCCGGTCACACGCCCAGAAGCAGCTGAGTAGTTACACTAGGAGCACGATGAACACTAGAACGACGACCAAACCGACTAAGAAGGGGCTCTTGGGCCCGCTGGCGGTTAATGCAACGACGGACGCCACGTCGTGGAACGGCATGATCGCTCCCTTTTCATGTAGTAGGACACCTGCCGTAAAGCCCTCCTCGATCATGAGGGCACCGAACGTGAGCGACTAATGACTACGAGCCGAACCAAGCAATATCAAGGATCCGCTAGTCGCACATCCCGGTCAGGCCTTCCGCCTAGCCTGCATCCACCGTCGAGTAGGAGCTGGGACCTGAGGGCTTGCAATGTCCCTTTTTTTGATCTCCGCGTCGTAGGTCGCTAACCAAGCGCTTAGTCGACCTGCCGCGGCCATCTGCGCGGCCGTTGCATTCAACCCCCGTACCCCAACGATGAGCAGCGCGATAATCCCAAGCCAACCCCAGAATTGCTGCTGAAACGTACCGTGCGTGATTAGCAAGGCGCTCACGAGAGCGACAGATAACCCGAGAGTGGGAATTATCGCGTTACGGCCCTCGGCTTTGGCGCCCCACGTCGCTGCAGTCTCGGCAGCAGCGTCTCGCCACGCCTCCAGTTCGGCAGTAGTCAAAGCAGCGTCAGTGCGCACCTCAGCCGGCGTTGGGAAAACGTTCTCCAGTTTCCTGGCCTTCACTTCGTGTGGGTTACACGGAGGCGTTTTACAATCCGTCATACTGCGAAACGATACCGGAGCGCGTGACTGGACCCACTAGCCAGCTCAGTCCACTCTCGCCTAATTCAGCTTAGCCGTCGCCGCGGGTCAGTTCCGCCCAGAACGTGGCCGGGGCCTCACGCAACGGCAGTGGAGCAGGAACCAGGTGCCGGTCGCCACAAGCCCGAAACGGGCCGCTCGGCCCCCGCAGCCGGTCCATTTGCGGGTCCGCGACGTCACGCAGCCACCGAGCCATGCCCACGTGCGGGTCAAGGCGCAGCGTCTCCCAGGCCCGCCAGACCGCACCGAGCCGGATCCGGGCTTCGACATGCTCATACCACTGCTCGCACCAGCCGCCGCCGCTGACCAGGTGCGCGGCGTACAGCGGGGCGATGACGTGCTCGACGAACTCCGGCAGGCTGGCCCACCGAAACGGTGCCGCCGGCCCGTCGAGCACTGCCGCGCCCGCCGCGCCCTGGCCGGTGAGCAGGTCCGCGACGGTGTGCTCCAGGTCGTCGAGCTGCTGGACTTGCCGCTCGAGGATCGCCTCGACCTCGGCCGGCGTCACCGCACCACCGGCAGCGGCCGGGTGGTGCGGGTGGTGATCTCGTGCACGGCTGCTGCGTCGGCCGCAGCGACCTCAGCGGCCCGTGGACCCTCGTACCACGGCAGCAGCCGCACCATCGCCGGCTTGGCCCCAGTCGCCAGCAGCAGCGCGGTGCCCTTGGGCAGCGCCCGTACGTCGGCGGCGCTCAGGATCCGTTCGCGCCGGGTGCTGCTGGTCCGGGTAGCCCGGCCGGCGCCGGTGGACCAGGAGTCGGTGGGCACGTCGTGCTCACCGACCAGCCGGGACACGTCCTCCACGAAGCTGGCTTCGTCCAGGCCGGCGCCGAGCAGCTTCACCGTCGCCGCGCTCCACAGCGACCGCATGCCGCTGCGGCCCCACACCGCCTCGCCTTGGGCGTAGCTCTGCAGGATCGTGAGCGGCACGACGCCGCGCGATCCCAGGTGGGAGTAGAGCTGAGGCAGGTCCGCGATCCGGCAGACGTTCGCGGCCTCGTCTAGCACGGCCAGCAGCGGCGGGTCCAGGCGGCCGCCGCGGTCCTCAGCGGCGCGCACCGCGCAGCGCAGTACCCGGTCGGTCAGGGCGGCGACCAGCGGGGCGGCACTGCCCCCACCGTCCTTGCTGAGCAGGTACAGCGTCTGCCGGGAACGCACGAACGCCTCCGGGTCGAACGTGTCCAGGCCGGACCGGGGTGTCGTCCAGGCGGTGATGTTCGGGTCCCGCAGGCAACGGGTCGCGGTGCGGGCGGTGAACACCACCGACCCCCGGGTCTCAGCCGGTGCCTCCATGCTGCCGCGCACCGACCGGGCCAGCGCGGTGTAGCCGCCCTGTTCCAGCAGCACGACCGCGGTCGGATCCAGCTCGGACTGCAGCCACGCGTAGGCGCCGGCCAGATCGATGCCGGCGAGCTTGGCGGCCAGGAACAGCGCAGCCAGCAGCTCGGCGGCCGCCGGCCCCCAGATGTCGCGGGCGCGCTCGTCGTCCACGGTGAGCACGAAGTGCGACGCCAGGCGTTCGGCGTCCTCTACACTGGCCAGCTCCGCGATCGGGTCCCACGTCCAGCCCTGCTCGCTGCGGGCGATGCCCTGCGGGTCGAAGGTCCAGGACCGCTGGCCGGTGTCGGCCTCGCGGAGCTGCGCAGTCGCCGCCCACGCGTCAGCCTTGTTGCTGGTCACCACCACCGCGCCGGGAGCGGCCAGGGTCGCCGGCACCGCCAGGCTGGTGGTCTTACCCGACCGGGGCGCCATGACCGCCAGCAGCACGTCCTCCCAGGAGGCCACCAGCGCCGGCCCGCGGGGCAGCAGCTCCCCCAGCGTGACTCCCACGTCGCTGGCCGGTAGCGCACCGCGGGACGGCAGGGCCGGTCGTAGCGCCCGCGCCCTGCGGGCCGCGGGCGCCGGCAGCATCGGCTCGACATCGACGCGGCGGGCCAGCGAGCGGGCTGCCCCGCCAGGTCGGCGCCGGACCCACCGGCGGCCCAACCAGGCCACCAGGGCCAGTAGCAGCAACCCCACGGCGGCGGCCAGCGCCAGGGCCAGCCTAGGGTCCACGCCGGGCCACAGCCCGGCCGGCCCGCCGGCCCGCACCAGCCGCACCACGAGCAGCGGTGAGAGGGACGGGGCCGGCCAGCCCCGACCGGTCAGCGTCGACGCCAAGCCCGCGCCGGCCCACAACGCGAACGAGACCACCGCGGAGAGCGCCGCGACGCCCGGGATCAGCCACGCCACCGCCGCGTCGCTGCCGCTGCCGTCACGCCGTTGTGCCGTCATGCCGTCCACCGGCTGTTCGTGTCGTGCACCCCGGCCTCATCCTCGGCGTCGGTCAGCACCGTGCGGAACGGCACCCCGGGGCGCTGGCCGACCTTCAGCAGGAACCGGCCGCGGCCGGGTGGCTCGGCGGCGGCACTCCACCCCGGCGGCGTCGACCAGGACGTCACCATCTGGGCCTCGGCCGCGGTGAACGGCAGCACACCCTCCAGCGCCGCCAGCTCCTGGCGAGGCAGCCCACCGACGATGACCGCGCCGCACCGCTCGAACAACCCGCGGGCCTTGGCCCGGTCCTCCTCGGACCGCAGCGCCGCCAGATCCGACAGCGAGTGAGTAATCAGGCACTGCCCGACACCCTGCGACCGGTTCAGCCGGCTGAGCTCATCAACCCGGTCGACCAGGCCCTCGCCGGCCCGCAGCACCCGCCACAGCTCGTCGAGCACGACCAGGAACCGGCGCTGCGGACCGGCCTGGGCATCAGCCAAGGCGTTCGCGGCTTCCACCGCGCCGAACCCGGCGGACCAGCAGGCCAGCAACGCGGCGGCTTGGAGCTGCGCGTCGCCGGCCGCGATCGAGGAGACGTCCACACACACCGCGGATGCGTCCAGGCGCAGCCGCTCGGTCGTCGGCCGGGCGAACACCGCGCCGAGTGGGCCTTCGGTCAGCGAGCCCAACGAGCGCATCAGCGGATCCACCGCGTCCCGGTAGCGGGTCTCGTCATCCCGGTCGAGCGCGACGGCCCGGACCTCGGCCGGGCGGGATTCCAGCAGCGCGATCAAGTCCGCCAGCAGCGGCGCCGGCCGGCCCCGGAACCGGCCGGCGAGCAGTCGCAACCCGGCGGACAGGATCGTCAGCTCGTGGTCCCCGAGACGACTGCCCCGCACCACGGTGAGCAGCGCCGCCAGCAGATTCAGCCGCCGGCCGTGCGCCTCCTCGGTCAACCGCTCACCCTCGGCGCCGCCCAGGGTGGCGGCCGCCTCGTCCAGCCCGCCCGCATCCAGCACGTTCAGCGAGCCCTGGCCGCGGCCGAGCCGGACGACCTGACCGCCCAAGGCGCGCACCAGCTCGGTGTAGTCCGGCCGCAGGTCGCCCAACACCAGCGGGACGGCGCCGCTGGCCGCCGCACCCAGGCACAGCCGGCGGACCATCGTGGACTTGCCCAGGCCGGGCAGGCCGAGCACCCCCAGGCTGGGGTTGGAGATCAGCCGCGCCCGGGTGAACCAGGTCAGCGGGTCGAAGCAGACCGCCTGCCCGGTCAGCAGGTTGCGGCCCAGCGGGGTGCCGATCGGCGGGCTGCCGGAGCCGATCGCGAACGGGTACAACCCGCAGGCCTGCACCGTGGTCGCCCGCCACTCCGGCGGCGCCTCGACGTAGGACGCACGGCCCAGCCCCCGGCCGGTGTAGCCGCGGCGGGTCAGCACCGTCATGCGGTGCCGCCCAGGGTGGTGGTGACGTGCGCCGGCAGGACCAGACCGATGCCCAGCGCGGCGGCGAACGAGGCGGCCTGGCTGCCGTAGCAGCGCCGCAGCCGCAGCCGGGAGGCCCGGCCGAGCTGCACGACCTGCTCGGCGATCTCGTCCAGCTCGGCTGGCCCGGCGGTGACGGTCACCAGCAGGGAGAACCGGGTCAGGCCGGCGCCGGCCGCCTCCTCCCGGGCGGTCTGCCGGGCGGCGGCGACTGCGGCCGTCTCGGTGGCCCGGGACTCCCCGGTCCGGGCGCCTTCCCAGCCGATCGCGGTCCGGGTGTCGGCATCGACGATGGACGCGGCCTCACCGGCCGGGTGCGGCCGGAACACCAGCGTCACCCGCTTGCGCCGGGCGCCGCGGCACTCCCCGAGCAGCGCAGTCAGCACCCGGGACGTGACGGCGCCGCGGGGCGCGTCGACCATGCTCCACGTCACCGACGCACCGCTGTCGTGCCGGTAGGACTCGAACGTCTCGACCGCGCCGACCGGACCTGCCTCGTCCCAGGAGGGCGCGGCGTCCTGGCCGGCGGCGCGCAGCGCGTCCAGCTCGTCGGCCGCCCCAGGGTCGTAGGCGACCCGGACCGCGCTGGCGACGTCGCCGGCCGACATGGCCCGGACCTCACCGGCCCCGGTGCCGACCAGGCCGGCGATCAACCCGGGCAGGCGGGAGCTGACGAGCTGGCCCATCTCCGCGGCGGTGCGGGTCCGGGTCCGGCGGGTCCGCCGGCCGGCCATGGACCGCTCGCTCACCTCGTCCCGGCGGGCGGTGAACGTCAGGGCCACCCGGGCGGTGACCTCAGGGGCGGCCGCCGGGTAGGTCGTGGCGCAGTCCCGCAGCACCCGGGCGGCGAACGGCGGGCACCCCACGGCGATCTGCCGGTCGACCTCGATGCCCAGGCGGTGGCCCGGGTCGGGGGCGGTCTCGACGGTGACGGCGACCGCGACCAGCGCCGGTTCGTGCCCCAGGCCACCCAGCCAGGAAGCCCAGGAGGCGACCCAGGTATCGGTGGTGTCCGGGTCGACCAGCGCGTCGCCCTCCGGCGCGACGGACAGCACCACGGTGTAGTGCCTGGTGCTGGGCAGGTGCACCAGGCCGACCGGTTGGCCCAGCGGGGTATGGACCTCCAGCAGCCGGGAGGAGGCCAGCAGCCCGGGCAGGCGGTGCTGACCGAACGCGACCGGCGCCCCCTCACCCTTGCGGGGCGGGAGCTTGCCGGCCTGGTAGATGTTCTGGCCCCGCGCGCTGCCGTAGGCCCAGCCGAGCTGGCCGGCGGCGACCTGCCAGCCGTTGCGGCCTGCCGGTGAGCGGTACAGCGCCGGGGCCAGCAGCAGCAGGAACAGCAGCAGCACGAGCAGCCCGACCAGGAAGCCTCGGGTCTGGGCGGTCAGCAGCACCAGGATCACCCCGACGAGCAGCAGCACCGAGCCGCCGATGCCCAGCCGGGGGATCAACCCGGGTGAGCGCGGCCGCTGCCAGTTGCCGTAGGTCCGTGGCTCGTTGCCCGCCGCTCGCTCGCTGGTCGCCGTCATGCCGCGTTTCCCTTCCCTGCGCCGCTCGTGTGGTCGGTGACAGCACTGTGCGCGGCGCCCTTGACGGCTGTCCCGGCCTTCGCCGCGGCGCTGGCCGCGACCCCCACCGGCCCAGCCGCCGCCGCCGCACCGACCGCCGCCGGGGCCGCCCCCTGCGCGGCCTGGGCGCTCTTGCCGGCCGCTCCGGCGGCTCCCGTGCCGCCGCCGCTGCTGCTGCGGCCGGCCAGGATCCGGGCGCCGGTCGGTGCGGCGGCCGCGGCGGCCAGCATCGCGCCGCCGCCGCCCTGGGAGGTCGCGGCCGCCACCGCAGGCGCCATCAGGCGCATCAGGCCGGGCAGGGCCACCAGCGCCAGGCCGGCGACTGCCAGGCCGGCCAGGATCTGCTGCGGGCCGGTGCCGTCGCCGAGCAGGACGAACGCAGTGGCGTAGATGACCGCAGCGACGGGCTTGTAGAGCACCGCCGCGAGCAGCCAGGCAGTGAGCTTCTGAAAGCTCTCCCGGCCGGTGCGGGTACCGGAGGCAGCGGCGACGGTGGGCAGCACCCCTGTCAGCACGACGAGCAGACCGACCCGGACGACCATCAAGACGAGCTGCGCCAGGGCGGCCAGCGTGCCCAGGATCGCGACGATCAGCTCTAGGCCGATGCCCAGCCCACCCATGCTGCCGGCCAGGGCGACCAGGCGGTCCCCGAGGTTGTGCCCGGCCGCCCGGCCGAGCAGCCAGGCCGAGAACTCATCGCCGGCCGCGCCGAGCAGCATCACGGCGGGGACGGCCAGGAAGGTGGCGGACAGCAGCGTGACCAGGGTCCGGCCGGCGACGACCGCGCCGCCGGACTTGCGTTCCAGCATCAGCCGGCCGGCGGCGACCAGCAGCGAGATCACCGCCAGGCCCACGGTGGCGAAGGCCAGCCAGGCGTGCATCTGCTCGGTCGGCCCGGTCAGGTCCGGCAGCCCGACGCTGGTCCAGGACGCCAGACTGAGCTTGGCGGCCTCGGCGAAGCCCTTGGACAGGTCCTTGGCGATCCCGTCGAGCACGCTGCCACCGGCCGCGCTGACCGCCGCCCCGGCCGCGCCGCAGAGCGCCCCGACGCCGGGCAGGCTGCAGGCGCTAGGCATCCGGGGCTCCCCACAGCACGAAGCCGCTGGGGCTGGGCACCACGATGGCGGTGGGGCTGAGCCCGCCGTCCGGTTGCATCTGGAGCCGCCAGTCACCGTTGCGCCACAGCAACGTCAGGGTGACGACCTGGAAGCCGTCCCGGTTCGGCACCCTGGCGACGAGCTGGACCACGGCTGTGTCACGGGTCCAGGACACGAACCGGAACGCGGTCGGCTGAGCGAAGCCGCCAGGGGGGGCCTCGTCGGTGGTGCCGGCGCGAGCGACCAGGTACCGACTGCGGCCGACGCCGGGCAGCACCTGGGCCAGCGTGACGGTGCGCCAGCCGCCGGCCGGCGACGCCAGCGAGCGGGTGCCGATCTGCTGGGCGGCGATCAGCGAACCCAGCGGGGTGCGGGCGTACCCGGCCGCGATCGGCCCAGCCAGGTGCGTCGGCCCAGCCGCTGCGCTGGACGGCACCCACTCCCCGGCCCACAGCGACCAGGTGAGCCCGGCCGGGGTCACGACCGGGACCGTCAGGTCGTGGTCGGCCGGCGGCTGTACCGGGCCGGCCGCCTTGGGCTGCGTGGGTCCCGAGGGCACGGCCGCTGCGGGGGGCGGTGCTGGGGCCGGGACGGCCGTCCCGGGGCGCGCCGGCTGCTGGCCGTGGCCGCCGGCCGTGACGTCGACGACGACCAGACCGACGACCAACGCCAGCACGACGCCGGCCACGACCGCCACCTTGCGGCGGGACGGTGGGACGGGCTGGTCATCGGACGGGGATCGACTCGTTGAGGTCGGCACCAGCCCCAGCATGGGCATCTCAGCCCGCCAAGCCCAATGCGGCCACGATCGGGCCTGCGGTGGCCGCCAGGATGCACCCGGAGAACACCGCTCCCAGCGCGGCACCGTGCTGGGACACATCACCGCGGCGGTGGGCGATCATCAGCGTCCCGGCCACCATCATCAGGCCGACTACCGCCAGAGCTGTGACACCCCAGCTCACCCACCCGACTAGCTGCAGGAACCGGGCGGCGCCGGGAGGGGCCACCGGGGTGGTGCCAATCGACAGGACTGTCAGACGTGTCATGTGGACTCCTCTGGCCCGGGACGAGGTGAACGGCGACGCCGGTGCGTCATCAGTGACGATCCCTCAGTGACCAGTGTGCGCGACCCTAAGACGTCTTCCGTAGTCTTGGCTAGTAGTAAATAATCCTAGACAGGCTTGGATGGCACGGGTACGTTCCCGACGGTCCATGTCGATGGGAGGTGGTCCGGGATGACCAGCACACGACACGCAGCCGCCAATTCATGACGCTCACCGCCGACGGCTCTAGCCTCCGGGAGGCCATGAGTGATCACAGCAACGAACCCAGGTACGTCGACTCGGTTGCCGCCGCCCGCATCCTTGGCCTGTCTGCCGTCACGGTGCGGCGAGCAGCCAAGGCCGGCCAGCTGCCAGCGGTCCGCATCGGGGGCGCCTGGCGCTTCCTGGTCGAGGACCTGCGCAACCTGCCCCACCACCCGCCACCGACAGCCGAGCCGCCCCCGCCCGCTGAGTAGTCCGGGTCGTCGACAGCGATCCCAGCGATGACCGCCAAACGCTCCGGGGCGCTGGTCGGCGCAGGCGGCGCGCTGGTCCTCGGCCCGGTCCTGGCCGTCATCGCCTTGGTCGCCGTCATCCCCCGGCCGGCGGCCGCGTCCCCCGGCGTCGGGCTGCGCGCCGGCACCGTCCCGGCGGCCTACGCCGCGGCGGTGTCCCGAGCTGGCGCGAGCTGCCCGGCATTGTCGGCTCCGGTACTGGCAGCGCAGATCGAGACGGAATCCGGCTGGAATCCGGCGGCGGTCTCCCCGAAAGGCGCCGAAGGCCTCGGGCAGTTCCTGCCCGGCACCTGGGCGACAATCGGGGTGGACGCCAACAATGACGGCACGGCGGACCCATTCGACCCGCTGGACGCGATCGGCGCCGCAGCCCGATACGACTGCCAGGTGTCGGCCGAGGTCGCCGGCATCCCCGGCGACCGCACCGCGTTGATGCTGGCGGCCTACAACGCCGGCCCGGGGGCCGTGCTGGTCGCCCGGGGGATCCCGCAGATCGCTGAGACGCAGGCCTACATCCGGTCGATCCCGGTGCTGGCCGCCGGCTACGCGGCGCCGTTGGTCACTGCAGGCGGGTCGGCCGGGTCGGTGATCGCGGCCGGGATGAGTGTGCTGGGCACCCCCTACTCCTGGGGCGGCGGCGGGACCGCCGGACCCACCACCGGCAGCGGCCCGGGCAGCGGGACAGTCGGTTTCGACTGCAGCGGCCTGACGGTGTGGGAGTTCTCCACGGTCGGCATCGCACTGCCCCGCACCGCCGCCGACCAGGAAGCCGCGACCCGGCCGACGCTGACGCCCAGGCCGGGGGATCTGGTGTTCTTCGACCTGCCCACAGCCGGCCACGTCGGGCTCTACCTCGGGAACGGCCAGATGCTGGACGCGCCGCACACCGGGGCCGTGGTGCGCGTCGAACAGGTCTGGGGCGGCGCCCGGTACGGCCAGGTGCTGCCGTGACAGCCAGCCTGCAGCGGCGACTCCCCTCTCGCGGCCGTTTGGAGACCTTGATGACCACGACAGACGAAGATCACAGCGCGGGCTTCAGTCCTAGGCAAGATATGTTCGGGTCACCCGAACCGTCCCCCACCGGGGACGGCCCGGACGCCCCGGCGGGGGCGATGGACAGCGGCCGACCCGGCGGGGTCGGTGGCACAGCCCGGGGGCGGCCCAGGGCCAGGGCGGCGCAGCGCCGGCAGGTCCGGGTCGGGCTGCGCCTGGGCGCGCGGGAAGCCGGGGACCTGGCGGCCGCCGCCGACCGGGCCGGGATGACCGCGGCGGGCTACGCGGCCGCGGCGGCGCTGGCAGCGGCCGCTGCGATGCCGCCGCCACGGGCGCGCCCGGCCCCGAACCGGCTGGCCCGGCCGGTCCTGCATGAGCTGATCGTGGCCCGGCTGGAACTGGTCCGGGTCGGCACGAACCTCAACCAGATCGCCCGGGCGGTGAACGAGTCCGGCGGCCAGGTGCCGCCGATGCTGGACCGGGTGCTCGTGCAGCTCGACGCCAGCATCCGCCAGGTCGACGACCGGACGATGCAGGTCATGGGCCACGACCAGCCGTGATCGGCAAGGCGCTGCGATCCGGCGATTCCACCCGCGGCCTGGTGCGCTACCTGTTCGGGCCGGGGGAGCACAACGAGCACCGGGCGCCGCGCCTGGTCGCCGGCTGGGACGACCTGGCCCGAATCGCCCCCGACCTCACAGCCGGGGACTCAGCGCTGCTGCGATTGGCACGGGCGCTGGACGCCCCGAATGCGGCCGCGGCCGGCGCCGAGAAGTCGGTCTATCACCTGATTCTGTCTTCGGACCGGGGTAACGCCGGAAAGGGCCAGCCCGCCGACCCGGCGTTGACCGATGAACAGTGGGGCGGCATTGCCCGTGACGCGCTGCGGCGGATCGGCGTCATCAACCGCAGCGACGGCGACGACGTGCGGTGGATCGCCGTCCGGCACGACGAACCCGGCCTGGAGCACGTGCACGTCGTGGCGACCCTGGCCGGGCAACAGACCGGCCGGCGGCTGCACCCCTCGAACGACTTCTACCGGATCGGTGAGGCGTGCCGGGCCGCCGAGGCCCAGTACGACCTGCGCCGCACCGCACCGCGGGACCGGACCAGCACGCCACCGGTCAGCCGCCCGGAACGGCAGAAACACGAGCGGCTCGGCCGGGTGGAGCTGCCCCGGGACGTGCTGCGCCGACAGGTCCGGGAGGCGGTCAGCCGAGCGACGTCGACAACAGAGTTCCTCAACGAGCTGCGCGGCGCCGGCCTTCTGGTCAAGGAACGGCTGTCCCCGGCCAGCGGCGAGCTGACCGGCTACGCCGTGGCGGTGGCCGGTGGGGACCGCAACAGCCAGGGCGAGCCGATCTTCTACGGCGGCGGGCGCCTGGCCTCGGATCTGAGCTTGCCCAAGGTTCGGGCCCGCTACGGCGAGGCACCGTCCGGCCGCCCGGCGCCGGCAGCAGGAGCCGGATGGCCGAGGGCGCCTGGGCCGGCGCCGCGGCTCACCCCAGAGCAGCGGGCGCAGGTGTGGCGCCACGCGGCGCAGGCCGCCGAGCAGGCTGTGCGCACCATCGACTCAGCCGGCCAGGACCCGGCCGCAGCCGCCGATGCAGCCTGGGCCGCTTCGGACTACCTGACCGGGGCAGCGCGGCTGGTCGCCGGCAACGGGCAGGCCGGTCCGCTGGAGGCAGCCGCCCGGGACCTGGACCGAGCCGCCCGGGAACAGTGGGGGCGGGTTCCGCCGGCCAGCGCGGCCGGGCGGGGCCTACGGAACGCCTCCGGGCTGCTGCTAGCCGCCCGGGTGGTCCAACACGCCGAGACCGCCCAGCTCCTGGCGCTGCTGGCCCAGGCCGCAGTGCTGGCCGACGCGGTGACCCGGTTGCGTGAGGCACAGGGCCGAGCGCAGCAGGCCGCGGCCGCACGCAGCGCCGCCGAGCAACTCCGGGCGTTGTGCGACCAACGCCGTCTGGCCGGGCAGCCCGCGCAACCGACGCTGGCCGCTGTCCGCGGCCTCGACGACGACCAGGCGCTGCGCCACGACGACCCCACGGCCACCGGCCGCGGCAGCACCCGATGACAGGAGCACCGATGAGCACCCACGAGGACCCGGCCGGGCAGGGCGCCGCCAAGTTCGGGCAGGCGGTGGCGGTCCTGGCCGCCGCCGCCGAGGCGTTCGCGCAACTCCAGCAGGCGCGGGCGTCTCAGCGGGCAGCCCGGGACGAGCGGGCCGCCGCCGCCGCCCGGGTCCAGCTCCGAGCCCGGCACGGCGCCGACCGGCTCGCCTGGTCGCCGCTGCTGGACCCAGCTCGCTGCCAGGAGCTGCGCGTCGATGAGGCCCTGACGGGCTGGACGGCGGCGCGGCGGTGGCCGCAGGACCCGGAGGCGCGCACCGCGCGACAGGCAGCCGAGCAGCGACTGAACGAGTTGCGGCCGCAGGCAATGCGCGGCTACAGCGACCAGGTGGCTGGCGGTGCCGACCCGGACCAGGCCATGCGGGACGCGGGGCCGGGTCTGGACCGGGCAGCCGGCGTCTCCGATGTCACCCGGGACATGGGTCCGATGCTGCGTGAGCTGCGGGCGGTCCGCGGGCTGCCTGAGCAGGACCCTTTACGCGCCGCGGCGCTCGGTGAGAAGCACCAGTTGTTGGACGTCGTCGGGCAGCGGACCGTGGACGGCGAGGTCGTGTCCTCGCACGCCCAGGTCCTGGACCGGACGTGCTACCCCGGCGCGCTGGTGGTCCAGGCCGGTGCCGCCGCGGCGGCCGCGGCCGGGGAGGGCGCCGCGCAGGGCCTGCACGCCGCTGTCCCGGCCTCGCTCGACCAGGGCCGGCAGGCGTGACCGACCCGGCCCGGCGGCAGGCTCTGCGGGCCGATGCGGCCCGCTGCTACACCACCCGGCTTGCCGCCGACCCGGCCGCACAGACCTACCTCGCCGGCCGCGGCATCGCACCCGAGCTGGCAGGCCGACTGGGCCTAGGTGCGGCGGATCGCAGCTGGACCGGCGCGACGGACCAGCTGCGATCCGCCGGCTACACCGACGCAGAGCTGATCGCCGCCGGGGTCGGCTTCCAATCGACCCGCAGCACGGTCGTGGACGTGTTCCGCAGCCGGGTGCTGTTCCCGGCCCACGACGAGCAGGGCGCCCTGGTCGGCTGGGCAGGCCGCTCGACGCCAGCGGCGCCGCAGCACGCTCCGCACTGGCTAAACAGCGCCGCCGGGGACTACCGCAAGGGCGAGCTGCTGCACGGCCTGCACGAAGGCCGCAGCCGCCTGAGCGCGGGAGCGGTGCCGGTGCTGTGCGAGGGCGTCTTCGACGCGCACGCCGTGACGGTGGCGACCCGGGGCGCCTGCATCGGGCTGGCACCAGGAGGCACGGCGCTCACGTCCTTACAGGTGGATGCCCTCGGCCGTGCCGTCACGACGGCACACCGTCACGACGAGGGCGTGGCGCCGGGGCTGGCCGGTCGGCGGGTACTGGTCGCGTTCGACGCCGACCATGCGGGACAACACGCAGCGGCAGCGGCGTGGCCGCTCCTGCAGGCAGTCGGTGCAGTCACCGACCTCGTCCCCCTCCCGCACGGATCAGACCCGGCCGGCGTGGGCGCTGACGCCCTCGTGCAAGCACTGCGCGCCGCGCACCCGCTGGTCGACCTCGTGGTCGACGACGCGCTCGCGGCCTGGCCGGACCGGCACCGTTGGGCCGAGCACAAGCTCGGCGCCGCGCGGGCCGCTGCCCGCACCATCGCCACCCTGCGGCCCGAACAGGTCGCTCGACAAGTCGCCCGCGTCGCCACTGCCCTGCGGCTCCCCACTGATGCGGTCACTGGTGAGGTAGCCGACGCCATCGCACGGCACGCGGCACCCGTGTCGGCAGCCGAGGACGACTCGCACCAGGCAACGGGCAGTCCGATCCTGGCGCAGGCACGCTGAGTGCTGTCGTGACGGCGTGCCGTATCGACGTGGCGCCGCCACGGCCAGCGTCGGCGGTGGCAGGTTGCACCAGCGGGGCGCGGCGCCGGAGGGTCACAGCCCGGAGAGGGCAACGGCCAGAGCCGGGACGCCCCGCCTACCGGGCTTCGAGGAGGATGTCCCGAGCTCCGTGGAACTTCGGTGGCGGCCCGTTGATCGTCAGGCCACGCTGATCAGGTCATCATGGCAGGTGGCTCCGACAGTTTCGGCGGCTTCGCGTTCCAGTACTACAGCCACTGCAACTGTAGTGGTCTTGGCGGACGCCCAACACCTACCGCGAGGCAGGAGCTGAGCGGGGGACCGCCACCTCAAGTTCCACGAGACCCGGGACAACCTCCACGCACGCGCGGCCCCGTAGCGCCTCCTCGCCGGCCACCTTACTCATGTCGGGCTTGGCGACGGGGGTGATGGTGATCTTCATAGGGACACCTCCAATACAGGGGCGGCGAGGGCCCC
>JAABUU010005473.1_pt1 | contig 14230 bp, 9 predicted proteins | sample 5559301 | NCBI WGS metagenome assembly JAABUU01 (sample SAMN10711884, study PRJNA513360) | rock metagenome | isolation source: Antarctica rocks | place: Antarctica: Victoria Land, Richard Nunatak white | reverse complement strand
CGGCACTTGTACAGCCACGGTTTTCGTCGCGGTGACGCTGAACTGGTTGCCCTGTCCGGCGGGCGGCGTCAAGGTGACCGTGCAGCTCACTGTCTCAGATGCATTGTTGGGGTCGTTCCAGTACCATTTGGCGGTCGGATTGGTAGACGGGCCGTAGCCGCCGACATAATAGGAGGCGTTCGGGTTGGCGGGAGCTGTCCCGATGGCTGGCGTGGTCGGACTCCACTGCTGGAACGTGGTGCCGCTGACCGACCATTGGTATGTCGGCGGATGGGCGGTGTTGTTCAACAGGGCGGACGGGATGCCGCTCAGGCTGGCTGTGCAGCCCTGGCCGATCAGGATGCTGTAGTTACCACTGCTGTCCAGCCTCGTGCCGCCGAGGCTGACGGTGACGGGGAAGACGGCGGTCTTGTAGGAGAGGAAGGCCCCGCCCTGGCCGCTGGTGCCTGAGACCGGGCCTTCCCCCTGTACCACCGGGCGCTCCCTCTACTTGGGCTTCATGGCGACCAACAACGCCTTCTAGGCCGCCTTCTTGACGTCTCCCTTGCCGACTTTGACCGCCTTCTGCAACGCGGCCCCGGCCTGCTCTTTCTCCGCCTCTCCGCTACCGCCGACGCGCCTGTGCCGCCCGCGCGCCTTCCACCGCCGCCGCTTTGACCGCGCCCGCCGTGTCGAGGCGGGATGCTCTACCGTATGCCGCCTGCGCCGCCGCGAACTGCCCGGCCTTCTGGGAGCCATAGCCCAGGTAATACTGAACCCGCGCGTCGTTCGGCTCCTGCTGGGCTGCCTCCTGGAACGCCTCTAAAGCTTCTCCGCTTCTGTTCTGCCCGCCTGGTAGGTTCTTTTCCTCCCCCGCCGTCAGCCCACGCATGACATCAAGCAAGGCCCGCAGACGCGGAATCGGCGTCCCCTTCGGGTCGGCAGGAATGTCTAACGCGACCTTCGTTGGGCTGGGGTTCAACTCATCCACGGCCTTGTTGTAGGCCCGTACCGCCGCCTCATGCTGGCCGTTGTTCTCACACATAATCCCATAGTGGGTCAGTGTCCCCACGTCGTGGGGGAAGCTTGAGTAGCCGCCCCGCTTGGGGCTGTCGAAAGCCTCCTTGTAGGCCGCGTAGGCTTCCTCAGTCCGCCCCTGCTCCTCAAGCGTACGCCCAAGGTCGGACCAAGCACCGACCTCGCCTCCCGAAGCGTCCAGCGCGATTGACTGTCGCAGTTCCCGCTCCGCGAGGACGTAGTTGCCATGAAAAATGGCCGTGTGTCCCAGGCTGGCGAGCTTGAGACTGTTCTCCTGGTTCTTTACGTAAATGGGGTCGGTGTTGATGCGCCGGCTGTTCTCGTGAACTCTGGGCTGCCCCATCGCGAGGGTCACTGCCAGCCCGGCCGTGACTGGCAGAGCCGCAACGAGAAGATACGATTTGACGTTCATGGCTTTTCCCTTTCCACACCTTCGTCTACGCTTGGGTTTGGCATCGTTCACGCCCTACTGATTGGTGTATTTCCGTGACCAAGTGGGGTGTGTCTCCCATCTGAGGTCACTGTCGACGGTGACACTGCCCGATGCATTGGCAGGCAGCCAACCAAGAAGGATAGCGTTCTTAGCGTCTGGCGTGTTCCACTCCCATTGCAGCCTGTGGAGGGGTACGTACTGTGAGTCATTTCCTGGTGGAAGGTACATCATGTACATCTGATAGGTGTCGGCAATAAGGAACTCGTTCACTCCATTGTTCAGAAGCAGGTCGGGACTGTCATCCGTCGAGTGGGGTGTTGAGGCGTTCGCAGTGCTGTCAGCGGGCCAGATCGACGCATAAGGCCAGGCATTGTCCAAAGCGATGCCTTGACTACCACTCTTGAGGGGGATGGGCGAGAAGCCGTACCACTGCGTATGGTTGCTGTTGACGAGCTGCACGAACAGCCAGCTACCAGTAGCGGTGCCCGTGACGAATAAGGCGGGTGTGCCGACGGCTCCCACGAAGTTCATTCCAGGAGGATTTTGGCCCGGTCCACCCGTGCTGACATCTGAGCCATAGATGCCGGTAGGGCCAGCGTTGTGGCTCATGTAGTAATACGGTTTCCAGACCGTGAGAGACCGCTGACCTGTCACCGTCCCTATGGCTGTACCATTAACACTTGCCGTCGCCGTGCAACTGACGAGGAACGACCCGCCGTTACTGTCTAGCGAATAGTACCAGTGAGGGCTTGGCTTTGTCCACTCGCTGCTAGCGACCGGGATCACCTGCGCTGTGGACTGGTCAGGAGCCGGAGCCATTTGATATTGAGCGAACACAACTGGGTCTTGTGGTGCCCAGTTGAAGTTTGAGAACGTTATCGTAGCGCCTGGCAAAGACCCAGCTTGGAGGTAAGCTGTGCAGCCCTGGCCGATCAGGATGTTCGGGTTGCCGCTGCTGTCGGGGGTCGTGCCGCCGAGGCTGATGGTGACGGGGTACGCGGAAGCGTTGTAGTCGATGCTGGTTATGCCGGAGATGTAGGAGTGGGTCGCCGTCCCGCTGGCACCCGTGAACGTCGCGGTCGGGGTGCAGGTGACGCTGAAGCTCGCCCCCCCGGCCCCCGCCGAGTAGCTGCTGCCGGTACTGTTCGCTGACGATGTATTGACGACCACCGGGCTGCCCAGGCCGTTGCTGGCCGCCCCGCCCCCCGACGCGCTCCCGCTGATGCCGGTGGAGGACCACTGCGCCTCGCAGTACTGCTGGACGACGGCGGACGCGGGCGGCGGGTCGGTGAGGGCGGTCTGTCCGGGGGCGGGGGTCCAGGTGAAGGTGGCCGTGATGGGCACGGGGGCGGGCTTGTGGGCGGGGTCGTCGATCTTGGAGCTGCAAGTGGTGGCGGGGGCAGGGTCGAAGCTGCCGGTCCTGCACGAGACGCCGCCGGAGTCGGAGTAGTACCCGGAGAGCAGGGCGAAGGGGGTGGCGCTGCTGCTGCCGTCGCCGCTGGTGGCGTCGAGGGTGCCGCCGCTGTAGGAGACGGCGTAGGTGCCGGCGCGGGCGGCGTGGGGGAGCAGCAGGAGGCAGGCCATCAGGCTACAGACGGCGGCGAAGGAGCGGGCGGGCGAAGCAAAGAGCGCATGATGATCCCCCAATCAGACAGCGACACCGAGGCACGATGACCCGAGACGGCTATGACCGAAGGACGCCCGACATCAGCGCCATGCCCCATTGTAACACGGCTTTCAGGCGGTGTCAAGGGCTAGAGTTGCGATTTTTGGCGGCGCAACGGAGGGGCGCGGATATTTTAGATTTTCTCGCCGCGCCCTATTGACAAACGCGCCGCTTCCGGTGCATAATATCTCTTGTCAGTATCCTCTACCGACTCCGACATGCGGGAGTAATTCAGTGGTAGAATGTCTCGTTGCCAACGAGAATGTCGCCAGTTCGAGCCTGGTCTCCCGCTTGCTTCGTCGAACAGCCGCCTCCCGTGGGGCGGCTGTTCTGCGTTTCAGGACTGTTCTGCGTTTTATGGTATAATAGCGGGGTATGGCCGTTACCAGTAACACCCTTCTCGTCGTCCCGCGCTGGAAGCCGCCGTTCTGGCTGTTCCCGGTCCTGTTGCTCTGCGCGGCCTACGGGCTGCTCGGGCTGACCTTCGTGGAGCAGGGGCACGGGGACATCATGACGCGTTGCGTCCTGATGAACCCGAACCTGTCGCGCATCTGGAGCGTCGGCCATGTCGAGATCAGTCTGTCGTACTTCGGCGTTTTCGGCGCGATGGTCTTCTACTTCGTCCGGCTCTACGGCCAGGACCGCGCCCACCTACTCGACCTCGGCCTGGCCCTGCTCTACATCCTCGCCTCGTTCACCCTGGACCTGGTCTGCGTCCTGAACCTCCAGCCGTTCCCCGCCCTGCTCATCGGCGACGCCGTGGTCCTGACTTTCACCGTGCTGGTCTCGCGCCAGCTCTGGTTCCAGCGGCTGCTGGGCGTGTTCGTCCCCCTGGTGTTCCTGACCTGCGGCGTGGGACACCTACTGGAGGGCCTGTCCTACTGGAAGCTGACCTACCCCGTGAACGTCCCCTGGACGATGGTGACGGCGGACGTGGGCTTCGCGATCCTGGTGAACGCCGTCCGCTTCCCGGCCTTCATCCGGGGCCAGGACGTGCTGACGGAGCTGGCCCAGGCGCGGCAGGAGTCGGAGACGAAGCAGAGCTTCTTCCGGGACGTGCTGCTGTCCGTCACCGAGGGCCGCCTGCGGCTGTGCGACACGGCGGCTGACCTGCCCGCCGCGCTGCCCACCGACGAGGGGGGGGCACAGCCGCTGACGCGCGAGACGCTGGCCGGCGTGCGCCGCCGGGCCGCCCAGGCCGCGCAGGAGCGGCACTTCGCCCCGGAGCGCATCGACGACCTGATGACGGCGGTGGGCGAGGCGGCGATGAACTGCGTCGTTCATGGCGGCGGCGGCGATGCCGACGTCCGCGCCGACGCCGACGCGGTCCAGGTCTGGGTGCGCGACCGGGGGACGGGGATCGAGATGACGCAACTCCCGCGCGCCACGCTGGAACTCGGCTACAGCACCAAAGACTCGCTCGGCCACGGCTTCTGGATGATGCTGCGCGCCGCCGACACCGTCCACCTGCTGACGGGCGGCACGGGGACGACCCTGGTGCTGACGACGCGACGCGAGGCGGCTCCCGCCCCCGGCCTCCACGCCTGACCCTTCCGATCTGAACCCCGATTCTTGGTCCCCATGAAGATTGTGATCGCCCCCGATTCGTTCAAGGGCAGCCTGACCGCGCGCGAGGCGGCCCATGCGATGGCGACGGGCGTCCGTGCGGTCCGCCCCGACGCCGAAACCGTTCTTCTGCCCCTGGCCGACGGCGGCGAGGGGACGCTGGACGCCCTGGTCGCGGCGACGGCGGGCCGGCGCGAAACGGCCTGGGTGACGGGGCCGCTGGGGGAGGCTGTCAGGGCAGAGTGGGGGCAGACGGGGCCGGGCGGCGACACGGCGGTCGTGGAGATGGCGTCCGCGGCGGGCCTGACCCTGGTTCCGGCCCACCGGCGCGACCCACGCCGGACCACGACGTTCGGCGTCGGCGAGCTGCTGCGCTGCGCCGCCGCATCGGGCGCGCGGCGTGTGGTCGTCGGCCTGGGCGGCAGCGCCACCAGCGACGGCGGGGCCGGGGCGATGCAGGCCCTGGGCATCCGCTTCCTCGACGCCCAGGGCACACCCCTGCCCAGCCCGCTGACCGGCGCGGACCTATCGCGCTTGGCGCGCATCGACGCCAGCGGCCTGGCCTTCCCCGCCAGCATCGAGGTCGTCATCGCCTCGGACGTCACCAGCCCCCTGCTCGGCCCCCTCGGCGCATCATATGTTTACGGCCCTCAGAAGGGCGCGGACAGCCTGTGCGTGGCCGAACTCGACGCAGCCCTGGCGAAATACGCCCGCGTTCTCCACCGTGACCTGGGCGTGGACGTGGCGGACCTGCCCGGCGCGGGCGCGGCGGGCGGCCTGGGGGCGGGCCTGATGGCCTTTCTCGGTGCCCGGATGCACAGCGGTATCGATCTGGTGCTGGACACAGTACGCTTCGACGAGCATTTGCGTCACACAGATTGGGTGCTGACGGGGGAAGGCCGCATCGACGCGCAGACATTGCACGGCAAGACAGTCGCCGGCGTCCTGCGCCGCTGCCGCGCGGCCAGCGTCCCCGCCCTCGCCTTCGGCGGGTCGGTAGACGACGCGGCCTCAGACGCCCTGGCCGCCCAGGGTCTTGTGGCGGCATTCCCCATCGTCCCCGGCCCGATGAGTATAGAGGAAGCCATGCGGAACGGCAGCCGCCTGCTGACCTCCGCCGTCGCGCGCGTCATCGGGCTGTTGGGCGGCTGAACGGGGCAGAGGCGTGGGCAGGAGGCGAGGATGACCGGCTATCGGGTGGGGGACAAAGTGCGCGTGATACAAGTCCCGCCATACCTCTACACAGATAACCCCGTAGACAAAGAGACCGCGGAATTTATTGAGCGGTGCCTGGGGAAAGTTTTTCGAGTCGAAGGTCTCGACGAATACGGGCAGTTGGAGTTGTGGGCTACAGAGAGAGGCAATCGGAAAAAAGTTCTTGGCGGAAACAACCACTGGATATGGATGGAGCCGGAATACGTCGAGCCGTTTCCGAAGCCTTCCTCGGCGGCCTGATAACCCTTCAAAGAGCCTACAGCAGCGGGGCGGCGAGGATGCGGGAGGCGATGGCGTGGGCGTCGGGCAGGACGATGTCGTCGGGGACGCGCTGGCCGGTCGTGACGTAGGCGAGGGGCAGGCCGGACTTGGCCTGTAGGGTCAGAAGCCGCCCGAAGCACGTATGGTCCGAGGCCTCATCGAGCTTGGTCAGGATGACGGCGTCGGGCGCGAAGACGTTCTGGAACTTGGCGACGGTGTTCTCCATGTCCCGCTGCCCCAGCACGGCGGGGACGGTCAGCAATTTCTGCACGGCCCCCACCCCGTCGAACAGGTTGGCGGTCTCGCCCAGGGGAATCATCTCGTTGGGCGAGCGGCCCGCCGTGTCCAGCATCACGATCTCCATCCCCTCTTCGGCGTAGGCCTGCAAGTGCCCGATCAGGGCCAGCTTGTCGTGGGCGACTCGGACCGGGACGCGCAAAATCTCGCCGTACTTTTGGAGCTGCTCGGCGGCCCCGATGCGGTGCGTGTCCAGGGTGATGACACCGACGCGGCGGCGCTCCAGGAGGGCGAAGCGGGCAGTCAGCTTGGCGATGGTGGTTGTCTTGCCCACGCCGGTCGTGCCGACGAACGCCAGCAGGCGCATCTTGCCCGCGCCGTGCGGGGCGTCCAGGGCATTGGAAATCTTGAGCCGCTGGGCCAGCAGCGTCCGCAGGAACGTGGCGGCGTCCCCCGCCCCCAGTCCCATCGGGACCTCGCCGACGAGCTGCCGGGCCAGCGGCGCGGCGACGTCGGCGTCGAGAAGCTGCTGCATCAGGAGCGGGTAGCCTTCTTCGAGGGCGGGCGGGGGCGCGACCGGCGCGGCCTCCTTGCGGCGGCGGGTGCGTGGCGCGGGCGGCGGCGGGGCGGACTGGACGACCAGGCGGGCCACGGCCTCCATGCCGGTCAGATTCGGGTCGGCTTCCAGCGCAGCCGGGATGAACGGCGGTGCCTTCGGGGCGCGCATCCTGTCGGGGGCGGCGGGCGGCTGGGCGTTCTGGAGGACGGCGACTTTGGCTTCCAGTTCTTGAATGCGGGCGGATTTGGCGTCGTCATCGGCGACGGCGGGGGCCAAACCGCCGTAGCGCAGGCCGGCGGGCGGGGCCGGCGGCTGGTAGGTGCCGAAGGTCATCTCGACGACGTCCCGGCCGCCCCACTTGCCGAACAGCGCGCCCTTCTTGTAGGTCTTGCGGCTGACGATGATGGCGTCCACGCCCAGTTCGGACTTAGCCTGGAGCAGGCAGTCGGTGACGGTCCGGCCCGTGTACGTCTTGGTCCGCAGGTTGAACTGCCCCGTCCGGTCGTCGCGCCCGCCCGCCGCCGTCGGCAGCACCGTCCGATTGCCCATGAAAGTTCGGTTGTCCATCGAAGTAGTCTCGCTCATGTTGGAAGTCTCAAAAAGTACAGGGGGATGAGAACCCCTCCCCTCAAGGGAGAGGGTAAAGGTTATTTTCTTCCTCCCCCTTCCTTCTTAGGGAAGGGGGCCGGGGGGTTAGGTTCCTACGCCGTTACCGCGCCCACGGCGCGGACCTCGGTGTTGGGGACGATCTCGTTGTATGACAGGATGACCAGGTTCGGCAGCGACCGCTCGGTCAGCCGACGCAGCGGCAGGCGCAGCGGCGACATACAGACCAGGACCGGCTGCTGGAAGCCCAGGGCGATCATGCGCTCCATCTGCGCGCCCAGGTTCTGGATCAGCGACCGGGCGACGGACGGCTCCACGGTCAGCGGCAGGCCGGGCGTGACCGCCTCGGCGAGTAGCTGCTCCAGATTCGGGTCCAGCGTCAGCGTCTGCAAGGCCCCCGTGGCGTCGTCCACGTACTGCCGGCAGATGGACCGGGCCAGGGTCGCGCGGACCCACTCGCCCAGCATGTCCATGTCCTTGGTCCGGCCTGCGTTGTCGGCCAGCGTCTCCAAGATCGTCACCAGGTCGCGGATGGAGATGCGCTCGCGCAGCAGGTGCTGCAAGACCTTCTGCACCTCGCCCACGGTCATCAGGGTCGGGATCAGCTCCTCCACGACCGCCCCGTTGGCCTGTTTGACGTGGTCGATCAGGGCCGACGTGTCCTGGCGCGTGATGATCTCGGCCCCGTGGCCTTTGATGACCTCGGCCAGATGGGTCGCGATCACCGAGGACGGGTCCACGACCGTGTAGCCGGCCATCTCGGCCCGCTCGCGGTGCGCGCGCGAGACCCACTGGGCCGGGACGCCGAAGGCCGGCTCACGGGTGGGGACGCCGTCGGTGATCGGGTCGATGACCGTGCCGGGGTCGATCAGCATGACCGAGTTGGGATACACCACGCCCGCGGCGACGGTCGCGCCCTTGAGCTTGATCGCGTAGTCGTTGGCCTTGAGGTGCAGGTCGTCGCGGATGCGGACGGTGGGGATGACAAGGCCGAGTTCCAGGGCGGTCTTCTGGCGGATGACCGTGATGCGGTCCAGCAGGTCGCCGCCCGCCGCCTGGTCCACCAGGGCCAGCAGCCCGTAGCCGAAGTTGAGTTCCAGCACGTCCACGTGCAGCAGCGGCAGGACGCTCTCGGGGGAGGCGATGGGAGCGGGCCGGGCCGCCGCCGTCTGGGCGTCGGCGTTCTCCTGGGCGACCACGCGGCCCTTGCTGCGGAGCTGCATCACGCCAAGGCCCACCAGCCCGCCCGCCACGAGCACGGTCTGGGGGAGCGGGAAGCCGAAGGGGACAAACAAGCAAACCATGCCCGCCGCGATGAACAGCGGGCGCGGCGTCCCGAAGATCTGCCGGGCGACGTCGCCGCCCATCGCCGTATCCGAAGCCGCCCGCGTCACCATCAGGCCCGCCGCCGTCGAGATGAGCAGCGCGGGTATCTGCGCGACCAGCCCCTCGCCGACGGTCAGAAGCGTGTAGTTTTGCAGGACTTTGAGCACGTCCTGGCCTTTGCTCAGGCCCATCGCAAAGCCGCCGATGATGTTCAGGACGATGATCACGATGGCTGCGATGGCGTCGCCCCGGACGAACTTGTTGGCCCCGTCCATCGCGCCATAGAAGTCCGCCTCCTGGCCGACCGCCTTGCGCCGCTCGCGGGCCTGGTCCTGGGTGATGACGCCCGCGTTAAGATCAGCGTCGATTGCCATCTGCTTGCCGGGCATGGCGTCCAGGGTGAAGCGGGCGGCGACCTCGGCCACGCGCCCCGCGCCCGACGTGATGACCACGAACTGGACCACGACCAGCAGCAGGAACACGATGATGCCGACGACGTAGTTGCCGCCGATGACGACCTGCCCGAACGTCGCGATGACCTGGCCCGCGCTGCCGGTCCCGATGATCAGCTTCATCGCCGACACCTCCAAGGCCAGGCGGAACAGCGTCGTGATCAGCAGCAGGGCCGGGAAGACGGAGAACTGGAGAGGCTCGGTCGTGTACAATGCCGTCAGCAGGATCAGCACGGCCCCGGTCAGGTTCAGCACCAGGCCCAAATCCAGCAGCGCCTCGGGCAGCGGCAGGATCAGCATCGCCACCATGCCGATCAGTGCGACCGCCATGCCGATGTCGGACTGCTGGGCGGCCTTCTGGAAAAAGCCCATGATGCCGCCGCCGCTCTGTGTTGGTGCCTGCCGTGTCGGGATTGCCACGCCGCGATTATTCCACGCGCCCGCTCCGGTTTCCCATAAAAGATTCCGATACTGTGAGATTCGGCCTCTCGCCTAAGCCGTTGATGTCGCCAGTCATCGGCAGCGTCGCCCGCGCCATCCCCCACGTCCGCGCCTCCAAGTTCGCCCTCGAACTGCCCCTGCTGGCGGAGTGACAAAAAAAGCCGCCCGACGCACATGCGCCGGGCGGCTTCTCCTGTTATCCCCTATCTCACAGATCTTTGAGATACAAATCATTGAGATGAGGTGTGTAGAGAACCCCTGCTGAGAGCTTTGATCCAGTATACTGCCTGCTTGCGCCAGGGGTCGCTAGGGGGGGCAAGTTGGAGATACTTGTTGTAGTAGAAAATTGCTTTCTGCGCGTCGGCGGCGTTCTTCTGGAAGACCCAATGGTCACAATAAATGCCCCCCAAGACGCTGTAGATTTCCGGCTTATTCGGGTACTGCGCCAGGAGCCGTTCAGCCCGTGCAATAGAAGCTGCCTTCTCTGCGGGTGAATCCCTTCCCCCATACCGAGCGGCCAGATTAAATTGCAGAGGATAATCCTTGGGATCGTGTGCAAGTAGCCGTTTTGCTAGCGGGAACAGCACGATCTCATTGCCCGGCCAGTTGACAAGGTAGCGTATACGTTCGTAGTCATACGTATGCGGGTCAGGGCAGGACTCAAACGCCCCGTCGCCGGGACTGGGATGCGGCGGTAGATTGTGCGAATGACGCACAGCTACATCACTGGCGTAAGCCCACCGAAACAGTACAAGAGGGTTGTTCTGCTCCTGCTGCCACGACTTGTAATAAGCCTGTAGTACAGGCAATGTTAACCTTCCCTGCGCTCCGGCGCGATCAATCTGCACACGTATCGCATGGTAAGGGCTGTTATCGCCTGACCAGGCTTGACTCGCCCAGGCGAAGGACGGGCGGATGAAACGCGGAACATTTGAGGGGTTGCTCTGTGCCTGGGCGACGGGCGAACCACCAAGAACAGAAAAAAGAGACACAGCCAGAAAGCCCCGAAAGTACGGATGTCGGATCGTTGGCATTGAGATATTCTCCACGTTGATTGGGATGTTGCTTCGGATCAAGTACCGCTTGGTGCGTTTTGGCTGAGCTGGAAAACACCACAGTCTACCACTGGATTCCCAGAATTGAAGACATAGACGTAATCGCTGTGAGCGCCAACATATCCTTGTGCTCCATACTCATCAGCGATGAAGTAGGTCTGCTGGTATTGAACAGAGAGACTTGTTGACTTCATTGTGAAAGAATTGGCACGATCCAGAATTGCTGCATAAGGCGATGTTTTGTCAATGTTGAATACCCGTTTCATATTTATGCTCTGACCATTTCTGTCCTCGTAGAAGGTCGGAATGTCCCCTTTTTGATCTAATCCTGCTGTAAAGGCATTCAAGCCAGTTACAGATCTTGGCGTAGTAGTTGCCCCTTTGATCGCGGCATTCAGATCGTCTAGTTTGATTGCCATTATCCCAAGCAGTCCCGCATAGATTGGATTAAAAGCTACTGCACCTGCAGCGCCAGCAGCTACAAGCTTCCCGGAGCTTGTCAAACCTTCAACATCTATGTTGTAGACTTGATACGTCGCATTTACCCCACCCGTACCGCAACCGACTAACGGCAAACCTGGAACAGATTTGGGGATGATGATCTTGTTGTATGTGACGGGCGTTTTAGTATTATCTTTCGTCCAGCCCTCATACTGGTGATGCCATCTGATAGTGTACGAGTTGCTACCGTACGGTGTATTGGTTGCTGTTGCTGTGGTAGCCCGGAACGGGCCGTTTGCGTCTGGCGAGTCGCTCTGATTTACTTGATAACTTGCGTGGTCTGACGAGAACATACCGAAGCTTGTAACCCCATAGTCCGCTGACCAATCATAGGAGAGGGAAAGGCCAGCAGTGTTGACGGCAACAAGTGCCGATGTTGCGCGCCAAGGGTCATACACTAATGGGCTGGTTTGGAGTGAAAGCACAGAATCCGTAGTGATTGAGCCATCGGCGTTTCTTGTGTTCGGTCCCGCTTTGCTCTTTGAGCCGTCATAGGGACCAGTGATGTAGACGAAGTTCACTATGACGGAAAGGTTATGGTCGTGAGCAAGAAGTACGCTTCCGACTTGCGCTTGCCCTCGAACATCGACAGGGTAAGTCACATTGCTAGTGGTGAAAGGAATAGATTTACCTATAGAAACACTTATTCTGGCCGATATTGACCCGTTCGGGGGCGGAGTCTCGGAACCAGAAACGAGCAGGCCAGGTAGAATGTTCTCTCCAGGGCTGCTGAAACTGACAGAGTTATTGAAGTTATTGTAAGATGTGATTATAGCGTTGAGAGTGACGCTCCCGCCGGGAGCCAGCACCACAAGGCCAGGATCAAGATAAAAATCGAAGTCTCCTGCCTGAACCGCAAAAGACAGATTCCCTGAACCATCTTGGCTGCCATCGTGGCATGTGGCGCTCGTGTAATCAACATGAACACCGTAGGTGATCTTATAGTAACCTGCACTGGGGAAGGATGCAGATAGAGTCGCGTTACCTGTCGTTGCGTCAAGACTGCCGATGCTAGCCGAACCTGTACCTGGCTTGAAAGCCTGAATGCCATCTGGGCTGTATGTAATCACGACATTGTTGTAGCTGAATGTCTTGGTGTCAATCGTACACTCCTGACCGCCGCTATTGGTTCCTGAACAAACAAGCCCTGCGGCAAGATTTTCAGTCAGGGTGTCGTTGACGAACAGAGGGAAGATGTTGGGCGCAACATGAGTGCCTTCCGGCCCAGTAACGGTGATCGAGTTTGGGTCTTGTAAAGGAGTCAGCGTGAACGTGCCATCCGCACGGGCTGGGGTGACAATGAAAACACTCAGCAGAAGGGCGCTGATCCAAAAAATCCGGTCTGTTGTTTTAAACCATCCAAACATTTCTAATTCTCCTTGTACGAAGCCGATATCAGTAGCTGGGCGGGCCAGCACTTTTCATTGCGACCGCGAGGGCCATGTTTCGCTGGAACCAGAGGCGGTCTCCCTCTGTCCACAAATCCAACTGCCAGCGCCAGTTCTCTTGCAAGTGGCTTGAGGCATTCGAGGCCAGGGCCGCGCGGTAGGACAGCAGGCGGTAGGACAGAACGAGGCGGCTGTCAATCGCAGGTTCGCTGTCCAGGCCGTTCCAAAGCATCCGCGCCGCGTTCAGGGTGCTGGCCTGGGCTGGCGTCAGAACCGGTGGGGGCGGCAGGGGGACGTTGGAAGTCAGCGGCGGCGCGTCCGGGTCCGGCGGCTCATAGCGGACGTTCATCATGCTGGGGATCGGGTCGTTATCGCCGCGCGCCTTCGGCCCAGCAATCTTGTCCACGAATATCCCGGCCACAATCGTGTTGTGGCTGCCATTCCTGACAACCCGAAGGTAGTACCGCGCTGGACCGCGCACGACGAAGCTCTTGTATGTCCCGTTCCAGAAGTCGTGGATGCGCGCGTGGGCCAGCGGCGGCAGGCTCATCGCATCCTCCACCTTCGCCCGGTACGGCAGCAGGTCTACCAGGTAGTCGCGGTCCCGGTTGCCTTCCCAGCCGTGGGCGTCCTTGTTGGTGTCGTACAGGCTGACCCGGTGGACGCCCGCCGGGACCGTCACCGCCACCCACACGTCCGGCCCCTCAAAGGCACGGGAGTAGCCCTCGCCGTGGTCGTCCCACTCCGCCTGGGTCCGAAACCCGTTCACCGGGCTGTACAGGGTCCCCAGGCGGGTCGTGTTGACCATCTCCGGCTGTAACCAGTGGCGCAGGGCGTCGTTGGGTGTGCGATGCGGCCCGATCAGCCCCTTGACGGCATAGTGGCTGTCCCAGGTCATTACCTGATCCATCGGGGAGGCAACGGCGCACAGCACGGCATACTGCCGCCCGTAGCGGCCCACCCAGTCGCCCAGTGTCCGCCAGTCTTCGCCCAGGTACGCCCCGCCGCCGATGGGCATCTCGCCTTTCAGCGACTTCACCCGCGCCAGCATGGCATTGAGTTCCGCCGGCGTCGGCGGCGCGGCGGGTGTAGGCAGTGGGGGCGCGGAGGCCTCTCGGGGGGAAGCGGGGGGAGGGCCGTCCGAGGTGGAAGGGGGCAGCAGGCCGCCGCCGTAGAGGCCGAGCCAGGCGGTGTTGCCTTCCAGCCGCAGGGCGGAGACGTAGTCGTTTGGCCCAGCCGCGTTGGCCCCCGACTGGGTCCGCTTCCCGCTCTTCGGGTCGAACGCTTCCACGCCGCCCTGACGGTGCCCCACCCAGAGGCGGCCCGACGCATCCTCGCCGAGGCAGGTCACGTAGTCTTCCCGCAGCAGGTCGCCGGGGACCGGGCGCGGGTCGGGCGCGACGGGGCGGTACAGCCCGGCCAGCTTGTCCTTCCAGTCCGTGCCGCGCGTGTAGTGCCAGAGGTCGCCGCCGTCCACGCTGCGCGCCAGGCCGCAGTCTGTCCCGGC
>JAABUU010005472.1_pt1 | contig 14230 bp, 19 predicted proteins | sample 5559301 | NCBI WGS metagenome assembly JAABUU01 (sample SAMN10711884, study PRJNA513360) | rock metagenome | isolation source: Antarctica rocks | place: Antarctica: Victoria Land, Richard Nunatak white | reverse complement strand
CGCCACCGACGGCGTCGAAGGCCAAGGTGGCCCCGGTGGCGTGCAGTGCGTCGACCAGCTCCTCGAAGAAGTCCGGGGAGGACACATCCAGCACGTGCTCCGCGCCGAGCGAGCGCAGCAGTTTGACCTGCTCGGGCCGCCGCACGATGTTCACCAGTGCGATGCCCTCGTTCAGGCAGAGCCGCTGCAGCATCTGGCCGAGGTTGGACGCGGCGGCGGTCTGTACGAGCGCGGTGAACCCCTCCTGCCGCATCGTCTCGACCATGCCGAGGGCGGTCAGGGGGTTGATGAGGGCGGCGGCTCCCTGTGCGGGCGAGGTTCCCTCGTTGAGCGGGACGCTGTCCCTGGCCCGGACCCTGATGAACCGGGCGTAGGTGCCGGCACCCATGAGGCTTACCGTTCGCCCGAGCAGTGCCTGGGCGTCGGGGTCGGTTCCGGCGGCAACGACTTGACCGGTGCCCTCCAGCCCGACGGGGCGGGCCACTCCCAGCGTGGCCGGGTCGACGTCGGGGGCGCCCGGCACGCGGAGCACGGTCCGTGCCAGGACGACGTCCTGCGCGTCCGTGTCGGCGCGCCGTGCGGTGTCCGGGTCCGCCGGACCGAGCATCAATCCGATGTCGGAGGGGTTGATGGGTGCCGCCAGCATCTTGACGACGATGTCGTCCTGATCGACCACGTGGGGCATCTCCACCTCGCGCACGGCTACCTCGAGCTCGTCCGCCGACCGGCGAGTGCTCATCAAGGCGAAGTTCCGATCGGTGACGCTCGTGTTCATGTTCTACCTCGTGGTGATGGGGCCGGGACGGGCCCGGTCGGGTTGGGTCGGTGGGACGCGGACGATGTTCGGCTCGCCGCCCACAGGTCTAGAACGGCGGCCGTTGACGACGGGGGCCGGATCAGGACTGCGGTGGCGAAGTCCCGGACCGCCGCGCGGTCGTCGTCTGTGGTCAGGTACTCGACGGGTGAGGACCCGTCGATACGCGCGAGCAGGAGCGCCGGCAGCAGGGTGGCGACCCGCCGGTCGAGGCCCACGCGAGACTCCCAAGTCACGTGGGCCGAGTAGGCGCGGTGGAAGCGCTCCGCCGCCGATAACAACTCCGCCTTGCGTTCCGGTCGCACCACGGTCTTCAGCATCAGATGGGTGAGGCAGAAGGCCGGGTCGAACGCCGGGTCGCCGAAACAGGTGCACTCCGCGTCTAGGAAGACGGGACCGGCCGGTCCGTGCAGGATGTTCTTCGGGCTGACGTCACCGTGGACCAGCGCCTGGTGGATCGAGCCGGTGCGGTTCGCGAGGTCGTTGAGGACGTTCGCCAACCCGGGATGCCGCCGGGCGGTCACGCGCAGGTACGGGTCCAGACGCAGCGCGGCGAAGTTGGCGTCGGTCGCGAAACGCGCCGGTATGCCCGGGTCGAGCCGGGACGCGGCGTGCAGGCGGCCCAGCAGGTCTCCGACGGCCCTGGCGAAGGCGACGTCGACCAGCCCGGCCATGAGCTCGGCCTTCCAGACCGGGTGCGTGTCCGGCGACAGGTACTCCATGACGAACAGTCCGGCGCCGGGATCGTGCCCGAGTAGGCGGGGCACGGCAGCGGGTGCATGCTGGCCCGCCATGGACAACCAGCCGTACTCGGCAGAGTTGCGCTCGATCGGGGCGTGCCAGTCGTCGGCGACACGCAGCTTCGGCAGTGCGCGCTTCACGCAGAGCGTGCGCCCCGGCAGGTCAACGCGCCACAGGTCGGCTGACACCCCACCGGCCAGGGCTGTCCAGGTCGAGGGTTCCCCGGTTGCCTGGAGCCCGGCTCTGTGCAGGAAGGCGCGAGCCATCCCGAGGCTCGTGTCGTCGAGGTCGACGCCCGAGCCGGTCATGACGGCGCCACAGGTACGCGGGACGTGGGTGAGCCGGCGAAGGGGACGCGCTCGTCCTCGGCGATGCGCAGGAGTTGGTTGTACTTCGCGAGCCGATCCGAACACCGCAGTGAACCGATCTTGATCTGGCCGGCCCCGGTCCCGACGGCGAGGTCCGCCAGGAAGTCGTCCTCGGTCTCGCCGGAGCGCGCGGAGATGACCGGGACGTATCCCGCCGTGCGCGCACGCGCGACAACCTCGAGCGTCCCGGACAACGTGCCGTTCTGGTTGACCTTGATCAGGACACCGTTGGCTGCACCGACGTCGATACCGTGTTGCAGCCGGTCTGCGTCGGTGGTGAAGAGGTCGTCCCCGATCAGCGTGACCCGCTCCCCGACCCGGGTGGTCAGCGCCGCCCACCCGACCCAGTCGTCCTCGTCGAGGCCGTCCTCGACGGACAGGATCGGGAAGTCGCGCACCCAGCCGTCGATCATGTCGATCATCTCCGGGCCTGTCCGGACGACCCCCTCACGGGCCAGGACGTAGCGACCGTCCGGAGCGACGAGCGAGTGTGCCGCGACATCGATCGCGATCAGCGCGTCCTTGCCGGGCTCCAACCCGGCCGTCTCGATGACCTCGACCATGAGCTCGAGCGCCGCCCGACTGCTGTCACAGCCCGGGGACAGCCCTCCTTCGTCGGCCAGCAGGGTCGGGAGCCCCCGCGCGCTCAGGACCTCCGTGGCAGAGGAGCGGACCCTGGCGACCTGGTGCAGGGCCTCGCCGATGGTGGTCGCAGCAGTCGGCACCACGAGGAAGTCCTGCACGTCCATCCCACGTCCGGCATGCAGGCCTCCGGAGAGGATGTTCACCATAGGCATCGGCACGACCGGCGTGTGCACGCCGGCGAGTTCGGCGATGCGCCGGTAGAGCGGCTGCCGGGCTGACAGCGCGTAGGCGCGGCAGACCGCCAGTGACGTCCCCAGGACCGCGTTCGCTCCGAGTCTGCTGAGGTCCGCGGTCCCGTCGAGCTCGCGCAGCGTCGCGTCGATACCGCTCTGGTCGGCGGCGCCGCGGCCGCGCAGGGCGGGTGAGATCTCGTCGTCGACCGCCGCGACCGCGCGGTGCACACTCAGTCCCGCGAAGTCGGCCGGGTCGCAGTCGCGGAGTTCGTGCGCCTCATGGCTGCCGGTTGAGGCCCCCGACGGGACTGACGCCCGACCGAGGGTGCCGTCAGTGAGCCTCACGTCGGCCTCGAGGGTCGGACGACCACGGGAATCGAGGATCTGGCGGGCCGTGACTCGCTCGATGGCCGCGTGGGTGTTCATGCCCGTACTCCGAGCCCGGCCGGGTCGTTCCGCGGGTGGCGGGCCGGTTCGCCCCGCAGCACGCGTACGACCTCCTCGGCAGCACCGCGCCTCAGGTCGAGGAGGGACAGATCCGAGGAGAACGCGATGTGCGGTGTGATCACGACGCCCTCGTGCGTGAGCAGATCCGGGGGCACCTGGGGTTCGCAATCGAGGACGTCGAGGGCCGCCCCGCCCAGGCGACCTTGTGCGAGCGCGGCGCTGACGGCGGAGCTCACCACGAGACCGCCGCGGCTGACGTTCACCAGGAGGCTGTCGGGACGCATGCGGGCGAGCTGAGGTGAATCGATCAGCCCCTGCGTCGCAGGTGTGAGGGGTGCGTGCACAATGACGACATCGCTGATGTCGAGCAGTGTGTCCAGGTCGATGAACCGGACGGAGCCGGCATCGGTGGGCGGTTGGGGGTCGGCGGCGACGACGGTGCAACCGAAAGCGCCGAGCTTGCGCGCGGTTTCGCGACCGATGCGCCCGTACCCGACGATCCCGCAGGTCAACGATCCGAGCCGCCGTAGTCGGGCCACGGACGGCTCCCACCGCCCGGCACGCACGGCTCGGTCCGCCAGTACAACTCCGCGTGTCCAGGTGAGGACCAGCGCGAGCGCGTGATCGGACACTTCCGCCACGCAGTAGTCCGGGACGTTCGTGACGAGGACCCCGTGCTCTGTCGCGGCCTCGACGTCGATGTTGTCGAGGCCGACGCCCATGCGCGCGACCACCCGCAACGAAGGCGACTCCCGGATCGCCGCGCGCGTCACCGGAGCCCAGCAGGTCAAGATCGCCGAGGGCAGATGTTCGCGGACCAGCTGTTCGATCAGCCCCGCCGACGCCGGCTCGGCGGGGCCGGAGACGAACTCGAAGCCGGCTCGGGTGACGGTCTCGCGCTCGATGTCATTGTCGGGCCACGCCCAGTCGGTGAGCAGAACGGTGAGCGGATTGCCTGGCACGTGGACCTCCCGGTTCGATGCATCTCCTCGGCACGACGGTCAGTCCGCGGCCGGTCGCGATCCGTGCTGCGGGTCGGTGACGCGGTCGCCGCGCGCGGCGGTGCTACCTCGGAGGACGAGCGTCCCGGGGGACGTCGAGGAATAGGCGCCGCCTGCCGCTGTCGTACAGGCGGCGTCGACGGCCGACAGTTGATCGAGCAACCACAGCCCGCACGTCGTGGCCAACTGCTGCACAGGGAACGAGAGCGTGGTCAGCCCCGGCCCCCACCAGGACCAACCCACCTCGTCGCCGAACCCGACCACTGAGAGCTCGTCGGGAACGTCTGTCCCGCGCGCGAGCAACGCCTCCAGCACACCGCGGGTGGCTTGCACCGACCCCGTGACGAGGCCGGTGGCGGGGTCAGGCAGAGCCATCAGCCGGTCGACTGCCGCGCGGCCGTGTGCCACCGACGACGGCGGACCGAGCTCGCTCAGTGCCGGCTCCACGGCCAGGCCTGCACTTCGCAGCATCTCGGCGTAGCCACGCCAACGGGCGGCACCTGTCGACAGGTCGGGAGTGCCACCGACGAACGCGATCCGCCGGTGCCCCAGCTGGATCAGGTGTCTCGTCGCTTGACCCAACGACTGCTCGTCGTCGATGCCGAACCGGTGCGGGCTCAAGGTTGAGACGTTGCGCAGCAACTGGACATGGGGCAGGCCGCGCAGCAACCGCACGGTTTCAGGTGCAGGTTGGGCCGTGGGGACCACGATCGCGCCCGCCACCTGGGCGGCCACGAAACCACGGACCTGGCGGAGCTCGGAGGTGCGGTCGTCCGCGGTCTCGCCCAACATCACTTGGAACTGGTTACGCGCGAACACCCGAGATAAGGCGTGGGCGATCGTCGCGTAGAAGCCGTTGCTGATGTCTGGCACCACCACGCCGATGATGTCGCTGGGGGCGCCGCGCAGCATCTGCGCCGCGCGGTTGACCACGTAGCCCATCGCCTCGGCAGCCCGCACGACGCGCACCTTGGTCTCGGCACTGATCCTCGCGTCGTCGGACAAGGCGCGCCCGACCGTCGAGACCGACAGGCCCAAACTGTCCGCGACGTCCTTCGCGGTCGCCATACACCCTCCTCTTCCGTCCTATTGTCGTGCTAACGCTAGCACGGCCGTGACTCGCTGACGCTCGGAGATACGACGGCCTTCCTGGTCACCAACATGCTGGCCTCTCACGTGGGCTCCTTACCGTAACAACAATATCGTGTACCTCTACGGTGAACCCTCGCCAGGTTGTGAGTCATGCAACACTGTGCTAACGTCAGCACGACGAGCACCGCTGTCAGCGTCTGCAGAGTCGACTCGCTCTCGCTGGGCGCCGACCGCGACGCAGCGAAGAACCGTGCGCCGCCCGGCACTCAGGCCGGGGGGCGCGGAACAGGAGGCAGCATGAAGATCGCCAACGTCGCGGGACGACTGCATCTGGTCCGGGACGGGCGGGTGCTCGATGTCGGCAAGGCGAGCGGCGGCCGTCTCCCATCGGAGCCAAGTGAGGCTTATGCCCACTGGCCGGAGCTGACCGCGTGGGCCGCTGAACAGCAGGACGAGTCGTTCACCGAGTTGCTCGACGTCACCGAGCTCGGCGCGCCAAGCCCGGCACCGCGACAGGTGTTCGCGCTCGGCACCAACTACCGCAAGCATGCGGAGGAGGTCGGGTGGCCAATCCCGGAGACGCCCATGGTGTTCACCAAGTTCCCGACCTCGATCACCGGACCCGGTGCGCACGTCGAGATCACCGGGCCTCGAGTGGACTGGGAGGTCGAGCTCGTCGTCGTGATCGGTACCGGCGGCTACCGGATCGCCGAGACCGACGCGTGGTCGGCGATCGCGGGATTCACGGTGGGACAGGACATCTCCGACCGCGACGTCCAAATGCGGCCGGAGTCCTACCCGCAGTTCGGGTTGGGGAAGTCCTTCCCGGGCTTCGCACCTACAGGGCCTGTCGTCGCCACCCTGGACGAGGTGGGGGATCCGCACGACCTCGGCTTGCGATGCTGGGTAAACGGGGAGCCGATGCAGGACGGACGCACCGACGATCTCGTGTTCTCCATCCCGTCCGTCGTGGCATACTTGTCCGACGTCGTCACGCTGCTGCCCGGCGACCTCATCTTCACCGGCACGCCGTCCGGAGTGGGTAGCGGCCGCCGTCCCCCCCGGTACCTCGCGGCCGGCGACGAGGTCCGTAGCTCGATCGACGGGATCGGCGAGATGACGACGGCCTTCGTGGACCGGCGGGCACGTGGACAAAGTCGGTGACTTCGCACTGCCGTGCGCACGACGTCGATCCGCCGGGGCAAGTCGCATCCGCTGCTGTGCAGGGACTGCGGTCCGACCTCCCCCACCGCCAAGAGCGGCACATCCGCCAAGGTCACCGGCAGTTCCTAGACCGAGAACTTGCCGAGCTCAACCGCCGACAGCAGCGTCTGATTGCCCATCCGCCCCCCTTCGCACTTCGACCCCGTACAGAAGTTCCAGCCACGAGGAGACGTCATGCCGCAGACTCGCCGACCCCGTCCGATCATCGCACCCAAGCTGCACCACGCCACGTTCCTCACCCTCAAGCTCGACGAGATGGTGACCTGGTACGAGACCGTCTGCGGGTTGACCCCGGTGCACTACAGCGACGGCGCGGCCTGGTTGACCAACGACGAAGCCAACCACCGGATTGCGCTGATTGCGCACCCGAAGACCAAGAAGCCCACGGACAAGCCGACCAGTGCCGGCCTGCACCACACCGCGTTCGAATACGTCGAGTTCGACCAATGGCTCGACAACTACGTGCGGCTCAGGGATGAGGGCATCGTCCCGTTCATGTCCCTCGATCACGGTGTGACCGTGTCGATGTACTACGCCGATCCCGAGGAACGGGGTGGAGATCCAGGTCGACGCGTTCGGCGACTGGAGCGAGTCCAAGGAATGGATGTGGGCTTCGCGCGAATTCAGCGAGAACCCCATCGGGGTGTTCTTCGAGCCTGACAAACTGGTCGAGGCTCGCGAGCAGGGTGTGCCTAAGGACGAGATCCACGACAACGCGCGGGCGGGTAAGTACGTCCCGGAGAACCCGCCCGCCGACGTCCTGCTGCCGGAGGTCTACTGACCGGGATCTGGTGCTCGCACTGAGTCCGAGCACTCCCTGAAGCCCTGGCCCTGGCCCTGGTGCTCGTGCAGATGCTCGGTGGCCCGACTGCGGGAGGGCCTCTTCCTCCACCAGCTTGAGGCTGACGAGGCCGGCCCCTGCCCGCCGCACACGACCGCATGCTGCAGCCCCTGACGAAGACGCCGCAGCCGAGAAAGGACCGCCGTCATGATATTCGGGATGATCGGGGCGGGGACGTTGTCCCAAGCCATCGCCAGCCACCCCCTAAAGGCCGGCCACGAAGTGATCTTTAGCAACAGCCGGGGTCCGGCCACCCTCACCGAGCTGGTTGCCCGACTCGGGCGGGGCGCCTCCGCCGGCACCGTCGCCCAGGCAGGCGAAGCCGACTTCGTCGTCCTGGCAACCACCTGGAGCCGGGTGCGCAATGCCTTAGACATGCTGCCGCCTCGGCCAGGGCGCATCCTGATCGATGCGACCAACCAGTGGGCGGACCCGCCGCCGGCCGCGGTCCTCGACGTGTTGGATGTCGGCGGCAGCGAGCTGGTTGCCTCGCTGCGGCCCGAAGCCCATGTCATCAAGGCGTTCGACAACCTGTACGGCCCCGTCATCGCGACCGATCCGGCCACCCCGATGGGCCGCCGGATCCTCTTCTACGCCGGGGACGAGGCGGACGCAAAGCGCAGGTTCCGGGCGGTGGTCGAGGACTTCGGCTACGCCCCGGTGGACCTCGGAGCGCTGAGGATGGGCAGGCTCATGCAGGTGGGCGACGGGCCGCTGACAGGCCTGCACGCCATCCGGGAGGACATCCCCCACCCGGTCGGCATGATGTGATCGGCCTTCGTCTGCCGTTGCTTTCGTTCGGTCTGGACCACGGGTGCCAAAGCCCGCTGCAGGATGCGTCTCCCCGTACCGGCTGCGTCTCCGTGAGAGTCGTTCACCAGGTCCCCGGGGGCCACTGCCCGGCCCCTGCGCGTCGGACGCGAGGACTGTCTCGCCGCCATTGAGGCGTTCGGCCTGACGTGAGCGGGAAGCCCGGGTCTCACATCCGTAATCGAACCAGACGAACCGCCTAGTGGTGTTCCTGCTGTTTGTGACGGATTCGAGCTGAGGGGGCAAGAAGAAGACTGGGATACCTACTTGTGGCCCTCGGACGATGGTCCGGGGGCCCACAATGATGCGCAACAAGTACGGCCTGCACAATCGGGTGGCACTGACGCAACGTGAGTACGACGAGACCACTGCCCGCTCCTTGGAGCTGGCCACCGGGCAGGTGCAACTGCCGCGGAGCCGTGACGCCACACCTGAAAGCCGTCCACCGGCACCGCTTTCAGGACGTCTATGACTGGGCCGGGGAGTACCGCAACGTCAACATGGAAAAGGTGGCCGGGCTTTCCTGGGCTTCGGCCACCTCGATGAGTGGTTGGAACAGTCGTTCGTGCAGATGAGAGCAACCCGGTGGGGCAGCCTTGATCACGAGCAGTTCGCCGACGCGGCCGCGGCCGGTTTCGCCACGATCAACTATGCCTACCCGTTTCGCGAAGGGAACGGCAGGTCGTCGCGGATTTTCCTGCAGTGCACGATCGACGGCCAGTTCGAGTTGGACTTCGCGGTGATCGCCCAGCAGTCGGAACGGTGGAACGAGGCGCCGCGGCTGTCGGTGCCGCGGCACTATGGTGGGCTGCCCGACCCTGACCCGTTGCGGGGAATATTTCGGGAGATCGCGGTGGGCGCCGGTGCTCAGGAAGTTGCTGGGTTGAGGACGACGACGGCATGGAGGCGGTGCGGGCGTCGTTTCCGTTACCCGCCACTGAGGCCGTGCGCGCACCACCACAGCTCGCCGACACCGAACGCGGCGCAGCCGTACCGGGAACAGGACTACGGCCGCGACTCGGACTACGGCCGCGACTCGGACTACGGTCGGTGACAATGTCGAAGGACAACTAGGGATGGCAATAGCGCATGACGATGGCGCTCGGCGAGACTTCGCCGGCAACCCTGAACACGTCCGGCTCTTGGCTGCGCACGTCGAACAGAGAGGCCTGCAGCTCGACGCCCGGATGGGCAGTTGGGCACACATGGGCGCGGTCATCGTCGATGCGGCTCTGCAGCCGGGGATGAGCTACAGCACGGTCGCTGCCCGTGCGCGAAAGATCCGCGACGCCTGGCCCGACGCCGTGACCCTCAGCCGCGGTCGGGTGTTGGGTGGCCGCCGCCGTGCTGTCCCGGCTCCGCTGTCCCGGCTCCGCTGTCCCGGCTCCGCTGTCCCGGCTCCGCTGTCCCGGCTCCGCTGTCCCGGCTCCGCTGTCCCGGCTCCGCTGTCCCGGCTCCGCTGTGCCGACAGCGCGGAGCGAGCCCCCTGTCGGTGCCGCCTGCTATACCGACCACCATGAGCACAGGAGGTTCGCTGGAGTCGTCGGGCAACACGGCGGTATTGATGGGTTTGGCTTTGGTCTCGGCCGCGATCGGCGAGCCGAGCAAGCATTCTCCAAACTCGTCGTCGGGAGTCTATGTGTGGGTCGACGGGCCTGATCCGGACGCTACGGTGCTGTACATCGGCCAAGCCGGCGGTCAGGGATTTGGCTGTTTCGCCGCGTCGGTCAGATCAGCGATGCTGGAGGGTCATACAAGTACGGCTGGCCGTGCCGGATCATCTCAACGATCTCCATAGGCCCGCACCTCGTATTCCTGCTCACGGCGGGCGCTCTGCTGCTGTTCGCCGGGCACGAGACGACGGCCAACCTGCTGGCAACGCCGTCGTCTGCCTAGCCGGTCGCCCCGGCCTCGTCGCTGCGATGACCGACGAGTCGCCAGCCCGGACCGTCGAGGAGGTCTTGCGTCGCGAGGGGCCAATCAAGGTGCTTACCCGCTGGGTGACCGAAGATCACGAGCGTCACGGTCAGTCGATCCGGGCCGGCGAGCGCGTGCTGCTCATCCTGCACCCGGCGAACCACGACCCGTCGATGTTCCCGGCGCTGGACGTCCTCGACGTCGCGTGGCCCGACCAACCGGCACATGTCGGCTTCGGGCACGGTGCGCACTTCTGTATCGGGGCCCAGCTGGCCCGCAGCCAGGCCCGCGTCGCGTTGCCTAGGGTCCTCTCGACCAGCTCGCCGATCTGCGATTGGCCGGCCCAGTGACATGGAGATCCAGCGTCGCCAGACGAGCGCTGACCGATCTGCAGATCGTCTACTGCGGCTGACGCTCGGCTAACGCCTGGCCTTCACCGGCGCGCGCCGGGGGCAGGCCAGCGCCGGAGCGACGGCCAGCGCGGTGACCCCTACCGCGACCAGGAAGGCCGGAGTGAATGCGGCACTCAGATCTTCGGTATGGGTGCGTTCGTAGATCGCCAGGAGCGACGCGACGCCCGCTGCCCCACCGAAGCGCGGGATCACGTTAAGCGTCGTTGTAGCCCTCGCGATCTCCTCGCGAGGGACGGCGGCGTAGGCCTCGGCATAGGACGGCGTCATAATCGAACTCAGCCCGAGACCACGCAGGAACAACGCCGCGACGACGATGTAGGTGTTCGAATTGGCGGCCAAGACGAACGTGACCGTCGCTGCGGCGCTCAGGGCCAGCTCGCTAGTCACCAGCCACCGCGGGCCGAATCGTTTCGTCAGCCGGCTGGCCCCCATGAGCGCGGCCAGCGAACCGAGTCCCTGAATGCCGACGAGCAGACCGGTGGTGCCGGCCGAGTAGCCGCGCCCGATTTGGAAATAAAGCGCCAGCAGCGCCAATCCTCCGGGGTGGACGAAGTTGAAGACGAAGCCCACGCCGACGGCGGCTCTGTAGTGTCGGATCCGAAACAGCGCGAGGTCAAGGATGGCCGCCGACCAAGCCGGATCGAGTGGCGGATGAAGACGCCGAACAGCGCCACGCCGGTGACGGTGACGGTGACGGTGACGGTGATCAACACGAGTGAGCTGGAGCCGCCCGAGCTCGATGCGGTCATCGCATAGATTAACAGCGCGAGCGCGGGGGAGATGTAGACGATCCCGGCAATGTCGACCCTGGCAACCGGCTTGCCCTGGGTGGATGGCATCACCCAGTATGAGATCGCCAGAGCGATCATACTGAGCGGGGCGCTGATGAAGAACAACCACCGCCAGCCTATGTGCCCGAGCAGCGCGCCACCCAACATCGGGCCGAAGATCGGGGCAGTGAGCAGGGGCATGTTGGCCAGGCTCAAAATCCGCGCCAGCTGTGACCGGTCGGCGCCCTGCACCACACCGCCGTAGGTTTCGGCGATGTGCGGGGGGTGAAGTCGGTGGCCCGCAAAGCGTCGTAGGCCGCCTGCGGGAACTCGGTCTGCTCGTCGACCTCGGCGGCGAACGGTGCGACCTTGTTTTCGGCCACGGCACGGACCGCCTCGCGCAGCGCTTCGTGGTCTTCGGAGACCCGGAACAGATCGAAGTCGTGCGTACTTACGTGTGTGGCTTTCCGTTCAGGCGTAGGTGTAGAAGCCGCGGCCGGTCTTGCGGCCGAGCAGGCGGGCGTCGACCATCCGGGCGAGCAGCGGCGGCGGGGCGTAGAGCGGCTCCTTGAATTCCTCGTACAGCGACTCGGCGACGGCCTTGGTGGTGTCCAGGCCGACGAGGTCAGCCAACGCAAGGGGACCCTGGGGATGCGCGCAGCCGCGGACCAGTCCTTCGTCGATGTCGGTGGGGGTGGCGAAGCCGGACTCGACCATGCGGATCGCGGACAGGATGAACGGGATCAGCAGCGCGTTCACCACGAACCCAGCCCGATCCTGGCAGTCGATGGCATGCTTGCCCAGCGTCTGCTCCACAAAGGACCGAGCAGTTTCGGTGACCTCGGGTGCGGTCAGCAGGCTAGGAACCAGCTCGACCAGGGACAGCACCGGCACCGGGTTGAAGAAGTGGATACCGAGCACGTGAGTGGGCCGCGAGGTGGCGACGGCGAGCTTCATGATCGGGATCGAGGACGTGTTCGACGCGAGCAGGGCATCGGCTGAGGTAACGATCTTATCCAGTTGGGCGAACAGCTCGACCTTGGTGGCCTCGTCCTCGACGATCGCCTCGACCACGAGCTCACGATCGGCCAGCTCGCTCAGGTCGGTGACGACCGTGATGCGAGCCAGCACCTCCGCGACATCCGCGATCTTGCCCTTCTCCGCAGCGCGAGATAAGGACTGCTCGAGCCGGGCGTGCCCCGCCTCGTCGCAGCCGGAGAGGACTCGACCACCACAACGTCCAGGCCCGCACGGGCGCAGACCTCGGCGATCCCCGCGCCCATCAAGCCGCAACCGACGACACCGATCTTCTCCATAACATCTCTCTCTCACACAGTCGGTACTGAATGCCATGTTATGGTACGTAGTACCGCAATCACCCGCAAACTCAGTTGCGTTTGCGTGAGACGGGAAGGGCGAAAAATGGCGAAAGCGTCAGCGAAGGAGCGGTTGACCGAGGCTGCCTTTGCGCTGTTCGACGAGCGCGGGTACGAGCAGACCACCGTCGATGACATCGCGGCGCGAGCCGGCGTCGGGCGAACGACGTTCTTCCGGCGCTTCCGGTCGAAGGAGGACGTGATCTTCCCCGACCACGACGAGCTCCTCGCTGCCATCGCGAGCCGGCTCGCGATCTCGACTCCGGAGACGGCGCTGGTCGCCGTGTCCGAGGCCGCACGGCTCGTATTGCTGCACTACCTCGCCGAGGGCCGCCGTGCACGTAGTCGCTATGGCCTCACCAGCACCGTTCCGGCGCTGTGCAACCGGGAGACGGCCAGCATCCAGCAGTACCAACGGCTCTTCGTCGACTACATCGCGGAGTGGATGGGAGACGGGGCGGGCACGGCGCTGCGCGCCGAGCTGATGGCGAACGCCGTCGTGACCGCACACAACCACGTCCTGCGACGGTGGCTGCGCGGCAACACCGACACCCCGGAGGCGGAGTTCGACGCTGCAATGACCGAGGTCGTCGAGCTCTTCGGCGACCAGCCCCCGGTCACCGAAGACGGTGAAGAAGAGGAAGAAGCGGCATCAATACTCGTTCTCCGTACCAATAAGGACCTGCAGGACTTCCTCCCCCGACTCCAGCGACTACTACACTGAATCTGGCTTCGGAGAACCGCTCAACGAAGCGCTGCCGCACCGCTCCTACAGCGGCTTCCGCCTCTACCGACCGACCGTCGCCGATAGCTAGACAATGTGCGGTAACGAGGGACCGGGTGGGTAGGTGCTCGTTCTCGGCCCTGCATCACCCAGCTCCTTCAGCAACGGTCGGCACCAAAGCACGCCATCCTCGCCTGCCGGGCGACGCCCCTTGGCGGTGCCGGCGCCCCGGAGGCCTGATGGGTGTTGAACCCTTCGGGTCGCTCGGCGTCGCGTGACGCACCCGTGCGGTGCCGGTGTACTCCCAGGTTTAGGGGGTCTGGGGTGTGAGAATTACCTTGCCTTTGGCGTGGCCGGCGGCGAGGTACTGCAGGGCCTGCGGGGCCTCATCCAGGTCCAGCGTTTGGTCGAGCAGGATGCGGATGTCGCCGTCGAGCATCCCGATGACCGTGGCGAGTCGTTGAGGATCGGGGGCGTGGAAGAGGAATTCGGCGCGGAGTCCGCGTGCGGACGCGCGTTCGGTGTCGGGTGGCATCGGCACCGCGACGAGCAGGCCGCCGGGACGGAGTACGTCCAGCGATTGCTCCTCGACGGCGCCGCCGATGGTGTCGATCACGACGTCGACGTCGGCGTGGGCGAGTTGGGATCCGAACGGTCCGCTGGTGTGGTCGATGACCTCGTCGGCTCCGAGGTCGCGGGCGATCTGCAGACCGGCTCCGGAGGCGGTGGTGATGACGTGTGCGTCGAGCGTGCGGGCTAGCTGGACGGCGAAGCTGCCTACTCCGCCGGCGCCGGCGTGGATCAGCACTCTTTGGCCGGGGTGAACGTCGGCGATCTCGGTCAGCGCTTGCCAGGCGGTTGCTGCGGCGGTGAC
>JAABUU010005470.1_pt1 | contig 14233 bp, 19 predicted proteins | sample 5559301 | NCBI WGS metagenome assembly JAABUU01 (sample SAMN10711884, study PRJNA513360) | rock metagenome | isolation source: Antarctica rocks | place: Antarctica: Victoria Land, Richard Nunatak white | reverse complement strand
CTGCCGTAAAGTGACACCATCCAAAGCAAAAGCTCTTCCGTGACAGGGTGTTGCCGACAGCGCATGCAGATCATGCTGTTGCATGCACTTGATACTTGATCAACTACAAGACTAGAGGGCGTCACTTAATGCACCGTGAGACAGCTTTTCTGTACAAAATCTGGGCAAAGATTGCCTGTGTTAAGATTCCAGGGCTGTATGTACGACTGACTGTACTTACATGACTCAGAGTTGAAAGCGCCTGACAGGGAAAGCCACAAATGAACGAACGAATGGATGAGAATGAATGCTAGGAAGGCTACGCTCACCAGGACAGGGGCACCCCTGATTTTTATGTGAAGGTCGTACACTCCCATGCTGACAGAGTCCCCAACAATTTTGGCCACAAACACTGCAAGCATCATCGGCACCACCAGCTGCAGGGCCCCCGTACCCTCCATCACCAGCACCGTAATACTCAGGGTCATGCGCGTAACACCACCCAGCTGCGCTGCTGCTCCCACCGCCTTCAGCCGGGCACAGAGTCAGTGTTCATGTGTACATGTTGAAGATATGTTTTCGATGATTTGTTTTGAGGGATCTGTGGGCGGTTTGTTATTCATGGACGAGAAATACAATCAGCCAAATCAGCCACTTTGAACAGGTGTGTTTCCTACACATTATGCAGTTAGGTTGCAGTGCTGCAACCCTTGTAAATTCAGCCCAAGTGCAGTTTGCAGTGCATGAAGGAGTATAGGTCTACAGTCATGACAGGATGTTTTGGGGTTGACTTTGGGTCAGCTGTGAGTGCAGAGTGGCAATGCAGATAGGCAGCTCACCGCATAAGCTGGCAGGGAAATAGCGTGATGGCCGACCATGTGCCTGACCAGCATGCCCACTATGCGACCCCAAGCAGCCCCCAATGCCAAAGAGGGAATAAACAAGCCTGCATGATGATGCAGAGGATGAGTCATCTCAACAAACGTGAAAGCAAGGTCCAGATCAAGACATTGTTATTGGCAGTAGCCACAGGTAAAACAGCAAAAGTATGTTGCATGATCAATAAGTCACATGATATGGACACTGTTATTGGCAGTAGCCATCTATATGACGGCATACTGTTTTGCATGATGTGGACAATGCATGTACTGCTGTCCATGGATGCAGCTATCACAGCAGCAGGTGCAAGCAACAGCAGGTGCATAAACAGCTGAGGAACAGATGGAAGAACTGCTCATGAGATTGCACTGGTGAACGTGTTTACGGTTGATGCATATAGTCCATGCTAACGACTATGAGACATCACTCCAACATGCTTCACCAGACCAGCCGCAGCAGACATGACATTCAACAGCAGACCAGGACATTTGGAGTGGAAAGCAGAGCTGCAACACCTGCTCTGATGCTGAAGCAGGTCCCAGCAGATATTGCTTGATGGGAAGAGCATGCTATGCAAATCAAACAAACATCTGATGGACTGCTCAAGTTTGCAGCTTAAGTGGCCAGCTCAAGTGTTTGAATTGAGGTATAGGTATGTGAGTGTGTATACACGCATACACACATCTGCACACTACTTCTGCAATACCATGCAAGTTTAAGCTGACAGACACAACAAAGGGATCACCTGTGGCAGCTCCAATGCCAAAGCAGAACAGCATGCCAAAGAAGATGGCAAGAGCCCAGATGAACAGCAGACTGGAGCTGATGATGTGCTCTGGAGTGATCTTCTCAGGCAGAGTCTCTCCAAAATGCACAATCATGCGCATGGACTGGACCAGAGGATTGAAGAAGAGTTGGCCATGTGGGTTGAATTGTGTGGAGTTGCACCTGTAAAGCAAAACAAGTGCTCAATATGGTCTATGCATGCTCAGTGAATCAGTCTGCTTGGCTTGATTGCAAAGGCTGCTGTATGACCAGATTGTGTGCTGTCTGTGGCTTTCACTCAAGCTGGCACGGCATCAGCTCTGGCCTACTTCCCTCTGCCTACTGAGCACAGTATTGCAGCAGCTCTACTGCATGTGGCTCAACAGGCAGAGGGCTGCTGCAATACTGTCCAGGAATCCATTAGCGATGTTGATGCAAACACGACGACGCTATGGGCCGACACAGCACTGCAAAGTGCAGCTGCACCAGCTCTTGTGTATGGCAAGCAATACAGCATGACACAGAGGGCCTGAAAGCATCAGGGATGCAGACGGATGAGCATACCACAACTGAGGGAAAAATTTGAGTCCCCTGGAGTCAAAGCCAGACACGCCAGCATAGATATCCTGGTCTTCCCCTGAGTTCTCATAGTACGAAAGTTGCTCCTTGGAGGGCAGGTTTTGGCAAGGAGAAGAGTATGTCGCGAGGAACCAGGTGGTTGCCACCAGCCATGCCACAAAGACCACCTACAATAATGCTCATAGTAGAAATGTCGAGTACTTGACCGAGGCAGGTAAGAAACGATATTCTGCAGGGCACAGCTCGTCAGCCGCGTTAGGGTGTGTGGACTGATGCCGGTTGCGGTGAAAGTCAGTAAAGTCTGATCAGCAGTGATCCTGGCCTGAAATAAGGCTTACCTCGCCAAACCGTCGCCACCTGTTACTTGCTGGAATATACTTGGCCCGGAATGAGGTGAAGTGGATGGTGAGCTTGATGAACCAGCCGCCCAGGGCTCCAGCGATGCAACCCATAAACACGTAGATCGGCAACTCCCAGATGTAATACCAGAACTTGGATCCATACAGCGCAATATTGTCGTCGTACAGCCCCAGATCTCGCCTGATGCCAAATCTTGCGTCCATGATCTCGCCTGGCCTTTCGTGGAACTGGGCCAGAAAATGCAGCGTGCACACACCAGTGCATGTCGCCAGAAAGCCACGCCAGAACAAGGAAGTGCTATAAAAAGAGGCTCCTTCTTCAATCGAAAGCAGAAGACCTCCGATAGGAGCGGCGAAAGAGCACGAGACACCTGCAAGCAGTTAAGGAGCAGTTAAGAAGCAGAGCAGAAGGGTATGCATTTAGAGCAGCTGAACCGTTTTTGGATAACAATGTCCACTATGTATATAAACACTGATGAGGAAATGCTGACCTGCTGCAGTGCCTATGCCCACATAATCTCTGTGATCAGCATCATTGCGGAAGTATCCACCATACTTGCGAGAAGCCTTGGCCTCACGCTTGTGGCCATACTTGTGCAACAGATCCGTAATGGTCCTGCACAGTGCAACAACATGTATCAGTACATAAGTCAGGACTACATTCACTGTCTCAAATGCCACGGAATATCTGCTGAAGATGCAATGCTCATTTGCTCCTTTAGCATCAGACCTCCTTGTCAGTGACACAGAAACGAATCTGCTCCTTGGGATTGGCAAGCTTGCTGGCTATTGCTAATATCTTTGCTAATGATATGCCTGCTGTGCTTAATGTCACAATATGCTTGTACACCTGTGTGCTGATGAAGTCCTGGCCATTCCTGGTGAGTTGACACATATTGTGACCGAGGCAAAGCAGCACTGTATTGCCCTTGGCACGGCGAGCCTTACATACAATGTTGTGAACAGGCTGACATCTCACCAGGAGTACAGTAATTGGCAATGCTCATGCTAGCATTAGGCTGCCATTGTCAGCGTGCTGCAATGCATGCTGACAGTTGCAGGCAGCATCTTGCAGTGCATCATGTTGTAGTGCTGACTACAGTGTAACAAAAGGCGCTCAGTCAACCATGCAGCAATGCTAGACAGCGTGCAACGATTTTGCCACTTGTCGTGATGATACATAGGTGATAGCCAGCCTGACCGTGAGCCCATGCCAGCAATGCCCCCACCCACAATGCCTCCTGCATGGATGAAGGGCCCCTCCTTCCCAGCAATCAGCCCTCCAGCCATGGACAGCGTCACACTGAACATCTTCACCACCAGAGTCTTGAGTCCCAGCAGCCCTGGCAAACAATGTGGTACAATCAGACACCACAGCACTGTGCGTCATGACTTATTCTGAGGGACTTCAATAGTGCATAGATCATAGCAAGGAGAACAAAAGACTGGTGCTGGAGCATTCTGACAATAACATGGGTTATAGGAGCCAAAGAGCACAGAGGCAGTCTGACAAAGCACAGCCATGTTGCATACAGCATGCGCTGCAGCGAATTGCGCACAAGATGTACCAAGCAACGGCGACGCCTATACGCAAGCGTGAGCCCAGCTATGACTGCTTGCAATGCAGGCTAAAGCTGTTATACGTCCACAGAACAGCTGGCTGGCATTTTGAATGTCAAGGGCCATGTAGTCCTGCATATTGGTAATTGGAAAACTCTGTAGGCAATGCGGAGCACGTCAGAACAAAAGGCATGACAAGGCAGTGTGTGTATTAGCACCTTTGATGTGCACGCCGTTGAGGTATGTCTTGATCTCTGGGATGCCGCTGCCAGCTCCCAAAGGGGCAAAGGATGTCACCAGGAAGGCAGACATGGCAGAGTACCCCATGGTAAACACCAGCCAGACCACGTAGGGTGCCCAGAACCCCCCACGGTGGGCCACAACAGTTTTAACAGCTGTGTACTTGAAGCTGTTTAGCCGCTGCAGGACAATGTCCACCAAGAAAGCCAGCATTCCCATTGTCACTCCAATCAGAACTGCATGCAGTGTAGAAGGTTTCTCAGCGCTGCGGTGAAGCGGTGTTGCAGGGCATGTGTGATGTGCAACAAGCAAAAAGTGATGAACAATGTCATTTGCAGTTTCGAGCAGTTTCGAGCAGCCTGAAACAGGACAGAAATCCCGGGTGCATTAATCACAGCTTGACCAACCCATACTCTTAGCCTGCATGTGAAACAGCTGACAGCACTATACGTTTGGACGTACAGCATGGTATGGCTTACATGACAGCAGCCATCTCCAACTTTCTTCCACCAAGTAGTCCAGGTGATCCCTGTTCAAAGTGGTCTCACGCTCGATATCATTATCCTGTATACAAGACAGCACATCACATCAGAAAAAGCTGACCATTGCTGTGGACCACAAGTGCGTCTCTCTTCGTGATATCTGGTTCATGTGCCAGGAAAGGGCAAAAGGCACCCTCTGAAATGGTCAAGCTTTTCAGCACTTGCTGTAAGAAAGCACGCCATAAGCTGAAGGGAGAAGATTGTACATAGTCTCACTGCTTACCACAACGTCAAAGTCCTGTGCCTCAAACTGCCCCATGCGCCGCAATCGCTCCAGTGACTCTTTACTTTCCTGCAAGCAACAGGCACCTCAGACCAAATGTTTCGACTTAGTCAGTGCAACAAGCTCAGCCAGACAGCGCACAGAGCACGTCTGTATTGCATTACCTCAGCAGTCTTGGGGGCACCATGTACAGCTGCTGGGATGTTGGAGTCATACTCCGTGTGATGCAACACACCCCGCTCTTTGAAGACGTGTAAGGCGTCTTGTACATGGTGTACTGTGTCTGAAAATTCGGACTGTAACTTATGCTTAGGGTCTCGCCAGCCAGAAGATGCCTTCCTGTTCGAAGTGTGCCGCACAGCATACTGCTCTGCAGCGTGTTCAGACTGCAAGGCCTTAAGCTCGTAGTCCTCTAAGACGTTGCTGCAAAAGCAACACAAGCAAGTCAGGTCAGGGTCGCAAGAATGCAGAACAGATACAGCACAATGCCGAAACCAGACAGAGATTGACAGATGTGGATGTGTCAGCTCACAGCCGGTCGCAATGTGGCGCCAGTCACCTGAGCGCTCCTCGTGATGGAACCCGAGCTGACAGCAAGTCATCAAACGCGGACTTCTCATCATCGCCCGTCCAGCTACGCTCCATGGTCTACTGTATCACATTCAGCTTCTGCACGCTGCAAGATTGCAGATTCTATACAGCTTGTTCTGTACAGGTGGGCGTTCTTGCATTGAGGAAGTCCACTCCAATCTTGCAAGAAATCTTAATCAGGTACAGAGAAGAAGTGGGAAGAGAAGCCAGGCTCATGCCAGCGATCCATGGAGGTCAGCATGCATGATATGATGCAAAAGAACATCGCATGCAGCATGATACAATTGTCTTCTTGGTTGTAGTAATTCAGCACGATGTTGCGTGCAGCATCGCTTGCCTCGAGGACGTGAACCCATGCATGCCGGTTTCAAACCTGTCCTCTCGTGGCAGCTGCGATCAAGCGCAGGCGTTTTCAAAACTTGCAGCTTTCAGTTTCGCAGTTTAGCGCATGCAAGCATGTCGAGTCATGTTCCTGCGGAGTCAGCGAGTAAGTTTGATCAAACCGGTCAACCCAAATCAAACGATCGCAAGTTTCTTTGCACCGTGGCAGTACATAGCAGACATACTGCTTGTTCGCAGCCTTCGATATCATCAAGGAGGACAAGGTTTATCAGCGATATTTCACGCTGTATGACCGCAAAATTCGCTTTCCATCTAGCAAAGAGCGCCCTGTGAGCTGCCTTCCAACCTATCTTTGCTATGCTAATTTAGTGGCCTTTGGCAATCTGAAGCGTCAGCTGGTATCATAGGCTGAAGAACATGACTTTGATGTCATAGGCCACCCACAAGCCAGCTTTCACTTCTCTGCTGTGTTTCCTTTCCATCCTGCAACCGACGAAGCTCCTGCTGAGGTCAGCAAACCTGACACCGCGCATCGAGCACAAGATACTGCATCACCACAATGATCACACCACAACTGATTGTTTTGCAGGCAGCCTAGTGCCGGCTACTCCATCCAATCTTCCCGTTGATATTGCCCGCTGACATCATGCACACTGTGTGATTGTCATGCTGCTCCCATGCAAACAGCTGCATGCCTGCATTGCATAAAGTGCAGCATCCTCAGCAATACAGGGCTTGTTGCTTGCTCCAGGTAACTATTCTGAAGGAATTTTGCCAAGGACCCAACCAGATGATGTACAGCCTGCCAGCTGGCAGCTTTGATGCAAAGCGGCATGGTGACTACGCTGGCTGCGCACGTGCAGAGCTTTGGGAAGAGGTGAGCTCTTCCATGTACACTAGCTATGTGTAAGCATCTCAATCACTGGCTCATTTGCATGGCTCTTTCCAAGGGAGAGGCAGTGTATCCTAGTCTATGGGATCCTGCGCTGTTGTTTGCTTACCTTCACTACATACCTTGTTTTCAGTTTGTTGCGCAGGTTGGTTTCAACTCTTGTGTGCTTCACACCTTTGTAACATTGCACAAGTTCTGGTAAAGCTGCAAGGGCATAACAAGTAATGAAGTCCTACAGTTGGGACGTGCCACATGCAAGCTTGTTGCTTACAACAACACAAAAGTCAATACATCACATGTCGTCCTGCATGTTGTCACAGCTTCATGTCTGCGCGCACTTTGATGGTGCTGCAGGCACAGCTGGAAGGGGGAGAGTGGGTAGATCTGTTGGGTCTGGGTCACCCGGGCATTGCTGAAGTGAAGTGGTGTGCCAACCGCTTCACACCTTTCCTCTGCATTGCACCCCATGCTGCAGCAACAGCAGGCAAGCAGGACGCAGAGGAGTTCATCGAGGTATTGACTATATGATGTGCCTGCTGTTGTGTCTAGTCAATATGCATTTTCAACATGGCAGCGCATGGCAAGTGCAGGCACAATGTAAAACGAGCTTCTGTGCAAAGAAAATTTGTTGAGATTGAGCAAGCAGCGTGTACGCATGCATTTTTGTAGCATCATGATTGAGCGCTCCTGGCTCACGCTGTCAGCCTCTTACAATTAAGCCATGCTTTCACAGCAATGGAAGTATTGTCAGGTCTATTTGCGCTTTGGTGCTCTGCAGCTGTTGAATGAAACAGCAAGCAGCTTACAGTGTAGTTCCTGCGTAATGACCTGTGTGTAGCTCTGAAAATGATCAAAGTCTTGTCTGCAGATACATCGTATGAGTATAGCAAGCTTGAGGGAGGTCATGCGAAGTGGCAACATGCTGCTACCATCAGTCACCACTGCTTTCATGGCTATAGAAGAGCTACAACGACGCGGTTTCTCTGTGTGAGAGCTTGCTCTGCCCTTGGTGCCCGAGGGGTCCCAAGTTGTCAATTTTGCAAGTGTGCTGCAGCAGAAAACAAGCTCTCAGGTCCAAGGAATGCTGTACAGACTACTCGATGTTTTAGTGTATCTATGCTGCAGGCACATGCAAATTTGCAAGGCAGCTTTCCAGTTGCACACACATGGCAAAGTTATGAAGCCTTTACTTGTGCTCTACAGTGTACACAACGGACAATTGCACATGCAAATGAAACGTTGTACCATAGGCAGCTACACAGTACATGTGTGATTCACCAAATGGTCCACCTCAACAGTTTTTTTCGTTAGTACAAATAAGGGCCGAAACCAGTACAGAATTTTATAGCATATACAATGAACATTCTGCCCATTGCACAGTGTTGCCAGATGTAAGTTGCAAGAATTCATGTTGGGGTTCATGACCTTGTACAGCTGGCCCCTGCATGAGAGTGGCCAGTGGAACCCTGGGCTGCTGCATGACAGGCACTGACTTAGCCAGAACAGCCCACTTTGCATGCCAGTTATGACATATTACTGATGAATGCCAGCTTGAGATTAAGGACGAGCCACTTACATCATCTGATGTCCATAAAAAAACGTTGACGAAAAAGAGTCGCTTTGTTGTGCCTCAGTGTTTAGCGGTATTGTGGGCCAATTCAACTTGCCACAAATGTTCAGACTTCTAACCATGACAATAGCATTGCGTGCCCTGTTCTTGGTAGGGTCGTGTTCCTTCTTGCGCACATGCTGTATTTTGAGGCAGCCTGGGTTTGAAAGGCGTTCGAGCTACTACCCAGTAGATGCCAGATGGGGTTGGAACAAGTCTGGGGATCATCAGGCACACAGAGCTCTTTCCTTCAGTGCAGTCTACTGCTGTGTAAACTTTAAAGCAAAACAATGCAACAAGCGTTCTAACGTATCCTGCAGGTGGTGGTGCATTGTGTCAAAGCAGCATTGCTGGAGCTGCTTACAACCCAGATGGTGTCAGAATTGCCAACACGGCAGTACTGCAACCAATCTATCCCATCACCCATGCTGCTCTGGGCTGGAGTGGCCATTGCATCTTGGCAGTTGCACAATAGGCAACATGTACTACATGATATGTGTCCTTGCTACAGCACTGGCTACTGAAAACCACCCACAGCACCAAACTGCTGAGCAGTGATGTAATTGACCTCCACAGTGCTCCCAGCAAAGAGGCGTCCATGAATGGCATCTTTGGCTGCTTGAGCACTGAGTGGATTGGCAAACTGAGCAAAAGCCTGCAATTACAGGGACGGAGTGAGAGGAAAAGACATGATTGCCAAATGCCAAAACACACTAACAATGCAATCGCAGTCATTGAAGATCATGCAAGCTTGCAATGCAATCATACCGGAGTCATAAAACATGGTTCTGGCAAAACACTCACAGTTGGCAAACACACCAAAAAACTTGACAACAGGGCTCACCTTGCCATAATTTTGTTGGTTGAAGAGAGCATGTGCTTGCTGAGGTATGGGAGGGCGAGGCACGACCACCTTCATGACTTGACCATACTTGCTGCACTCCTCGCGCAGGTCCTCTATTACCTGGAAGGCAGCACATGACAACTCCTCACACGAAATCCAGAGACGTGTAACAGCAGTCAGCTGAAGGCTACAGAGTTGTTCATGCCTTGAGGAAAACAGCATGTGCAAGCTTGTCTAAAATCCAGCCCAGCACAAGGAGGCCAAGCAGATTGAGCCACATTATGCATGTGCATCACATGCTGCGTGAATATATGTATCCTGGATTTCTATGTTGCATGCGCATACATTGATGTCACAGCCAATGTTGCAACTTCAGAGTCATACCTCCCTGTACTCCTCATCATCCACCAGCACATCAGGAGTGACCATCCCATTGACTGACAGGAACTCAGTTGGGCCCACGGTGATCTGGGGCATGAGAGGGTAAGGCTGTCCCATACCCATCATGGGCCCACCAGGGGCTGGTATGATGTTGCCCATTGGCATGGGAGCTGCAGGCAAGCTGGGGCCAGCATCTGGGCCTGTTGGAATGGGCACTCCCAGATCCTTCAGTCGCTGATGCATCTCTGCGCTGTCATCTCCAGCCTGCAGAGAGATCCAGACACTTTTTGAAACACAACCAGGGATCCATTGTCTGAACAAGAGCTAGCCTGAGATTAGAGAAACATTCTTGCACTGTCAAGCATGCTGTCTCTCAACACAGCAAGCATGCTAGGCCCTCTGAGACGTCATAATTCGGGCGTAAAATGTGATGTAGTTGCCATGCGTTATCTAGTATGCAGGCATTTGAGATGCAGTTTCAAATGGCATTGCTTGTCTGTGACAGGAACCTAGATGTCTGCAGTAACATACCAAGACAGCATCAAATGTCCTCTGCAGCTTCTGCAAATGCTGTGTATCCGCACAAGCACAATGCTGTAACAGCACGTCCTGCATGACAAGGCTTACCTTGAAGGCTGCAAGAGCAGCAGCTGCCGCAGAAGCTGCTTGCTGCGCCTTGCTGGGGTCTACATACCCACTGGGGCGGCCCACAGAAATGGACTGGCCCAGCAGCTGCACCTGGTTGCTGAGCTGCAGGGCCGCTGACGCCATCTCAGGGGTTCGCAGCTCCACAAATGCATAGCGCCCTTCGGAATGCATAGACACGTTCACCACAGGGTCAAAGCCAGGAGTGAGCTTATCAGGGAATGCAGCCGTCATGGTGCTGTTGAACAGCTGGCGAAGAGCTTCTTCAGTCACCAGACCAGCCACCAGGTTGCCCACGTAGACCTAGTGGGACGGGACCAGACCAAACATGGTGTCAGCATCCTCCAATCAGCAGGTCAGGGCAAATCCTTGATGGGCAGTTCCCTTGATGGGCAATGCCCTAATGGGCAGTTCCCTTCATGAAGCACTGTGCACACGATGATGTGACACATGAGTGTATGTTACTAAGAAAGTGAGCAAGATGCTGGGCTGTGTCACGCAGATGATTTACTGTGAGAGCTGCTATGACTGCAATGTGTCATGAGGATGCGTTTACAAGGTGATGCAGGATGCAGCACCTGCACAGGCAATGCAACAAGCTGAATGACACCTGCACAGGCAATGCAATGACACAGGGGCACCTGCAACAGCCACACATCAGACCCTTTGTGCAGACAAAGCTGCAGAAGGCAAAGAAGGGACCAGCACAATTTTCTTGCAGTCTGTATGTGGACCAGCAGGTGCGAGGAGTCTGGTCTCACCTCTCTCTGCGTCTTACTTGCTGCTGCAACAGCAGATGCGGCTTGCTGCTGCAGAACCAGCTGGCGCGCCTGAAGCTGCTGTTCTTGCAGCTGTCTGGCAACTACATCCAAAGCCGTTGTTCAGCACATGAGGTTGATCACACCAGAAACACAAGGTCAGCAGGTATTGAGCCACCGTGACAAGACCAGGGGCTTACTTTCTTTTGGATCTTGTGACACAATGCCACTCTTGTTTCTCAAGGCCGCATAGGGATCAATGTAGCTGGTGCTGTACCCAACCGCTGCAACCGCATACAGCATGAGTGAGGGCAGCTCATTGTCATCAAGGTTAATGAGTACCGTCAAATCTGACTCAGCAGAAGCACAACATTGCCCAGCAATACCTGGAGCCGGAGGCTCTTGACGCTTCCTGGGAACATAGCCACCATACTCATCATCACTGCTGCCAGACTCATAGTGACGCTTGCTGGACCTATTTCTGTCATCTCTGCAATCACACTGACTATCAAAGACCCATCTCAAATGCTGTGGCAAGGTGAGACAAAGAATTAGCAATAGGATGACATGGTCACCTTGAAGAAGCTCTGCGGCTGTCCCTGTGCCTGTCCCTAGATCTTGATCCAGAGCGGTGGCGCCGCTCTCTTGAGGAGCGTCGCCTTGACCGCTCTCTAGACCTGGTCTTTGATCTATGCGACTTCTTGTCCCTATCCCTGTCCCTGGCTCTGCTGCGCTCTCCCCGATCCCTTTTGCTGTCCTTATCTTTCCCTCTAGACCTATCCCTGTCCCTGTCTCTGTCCTTGTCTTTGCCTGAAGACCTATCTTTGTCCCTGCTGCGGTCTTTGTCCCTATCAGACCTGTCCCGTCGACGCTCCCGATCTTTGTCTCGTTCTCTGTCTTTGTCTCTGTCTGCGCGGTCCTTAGGTTTGTCTGTGTTGCTATCTTTTCTGTCTGAGTCCTTTTCCTCGACCTTGACAGCAGCTTCAGCCGGCTCGCCGTTCTCGGCTTTTACTATCTCTGCTGTGGCTGCAATCGGCTCAGCAGCCTCCTGCTCAGCTGGTGCGTCATTACCGACGCTGGTTACAACTTCACTTTTGATCTCGGCATTTTCCTCAGACTTGACAGTGTCGACAGCAGGCTCGCGCACAGCAGCAGCAGGTGCAGGAACTTCTGCAGGCAAATCTGCAGGTTCGTTGCCCTGATCAGCCATGTCAAAACGTGCCGAGCTTTGATGGACTCCCAAACAATTTGCTTCAATCCTGCGGCGCGTTGCTCCGTGAGGGAGTTTACACGTTGTGCGTGCCTGTGTGACATGCCTATGGCATGCCCGATCTCCAAGTCAAACTTCGCTGCGTACTCTGCAAGCGCAACACAAGCGTCAATTATGCACAGCAGCGTCACATCGTCTTACACACTGCATTGTGGTCGTCAAGCCGCACTTCCTACAACATACATGTGGAGGAGCCTGTTTGCCACAGGGAGATCTCTGACAACAAGCTTGCGCGTGCCTGTTGCATCCGTGAACAAGCGGTGCTTGGCCATGGCCCAAATTCAAGCAGCCACCGCCACACGCTTTATATCACTCGAGGTGGGTGGTTGAGGACGCTGCAGTCAAAACGGTCAGGTTGTATCAGTAGAGTCTCAGAATCCGTGCAATCTGGAATCTGTGATCTTTTCTAGGATCTCCAAGTCACCAGCAGCTACACATCAGAGCTTCCAGGAGATCCAGAAACCGAGAATCGCTTGAGACAGGTGTGCCACCAAGACAGCTCTGTTTCTGTGAGCCTGCTGCTACAGTCTTTGCCACAAGCAGTCTCTGCCTACAAAGTCCTGTCTGCCTGAAGGTCGAGAATGCTTTCTGGTCAGCAGCCAGCCCCACACCAACCCAGACAGACCCTTATCTGGTTGCGTTCTCCCAAGAAATGGCTGAGGAGCTCGGGTTGGACCCAGCTGACATGACCAGATCGCTTTTTGCTGAAGTCTTTACAGGCAACGCGCCCATGCCGGGATCAAGCAGTCAGACATATGCCATGCGTTATGGGGGTCATCAATTTGGCTCTTGGGCTGGTGAGGATATCTGACGCCACATCTGCTTCAGCTTGCCTTGCTTGATGTGCATTTTCTCAATTTTCCCAGACGTGGGCCTTGTTCTTATGTCATGTTGTGGATAATACAAATTAGCATAAGCATAATCAGGAGCTCTATTGCATCACGCATTGCTTCACGAAAGCATGTACATTTGCTCCAGCTTGGATATGTTGCTTTTGACAGGATGCCAGCATATGTGCAAGTGTGTAAGCTATGCTGATTCGCAGAACAACTATGAAACATTCATCAAACATTCAAGTATGGCGAACACTGCAGCTTGTGCTGAGTGGCAGTGTCTTCCGAGACCAATGCATGCTGACACTGCCATACAGCATTGCTTTTGCATTCAAATTCAAAAATGCAGTTGCAGTAGTGACAGCTCACGGACCATCATGCACGCTTGTGATTGAGTTTTCTTGTTTGTCCCTTGCAGATGCTGCAAGTCTTTGTTTCAACAACTGACATTTGACATCAATGGCAGTCCAACATTGCAAAGTGCCTTGTTGGTAACATCTTGCACCTGCAGGGCAGCTGGGTGATGGGCGTGTTGTCAACCTAGGAGAAGTAGAGGGAAGGAATGGCCAGAAATGGGAGTTGCAGCTCAAGGGAGCTGGGAAGACCCCATATTCTCGCATGGCAGATGGGAGAGCGGTCATGAGGTCTTCCATCCGGGAGTTCATCGGCAGTGAAGCTATGTATCACCTTGGCGTGCCAACATCAAGGGCTTTCAGCATTGCTGGCACAGGCGCTAGCGTTGTCAGAGACATGTTCTACACGTGAGTGAGCCATCAGCTTGTACAATTGATCTGCAATACTGTCTGCCTCAACAGCTAAAGAAGGCAGAATGCACAAGCACTGCAGCTGCAGTCAGGCTTTCTTTCCCTGGGTGTTGCTGTTCTTGCAAGAAAGCAACATCCCCATGTCTCGTGACATTGGGGCATAAGTTAGGCACATTAC
>JAABUU010005468.1_pt1 | contig 14234 bp, 9 predicted proteins | sample 5559301 | NCBI WGS metagenome assembly JAABUU01 (sample SAMN10711884, study PRJNA513360) | rock metagenome | isolation source: Antarctica rocks | place: Antarctica: Victoria Land, Richard Nunatak white | reverse complement strand
TATGAAGGCAGTGAATCTGAATGTCGCTTTTGGCTACTCCAGCCAAGCTCGACATCAGCTAGCCCTCTTTGACCTACGGCGGCTGCAAATCCATATCGCAGGCGTGAGGCAGGTACGTTCTGCTTCCAGTGCATCCACATCATAGCGTATCGCAGGTGTAGCACATGCCTGTGTGTCTTAGCCCTCCGTACGACAAAGGCGGCGTGTTGATCGTCACGTTGGCATGACCTTCAGCGACAGCTTTGTATCTGGGTTGCATTGCTGCAACACACATGATTATCAGGGCAACTAGCATATTGGCCAGCAGTTCGTAGTGTATACACATATACTGCAGGTTGTTGAAGTCCTTGCCAGAGCTGAGCAAGGATGTTCACAGCTCGGAAGAAGATAGCGAAGGAAAAGGGTCAAGAGCCTGACAGCTTCGAGGAGCAGGTTGCACAGGTGCTGCTCACAGCTACAGACCAAACACGACCAACAGCAAGCAGAACACTCTTAATTTTGGGGCAGCTTGTAGTACTCATGTTCTCCTAAAGGCTGACACACTGCACAGCCTGCATGTCCATGGCGCAATCTCTCGGCATGGGCAGCACATTCAGGTTCTGCCAACAGACCAATGGGCAATGTCAGCATGCAATAGCAAAGCTTGCGCATGTTCCAGGCTAAATACGCAACATCTACAGTCTCACCTTACGCATTAGTGCTGTCTGCCTGCAGGCGCTTTTCGACTTGGAGGCAACAAACCAAGACTTCAAGACAGATTTGAGGGATCTGTACATCACTAGCGCACAGCAGATTGATGTCACCCCTTCAAAGAACGCCATCATCATTCATGTGCCATACCGGCTGCTGAAGGGCTTCCAAAAGATCCAGCAGAGGCTAGTGAGGGAGCTAGAGAAGAAGTTCAGCGGCAAGGATGTTGTCCTTGTGGCAAACAGGCGCATCATGCCCAAGACAAAGTCTGGCTCATCCAAGGCTAGGCCCAGAAGCAGGACATTGACTTCGGTGAGTCAAACTGAGGGGATGCTCTATTTAGTTGCAACATTGATTGCATGTGTCGTCCTGCTGTGTCAAGGTCCTCATCGCCTCTTGTCAAGTCATAGTCAGAGAGCAGTGTAAGCTGTCACATAGGTCGCAGTATACCCTTTTGTACATTGCATACTGATCCACATGCTGTTCCAGCATAACATGCCCTGCTTGCCAAGATGTATCTGCAGAGCTGCTGTGATTGTAGTCAGTATGGGGTGCAGCTTGCTGTTGAGTAGACTGCAACAAATGGCCAATACTATTTCATAGCAGTTTGCTTGGCTTGGCTTGTACAAGCCTTTTTATCCGTCAGTTTGTATGCTTCAAGCAAAGACAGCTTGTTCAGCTCTAAGCAGGCACGTGGCTTTGAAAGAAACGTGGTACATGACTCCTCAGCTAAGCTGTCTGATTTTTGACATTCCGAATTATTTTTTCTCGTGCAGCCCATAGGTTGCTGTGCAAAAGTGTGCATCATAATCTGCAATTGTGCTGTCAGGTTGACTGTAACAAATTGATGTTTTCAACCCACAGGTCCACGATGCCATCCTTGATGATCTTGTGTACCCAACAGAGATTGTCGGCAAGCGGGTACGATACAAGATGGATGGATCCAGAACGCTCAAGGTTTGCTTTTGTCCACAACTTGTTGAGATCTGTCAAGAGCGCTGTGTTTGTGAGTGGTTCCAATAGTTGCTTGATGGGGCTTGACCATTTGTCAGCAGCAAGGAATGCTGTAATATTGTGTGCTGCCAGCAGCATGCATCTGAGTTGGAACTGCTGCAAAGCCTTGGGCTTTGATATAGATGGCTGACAGGATTGCAGGCTTCACAATATTGCTATGGCATACGTAGCAACAGGTTCTCATTGAAGGGCAGCACATCAATCTTTGAAGGGCAGATCTGTACGGTATGTGCATGGTGCAGGTGTACCTGGACCCCAAGGACAGGAACAGCACAGAGTGGAAGGTTGAGACCTTCAAGGGCGTGTACAAGAAGTTGACTGGCAAGGACGTTGTGTTTGAGTTCCCTATACAGGAAGTGTAGAGCACGTTTTCTGTAACATAACGCAACATCTGCCGTTATGGGGAGTATACCACTTCTGTAAGCTCTTATAAACCATGGTCCACACAGCAGAGTACAGATAAGTCTGTCATATCTGCATTTCAGCTGGACTTGGTGTGGTGAGCTGAGTGGCCATGCAGTAAGAGCCTTGATGTAAGCTACAAGCAGCGCATATGCCAGTAGATTATACATTTCATACATCAGCAGAAACCAGCTACATATCTACTTCTGACATACTAATTTACAAACCAGGCAGATGTCTGGAAGTAAGTGGTACAAACGATCACCTTGCAGGTGGCATGGCTGTTCAGCATACTTGGACAGACAACCAAGGCACTCATGCCTTACTGAAAAAACCTAGTCCTAGAATATAATTACATCTGTCCCTTCCCTGCAGCACCTCAGACATGTCCTCCATGTTCAGCAGCTGCTCGACATTCCCTTTGGCACCCTGCACATCATGTGCTCTTCTCAACCCCAAAAAAAGTCTATATTTCAGCTATGTAACAATGCATGCTTCAGACATACATGCTTACAAAACCGCAATCATTACACAGTGCCAGATTATACAGAGCTTTGCAACGAGCGCAAAGCTGGTATGTCTGGCAAGCATGGCACTTGACCCACATGCCAATGTAGATGGTAGCCTTCCAGCCTAACAAGACCAATGTTCATGTAACAACAGCTGCTGTGACCAGGCAAAAGACATGGCATTCGAACCAAGAAGAAAAAGACAGCTTGAAACAGCGAAAAACAGACTGTGCAACAAAGTTTGTATTTGGAAGAGTGATGAACACTGCAAATATGGACAAAGCTGGTCTCACCTCAGTAAGGTAGTCGCGAACAATTTTCCGAGTGACACTATTGGGAGCAAGGAGCCACAGCTGAGCCCCAGCATGAGAGGGCACATCGGACGGCATGGCCCCATCATGAGCTGAAGAGGAAGGCAGTGGCAGAGCGGCCATGAGCGGCTGCTTGGACTTTCTGCGCAAAATAAATAACACCAACGCAGTGACCACAGACCATGGGTACAATGCACACATAGCACAGCAAACTGTCCAGCAAACCATCCAGGCTCAAGCAGAACAAGCCTGTGCACTCAGAATGAGACTGCCTTTGAGTGTTGCCCAAACAAGGCTTACCTCAGCATGCTACTCAAACGAGCCAGCTCCAGCTGAGACGCAAGTGAGGCCTCAAACTCAGAAGGGTCTTGGAGCGCAGTGAACACTATCAAGCTGCCACCCCAGCAATCCCTCAGCCCTTGTTGCCACTTGTCTGAGCTGGGGCTGAAACTGACGCCCAGCTTGGTCAATCTCAGCTGATGTGGCAGAACTGCTTTGGCAGGCTGTGTTTTGATGCCTGCAGCAAATTTAGCCGTCATTGAACAGTCACAATGTCTGGGATGCGTACATGGGCTCTACAATTGTCAAGATGACAATGGCCATACCCTTTTACTACAACTGGTCTCATTGACAGCAAACTAGACAGGACGTGCCAATGATGTGAGTGGTGCCGTGACAAAGTAAACAGCTTGGAGCTGGAACTGCTGCTTGTGTGTTGTGCTCTGGCACTGAGGCAATATGGCTGGTATACAAAGACACGTACTGATAGGGAGAAACACAGGGGCAGACAGGTAATGTTTCAACCTAGGCATAAGCTTATGAGTCCATTCTAGAGCATGCGCAGAAAGAGAGGCAACTGCAGATGCAAAAGGACAAGCAAATGCAGGTTCAATTTGCAGTGCATGGGCAGCGGGCAAGAGCAAGCAGAGGCCTGCAAATGAGCCAAATCAGGCATAGGATGGACATGCTGGCATTGTACGGCGCTTTGGGCAAGGCCCTTTTTTGATTGAAAGAATGAGTGAGTGAATGAATGAACGAATGAACTAAGGAAGGTGTCCCTTGTACACTTGTGACTTGTGAACATCATGCACTTAATGAAAGAACAAACAAACAAGTGAATGAATGTCTTGATGAACGAACGACTGAAAGAACGGAAGAAATGAGAGCCAAAACTGAAAGCAGGAGCTACAGAGCACAGTCTGAAGCCTGATGAACAGCTTGATACAAGATTAAAAACAAACAGGCAAGAGCAGGAAATGCTGAACCGACACAATGATGCAACAGCAGGAACTGTGGTTCTGCCATGATGCAAGACAGGGTGTGAGGGAATACCTAACTCAGACGCTAGCCGTCCCATTCGCTTTGCTGACCACATTCTGGCTTTCACATTCATCACACCTTCCACCTTGCTCTTCTTGTCATTACTCTTGCCCCACCTATACCTCAGCTGTACTACCTTTACCTGACACTCGTCTGACTCCTCAGGGTTGGGAACAAACCAGTCATCAGCATCCTGTTCTGAGGCAGCCTGCTGAGAGATCCCACTGCCAAACTGCGGTGACAATGCCCCTGAGGTAGCAGCAGAGCTCTGCTGCTGCTGGGCTGGATATGCAGCAGCCCATATGCATTCGCTGCCATCTGACGGCGCTGCTGCTGCAGCAATATCAGGGGTGGGCAGGTCTGGCTGGGGTGGAGGTGGGGGTAAGCCAGTGAAGTCTGACAGGGGTCTTAAAGGCGTAGGTGCAGGTAAGCCATGCTTTGGAGTGCTGACATCCCAACGGCTTGACTTGGATGCGCTGCCAGGCCTAGAGTGGGAATTGTTCCTGTAAGAGTGATGTAGCAGGCCAGCATTGCCCACAGGGCCAGAGGGTGGGGTATTGCCCCAGGTTTGGCCCCAGGGGCGACGTGGTGGTGGAGCTGGTCCAGCACTGCCCCAAGAATGGGGTGGGCGTGGGCCCAGCCTGGCACCACCCCAATGAAGTGGAGGGGGTGGGGGTGGCTCAGCCATACCCCAAGGGTGAGTTTGGGTGGGTGCTGGCCCAGCAGGATTACTTGGTCCAGGAGGGGCTGGACCAGCAATGCCAATGGGCAGCACTGGTCCTGAACTGCCTTCAGGCGAGCCTGATGCATGGGTACCATCTGACCCTGGCAGGGTTGCACCAGAAACATCCCTGCCCTGACTCAAGTGCGCTGCTGCTGGACTGGCACTGTGAGTAGCTGCAGGAGAGTCTGACTCTACAGTCTTGCCAGTGGGGGTTTGTTCATCCTTATCTGGGCCCCTCTTGGACTGTTGGGAGGAAGATGAGGACCTGGCAGCAGGCTGACCTGGCTTAGTCATTCCTTGAAGCTGCCCAGAAAGCTGTGGTGAAAAGGGAGAAGGCAAGCTTCCTGGCTGGAGCGATGGAGAGGTTTTGCGAGGCATGCTTGTCTGCTGCAACATGTCATTTCTGGACTCCTCTCTCTGCCTTTTCCTTGCTAGACGTGGGTCGCTCGGCCCTGGCTGCCCTGCTGCTGAAACATGCAGAGGTGCTGGCGCTCTGTGCTTGGCAACTAGTCCAGTGTCTTGCTTAGCTGCCCACCATGATATTGCTGGCAGCTGTGAGGCAGGCGGGTCTGACTGCACTGCTTTTGCAGCGGATGTGCGAGATACTGATGGAAAGGCAGCAGGAGCTGCCTGCTCAGCTGCCGTAGTCGCTGATGAAGCAGCTCGCTCAGCTGCTGCTGATGGCAGAGGGGGTGCTTGGGCTGCTGCTGCTGTCTGAGAAACAGCAGATGCGGCAGCTTGCTCAGCAGCTGCTGATGCTGCTGTTGGCAATGGTGGTAGAAGGGGCACTTCCTGCCCTGCATCTTGTGGCAGTGGGGGCGCCTCTGCCAATATAACCCCTTCAACCTCCATGCTTCCCTTCACTGAGCCCTCTGCCTGGGCCAGTGCCTTGCCTTTGACGCTCCCCAAGACAGCTTGTGTCTCAGCCTCAGCTCGAGGTGAGTAGAGTATTGCAGTGACAGTCCCACCATCAGGCCGATCTGACCCAGAGGCGGCTGCTGTGTCTGTCAGGTTGACCCTAAACCTGGCCGGCAGCTTGGAAGGACGCGTGCCAAAGGGTGCTACCAGTTCAGTCGCAGCTGCAAGAGAAGGGAGCACAGGTGAGGTTGACAGGCCCGAGACCGCTGCAGGCTGAGCAGCAGCAGCTGCTGTGACGTTTGCTTTGTCACTATCCTGTGGTGCAACTGGTTCAGTGGTCCTTGCCTGGCTGGTTGGGTCAGGGTGGATCCGGTTTTGGTAAGCGTTCATGCCTCGCTTGGCAGAGTCAGGTTTGGTCGCCGTTTTGAGTTTAGCTGCCTGTGGTGTGGAGGTTAGAGCTGAATTGCCTGCGCCTGGTGAGGAGGGTTTGCCAAGTTTGGCCAAAACAGACCCTGAGACACCAGCAGGGCTGCCTGCACCTGAGTCCGGAGCAGCAGCAGCTGCACCAGAAGCTGAGGCAGAAGTCACTGCTGAAGCTCTGCGTATTTGGGCCTGAGGGGTAAGCTTGAAGGAGAGCCTTTCCCCAGCGGCAGGCTGAGCCCCAACAGAGGTGTGCTGCTTTGGCAGGGTGGTGCCCTTTGACCCAGAGGCCGCCCTCTGTTTCGGGGAGGTGCTGCCTTTCAATAAAGGTGAAGCTTGCTGCTGGTTGGCAGGCGTGGTGTCCTTTGGCGAAGGGGAGGCCTTCTGCTTGAGGGAGGTGCTGCCTTTCAACAAAGGCAAAGCCTGCTGCTGGTTGGCAGGCGTGCTGCCCTTTGGCAAAGGGGAGGTACCACTTTTTGGCAAAGGCACTGGCTCGGTGGCAGCATCACTCTGGAAGGAGTCGATAAACTTTCGCTTCGAGGGTGTTGCACGAGGGGCCTCAGGACCGGCAACACTTAACTTCACTGATGACCCTGAATTGCAGAGTCACATTGATCAGTTCAGCGCGCAGGCTTGAAGTTAGTCGTACCAGCTTATAAATCAAAACGTTGCAAGCTCAGCTAACTAGGACGATGTCGGACATTGTACAACTCAGGATTATGGCAGCAGTCATGGCTGGGCCTCCCACAAACGTTTGGTCCCTCACGAGCCAGTGTGCACTCATCTGTCAGAGAGTCAAATGAGCATAAACCCTGAGTTGTCGGAAACCAGGGAGCAGTCGCTACCAGCTCATGAGCCCCCAAATGCATGCACCAAAAGAAGGAAGGGAAGCAAGCAACATGTTGCAGATTGATACCACGTGAAATGATGCTTTTTGCAACAAGATATCACAAATAGTCTTGCACAGCAGCATGGTGCTCTACCACACAAGCAAATCAGTTTGCTACACAACCGATCCATTCTGTCACACTAATTGACAAGATGCGGTTATCAGCAACTTACAACAGCACGCCTGTGCACAACTGTTAGCAAAGCAGTCACTACAGTTTGGATGATCTACAATAGATGCGAATGTGGGTACCTGCGATGCCAATAGCAGCAGCAACCTGCTGTGCATCGATCTCTGGGGCATGCAGCTCCTCAGGTTCTGCCACAGGCTGGGCTAGCGGCACAACCTGTCTAACCAGCTCAGGCTTGGGCTCACCGCTGGGCTCAGTCTCGACACCAGGAGGAGGTTGTTCTGAAGCTTCTGTGTGGGCCGGAATGGGAAGTTGAGCAGGTGCAGCATAGAGTGCTTGGTATTGTGCCTGAACAGGCAACTTAGGATTTGGGGACTAGGGTTGAATATAGCCTCAACCCTGCAACTGTGAGTCAAGGGTGTGGACGGTTGCATCGCGGCAGCATCAACAGATCAAACCCCTACTTGAGAGAACTTGCCAGTACACTACAGGCAACTTCTTCAAGGCACTTCAAGGCTTTTGCCAAGGGATCAGACAATGACTAGCTGGGGCCTTCTGGTGACTGTTATGTGACTGACTGGAACTGTGGAGCAAACAGCACAGCACACCAGTCACAGCTTGCTGTCGTCCCCAGACGTGAGCCTTGACGCGCGGAGCGTGGACCCACGGCTGAGCTGTGAAGCCTGTCTGTGCCGTGTTGAGTTTGTATGAACGATGTTAGCTGAGTCCAGAAGCTAGATCTGAGCTGAGCGCTGCTGGCCACAAGTCATCAGACACACGCAAATGTCCTTGCTGTAAAGGTTGTTTATACCTCAGCCTCTAGCATGACACCAGTCACAGCTTATGTGTGTATGCGACACCTCAAAAGAGCTGGTGCCCTTGGGCGCAGATGTTACCTCATGCGGGTACAGGTATTGCTGGCTGACTGGATCCCACCAGGGCTGCCCGGGCTGCCACTGGGCCGGATACTGATACCCACTGTAATCTGAAACATCAATCAATCAATCAGTCCATCAGTGAATGAATGAGTGAGTGAATGAATGAATGAATGAATGAATGAATGAATGAATGAATGCATGCATGAATGAATGAGTGAATGAATGAATGATTGATTGAATCTGTCTTTGGGACTCATTAGGGGGAGTCAACTGGGAATTGTGAAACTTTTGAATGAGGCGCTCATGGCACATGAGTGAACGCACCTTCATTACGCAGTGCATCAGCTGTGACAAGCGTGAAAGGCTAGCAGTCTTCCAATGCTATGAATGTGTGTCTGCGGTACACATATGCAGAAGGCATGAGATGCTTCCCAAGACATAAAAATATACACATTATTTCCCCCCCGGCTGAACGGCATCTACAGTGTTGCAGGAATGAGCTGTGCAAGCTTTTGCTGCAAACAGGCTTTCTCTCTTGTGATGACTTCCAACGCAGCAATGTAATGGTGCTGTCACATAACACAAGCACAAACAGCGCCAATATCGCCTTGCGTAACCTGAGGTAACAGAGTAGCAGCCCAGTTGCAGAATATGTGCAGATTACTCACCACACTCATGACGCATCAACTAGACAGACGCTGACAGGAAACAACATTGCAGGAGGACCATATGCGTACCATAGCTTGGGTCATAGCCATACGCAGGGTGACTGTACGCAGGATACTGTGTCTGTGCAGGCCCTGCCAGAGCAACTGCAGCTGCGTGAGCCTGTGCATCTGAGGCATAGATGTACTGAGGCCTGCTGGCTTCCTCTACAGTGATGGCAGTGCACGCTTGAGCAGCAGCTGCATAAGCAGGAGCTGGCTCTGTCGGTATAGATAGCTGAATGATGTATCCATCCACAACAAGGCTTGCTGCGTTTGTCTGCGCCTTGATGGCACTGGTGCCAAACTCTACATAGCCCCACCAGCCTACATTGCGTTGAAATTAAATCATCCGGGAAGGCCTTTCAGGCACGGCCTTGCTCGCGGGTAAACTTCCTTATAATGAAACAAAAGGAACAGGAACAGACTACACTGTTAGGTATGCCCACAATGACTGCTGCACATGAACTTGGACTGCTGGTCCTGATCCAGGCAACCCCCGTGGACGAGCAAGCAAACACATGGGGATGCCCCAAATGTGCGTTTGCATGAGCTGATGGGAAAAACCTCACAATGCAAAGGTCACATGGGAAGTATGCACATGATAGTGAATTTTGGCCTCACCAATTGTCTCAATGGTGACATTTGTGATGGCTGTTTCTCCAGCTGTGCTCCAGCACATGCAATGCTCAGTGAGCCTACAAAATAATGTACTGCCATCAAGGTAGGTTGCACAGCCCTCTTGATGCAAGTTGGTGATCTGCCAAAGCATGATGCGCTCCATTGCTTCACTACCAGCTGTTGGCACCACACAGCCTGCAAAGAGCATGAGGAGACTGCAACAGGTGACAAGTCAAAATTCAAGCGCATACTAGCCCTTCGTGCAAACTGATGGTCTGCATACAGCTCATGTGAAAAAATGCCGGAGTATGAAAGGGTGTCGTGCCGTGCTAATGTTGCACAATATTACATGGTGTTGACCTATGCTGTCACACACAGTGCTAGCATAGAGATACAAACATCTCATATTGTAGGTACATGTCTTGTGCTGCATTGAAAGTATAACACATACCCCCACACTCACCAGTGTCAGCCTCAACATGCTCAGCAGCTGCAGCTCTTGCAGCCTCTCCCACTGCCTCAGTACTGCTTGGCACAGATTCTGCTTGGCCTCCCATTTGCTGTACAGCTCCACTAGGCTGTCCACTAGGCTGTCCACTAGGCTGTCCACTAGGCTGTCCACTAGGCTGTCCACTAGGCTGTATCTCAGACACGTTTGCACTGATGGTTGGTGCTGGTACAGCAGCATCACTGGGACTAGTGAGTGGCAGGGGCTTGCTGGGGACTGCCTCAGGCGTCCTGGCTGGTCTGGGCAGCCTTGCTGGGGACAGGACAAGTGGAGGGAGCGGAAACTGTTCTGACAGTCCCAGCAGTGGTGCCTTTGATGATTGCAGTGCTGCTGCTTCTTCTTCACCTGATGCTGTTGCGCTTGTCGAGGGTGTGGCCATGTCAGAAGGCTTGGCAAATGCTTGGTCAGGCATAAGCATGCTGCTGCTGGTGGCTGGTGGGGCTGCTGGGGGGGTGTTCAGGGGGTGGGCATCAGCATCACACTCACAGTGCTCCTTAGCCTGCTCAGAGAAGTCCAAGGCACTGGCAGCAGCAGCAGTCTGGGGCTTCTGTAGGGCGTCTGTTGTAGGCAGCTCTGGCTCTGGAGTGGGCGTCGCGCTGGCATAGCTACCAAGTAATGTCCCCAGCGCATTTGTGGCTGGAGTTGGGGAGGGGGGTAGTGTCCTTGGGGAAGTGCTGAAGCTGCTGAGCCCAGGCAGGGCAGGGCTGCTTGGGACAGCCCCATTTGGATCAGGGGGAACAGGGCTGTCAATTGCAGCGCCAGACGGGCCGCTCAGATTAATGAGGCTGCTGGGAGCAGCCCTGGCCTGGGGCTGTCTGAGGATGGCATCAACCCGTGCAGGAGCCATTGGTGACCCTGACAGCCCAGCTGAGCCTGCATCCTCCCCCACAGGTATGACAGCAGACTTGCCATCTTGAATCTCCACCAACTGGTCACAAACAGGCTCAGCGGCCAAGTCTGGTCCAGAAGCATTGTCTTCACACACTCCTGATTGTGGGAATGACGTAGCATCTGGAGACCTGCTCTGGTTGTGGACAGCCGGCAGTTTATACGCAGCCTGTGGCACAGCCTCATCAGCAGCAGCTGCCTGTGGTCTTGGCTCAGCAGCTGCATCCAGGTTCTGCTGCTTGCTCTGATCGGTGGAGCCTGGGATTGGAACAGGGCCTGCAGAGGCTTGTGCAAGGGGCATTTGGGGATGAGCATCATGGTCTGGGATGGGTGACATCTGGATGCCGAGGCTTGCCAGGCGCTGCCTGCTGGACTGCAACGAGGGGCAGAGGGACTTAGACAGGAGTCCAGACAACGAAGGGCAGGGGAAAGGGGCGGACAGTTAGACTTGGAGAGGGGAAAGGGGCGGACAGTTAGACTTGGAGAGGGGAAAGGGGGGGCGGGGGCGAGGGGCGGAATCACACACAAGTTACACAAGGTGGGGAGATCTGAGACAGCAATCAGACAGGGCGTTTGATTTGTTGTTCAATGAATGACATCTGGCTTAAGTGACTGTAGCAAGCAAATCTACTGAGTTTGGTACAAAGCAAGGTGAGGTAAGGTGTACAAACGTTCACTGACAGAGTTGCAGCGGAAGATGCAGCATAGCAACTTCGGCAGGGATGTATTCATGTGGACCTGTTCCAGAACCAGCAAACGAAGTAGACCATGCCAGAGATCAAAAACAGCAAGCGTAAAACAGGAGTTGTGCACAACTGCTATGGCTGACCTTCTCCTGAGTCTTGTAGTCACTGTCAATGGTGTCAAACACACTTTGAGGTGGCCTGCATCACAGAGCAACAAGTTGCGCGGCATTGCTGCACTTCTGCGGCTACACATGTGAGGTGCCACATAACAACACTACTCATGCAGGAAAGTATGCACAGTTGTGGCATGAAGCCGCACACGCAGTTGCTGTTGCGCAAGTGCACCGCTATTGCCCCGCTGGCCTGAAATGTAGACGCCAGATGGTTAGCCCTGCGTGAGGGTGACAGATGACTGCTGATGTGTTGATGCACAGCTTCTGGCATGCAAAACCAACTACATCCATAGAGGGAGCTACCCAAGATTGTACGTACCTGACCCAAGCAGAAGACAGGTCTTGAATGAATGAATGAATGAGTGAATGAATGAAAGAAACGAATGAATGAGTGAATGAATGAATGGATGAATGCACCTACATAAGCAGACACACATGTGGCTGACCTGCTCTGTGTCTCCTTGGCTTTCATCTCAAGCCTGACTCTCAGGCTGCCCACCTGCTCTGGGGTCAGGTCTGGCTGCTGGAGCTCATCCCAGATGACAAAGTACTGCTCACACAGACTGATGCGCCACGCAGCATCTGCATGAGCAACCTGCAGGCGGAGGGAGTGTCAAACCTTGCGTGCTAAACATCAGTGATGTAAGGTACTGACTGTTGGAAGACTTAGTTTTCTCGGTGAATGGGCTAATGCTCAGCGTGCGGGGTTCATCCAGCAGTGCACTGCAAAGCCACATCTGCTTTGGCCATAGGATAACAAGCTGGTGAATCCTCAGCATGCATGTTGAGCTTCTGCTCACGATGAAGCTCAGCGTGACATCTGGGCGCAGCAACGCATTGAAGAGTCACAAATAGAAAGGGAATTGTTATTCAATTGTTCATGCAATGAACGAATGTCTGACTGCACTGTGTTCTGAACTGTCACTATTTGATGCCACGTACAACACCTCTGTTTGCATGATTGTGTCACGGCATTGCATCACATCACATTGCATGGTGGGTAACACTGCTATGGTAATAAAAAATGGTGTATGCAAGTGGTAATTGCTTACCTCCTGCCGTGTCAGCCTAGCTTGCCCACTGTTCCTCAGGATCCTGCCTTGCTCCAACAGCACCTGGGCTTCTGAGCAGCCGGCACTGTCAGACAAGCAGCACAGCGGGACGCTTTCACCGTGCTGCAGCAGCAGAACAGGCAGTGGTGCCCCACTTGAGCACTATACATCATCAAGCTGAATACAAGTGTATCCGTGGACTTCTGCAAATGCAGGCTATTTGATCAAACACAATGCCAGGCAGACTGCTGCCGCTGTTGTGTATACTGCTGGGTTGGCAGTTCTCTCATTGAAGCTTTTGCCAAATTCTGTGGCTGTCTTCTTCCTGGATGAGCCTTCATGGCTCGCCCTTGTCCACAGTCCGACATGCAACAATGCACTCTGCATAATATGTCGTAGACGAGTGTGTGCAAGATCCCAGCAAGCTACTGCTGCATGGCACCATAGCCTCACCACAGCATTTAGATGGTGCAATAAAGATGAGTCACTAGCCGTGAACGTACCATACGCATGTAACACACAGGATGCATAGTATGGGAAGCGGGTTTGCCAAAAAAGTTGAGCATCAGATTGTCATGACATTCACAGTGCATTGAGTGCAGCATTGACTGCATGTCTTGGCCGAACAAACATGCTTGCATGCACTGCAGTCGCACAGACAAGCAATGTTAAGAGTGTGCGTACCATGGTCTCAAAGACAAGGCCGTTTACAGGGCAGCTGCGCACAGCCCTGATGCGGTGCAAGTACTCCCCAGCTGGCTTGGTGCCCTTGTCTCCATCCTCCCCAGGATCAGACTGAGCGAGAAAATAACTGCCCAGAACCACACTGTTGAACTTAGTCTGTCCCAGAGACTTTCGCCTGGCTGCAGCATAACATGCTTCCTCAAATTACAGTGCTTGTCGACAAATCGGTGTAGGCGGCACGGCAGGTCTGAACAGGAGCCCGACGACGCTTCAGCAATGCAAATGACAGTGGTAAAGTGGCTATGCAATACTCTAGCCAATGGGGAAGTCGTGCTCAACAGCTGTTCAGCTCAAGTTGGAAGACGAGGCAGGCTGCAAAGGTGTTGCGTGCACCAGCACTGGTGGCAAGCAGCAGCAGCGGACTGTGGAGTTTCATGCAGCTTGAGATCCAGAATCCTGGTTGGCAGACAATGGCGCAAATTGTTCTTCTGAACAGTGCTGACATCCCATGTGGACAAGAAGCCTGAGTGCACTACAGAATGTGTGTGGGTGTTGCATGCTTGCGTGCACACACATGCAGGTATTCTGCAATTGTGTAATGACATGTTTTCAAACACAAGAACAATCTTGCATTTATCCTAATGGTAAGCCGGTGATACCGCAGGTAAGAGCATGGCTGACGCAGGTAGCAGTAAGAGTTCAGGTTTTAAACCCTAAAAAGGTTCAGATATTGTGATGGGTAGTCATTACTTATGATACAGCAGGTCAGATCA
>JAABUU010005464.1_pt1 | contig 14239 bp, 12 predicted proteins | sample 5559301 | NCBI WGS metagenome assembly JAABUU01 (sample SAMN10711884, study PRJNA513360) | rock metagenome | isolation source: Antarctica rocks | place: Antarctica: Victoria Land, Richard Nunatak white | reverse complement strand
TCTGAAAATTGAACTTCGATAGAATGTTCAGATAGTTGACTTGACGTCGACTCAGCTGTTTGTTTTTCATGAAGATCTTCAGAGCTTGATGATCGATGAATATCTGAATGAGTAATTCAGTACATTTTAGCTCAAGTCATCAATGTTCGAAACAGCGAATAATGATCAGCAATTTCTTGTCATAGATATGATAGTTGATTTCAGCGAGAATCATGCTTTTACTGTAGAAGATCATCGAGTGAAGTACATTCTCATCGTCGTACTGAGACAGTATTTCATCTTTTACATAGTTTGATGCATCGATTTTCAAAATAGTCTGACGTTTGAGGTTGAAATGACGAAGAACTGAAGCAAAACTGACCTGTTTCTTCAGATTTCTGAAAGCTTGAATGCAGACTTCGTTTCAAACAAAAGACGTGTCTTTTCTAGTCAATTGAGTGAATGATTTGACTAGTTTGAAGAAGTCTCTAATGAAACGACGATAGAAGTTCACAAATCTCATGAATCTCTGAATTTCTTTCAAATTGATCGAAGTAGTTCAGTTGACTATGATGATCATCTTGCTTGAATTCATGCAAAGATCTTGTTCTGATACAATGACTTCTAGAAAGACTGTCTCTTCTACATTGAATTTGCACTTTCGAATATTCATCTGCAGTTCAGCTTCGCGTAGTCGACTCAATACTAGTTTGACGTGATCTCTATGTTTCTTTCTTGTTTTGCTATAGATGAGAATGTTATCTAGATAAACTTAACAAAAGTCGTTCAAAAAGTCTCACAGAATGTCATTCATATATTGCTGAAAGAAGATCAATTCATTAGTCAGTTTGAATGATAACATCTTGTATTTATATGCTTCTAAAGCAGTGATAAAGATGATGTAATTCTCGTTATTGAAATGCATTCAAAGTTTGTTGAACATTGATATGATGTTCAATCTAGTCAGATGCTTGCAACTCACTATTTTATCAATGATTTCATCTATCAGCAATAAAGAATATCTATTTCTTTTAGAAATGACATTTAGCTTTTGATAGTTCACGCAAAATTGAAAATCTTCATTTGCTTTGAGAATAAATAGAACGAGAAAGAAATAGAAAGTCTGACTGAAAGTGATGAATTTCTTCGACAAGTTCTCGTTTAAGTACTTCTTTACTTTCAAAAGTTTGACAGAGAACATTCAATAAACTCGACAGCGAAAAAGCATTGAATCATTTATGAGTTCAATTTTATGATTGTAGAAGCGATGAGAGAGTAGTTTATTTGATTGAACTCGATCAAAAACATCTAGAAACTCATGATATTTTAATGACAGCTTCGCTTTAATATCTTTCAAATTCTGAACAGTTTCGTTGATTGAAGAGACGTTTAAAGCGTTCAAATTGCACTGAGTATTGTACGCGATTTCTCTATTGATGTTCATCACGAATAGAGCACAGACTTTGATCTTGTTCTTCTTTGAATGATTCAACAGCATTTTAAACGAAGCGACATTTATGCTTTGAATTGAGAATAACTCTTCTTGAATCGTAGTTGAAACAGATCGTTTGAGCATTCTAGAAATCTTTGACTGAGAGATAAAAGTAAACGAAGTTGATCGCGATCAACTTGAGTGCTTTGAATTGAGAGAGATCGAAAAAATCGAAATGAGAGTATTTAATTGATTTGAAAAAACGATGACGTCGATTTGCATATTCAGTAATATTTCATTTTTGTTCATTCATGATTTTTCTAATATGACTTCGTGATGATTGATGTCAGCTATCAACATAGAAACAGTCAATTTCTTATGACTTTCAATGATGAGATTCAATAGAATTTTATGAGTGATAATCTTCTTAAATATCTTTTCATCATAATCTTTTATTAACTTCTCTTTTGTCAGTGATATAGATTGAATTTTCAGTTTCTTGCATACTTTATTGACTAGATTGAAATGTATGATCATGTAAACAACTGAATCACTGTCTATTAGAAAATGAAGATTGAAAGATCGTTTCTGAGAGATGAGATGAGCATCAATTAGAAACAACTTTTCAAAGTAATTCTCTTTCAATAGAATTTCATCTAGTTTGCACAAAGATATAATCTTTACTTCTTCAATGACTTTTGAAGAGATGACTAGTTTTTTGAATTGAAATTTGAATTAAAATCAAAGCAATCATATTTTTTGTTCACTGCATTAATTCTAGTAGATTGATCGAGACATCTCTTAAAGCTATGATCTGATTTATGACATATGAAACAGCTTTCAACTAGAATGTCTGCTTCTTTGACGCTAGTTAAAATCGCTTCGCGCAACTTTAAATAATCAGACTTCAAATGATCAAATGACTGCTGAGTGACAACAGTTACTCTATGAAAGATAGTCTTTGAAACGTTGTTAACATGTTTGATTTTGTTCTTGATCTCTTGAATGACTTGCTGATCATTATTCAAATGAATCATATAGAAACAAATTTCTTTTAGAAAATCAGATTGAACTAGTTGATCTACTCAAAGAAATTAAAGATGAGAATGTATTTTATCTTTCAGATCAAGAATCAGTTGCTTTTCGTGATAGTTTAGATAGAAAGATAATTGTTGAAACTGAGTATAAAACTCGCTGAATTTTTTTGATTCTTGAATTAAGTTGTAGTATTCTTTACAAAAATTGACTTTCTTATTTGAATCATCAAACAACTGAGCTAGCTCTTTCAAAAAATCTTTGATGATTTTATAAAAATTGACACAATCACGTTTGCATCTAGTCTGAGTAATCTTTGCTGCATCATTGAATAATCTAGAATGTACATAGTTCAATTTGACTCATTCATTAGAAAAGAGATTGACGTTGATCTCTAGTTTATTCTGAATTTTTTCGTATCAGTTCTTTCAAATAAAGTTCTTTTCATCAGTAAACAGCAAAGAATCAGATATTTTTTGAGATCTAGAATGCTCAGAGTAAATAAAATCAGAAAAAGTATTTTCTTTAGCTTGAAGTTTAGTCTTCAACTCTTTGATTTCATCTTCTTGTTGTTTATTTAACTCATAAAGTTGATCTGTTTCTTTATCAAGAACTAGACTTCAAGTCTTTCAGATTTCATAAAACATGAGAAGTATTATCATTTCAGCAAATGATTCATCATCTTCATGAAGAGATGATGCAGCACTTGATGATTTCAATGAATTAGCATCAGAGATTTAAGAGAAATGATTTCAAAATTCTTCAGAATGCTCTTCAGTAAATGAACAACTAAACATGATGAGATTTATTTGAAAGAAGATTGAATGAATGATGATGCTTGATGATTGAAGAAGAAAGACATATGAGATGAGATTTAATCTTCAACAAAGAAGATGAAATTTGTTTGTTGATTGATTTAATTGATTCTCTAGCAAACAATGAAAATTCTTTATTGTTGAATCTATTGATTGATTTGATTCTTGAGCAATTCACGAAGATTCTTTATCATGATTCTTGTAATTGAATGAACTTTGCATACTTAATGAGTGATAAGTAGTTTAGCAATTCAGACAGTCTTGTCGTTAATTCTATTCAATTCTCTAGTGTTGTTTTATCTTTTGATTATTGTTAATCATCAGATAAATGAATTTCTTTAAACTTGTTCTGTCTAGACAAGTATGTTGAATGAGTAATGAGATCAATATCATGTGATTAATGAATTCTTAATATAATGTCAGAATCATATCTAGATGATACAATCAATGAAGATCAGAGTTAATAGTGCTTGATCTTTAAAGATAGCTATAACTGAATATTAAGAATACAGAAAAAGATTGATACAAAAGCTTTTATTTATGTAATGTTCAGAAACTGTGCTAGACTTGAAAGAAATGTGTTTGTGACACAAAAAGAAAATGATGTAAATAAACAAAATGTTGATGAAAGAAAAGAATGTTGAAAAAGAAAAAGAGTGTTGAGTCATATCTGAGTCAAATCTGAGTCAGATCTAGGTCAGATTTCGACTAAATCATTGACTAGCTCTAATTAATATTGATACGCTTGTAACAATATTGAACTTTCGATGATATTGAAGATGACTTCAATATTGAGTCAAATGAAAGAGTTATGACAATGATCTCAACTGATATAGCTGACAATGACGAGTTTATGAACGCTCAAGAGATGATTGATGAATTTCATATCAGATATTCAAGAAAAACGCACTAAGAAACAACATTCATGCAAACATGAATAGTCAAGAGAGAGAAGTAATGTTATGATTCTAGTCTTCATTTATTCTTCGTTTAATCTTCGTCTGATTTCATTCTAATTGATGTTGAGATCATGTCTAGAATTTAATCACACTGCAGCAAGATAGTGCATAGCTGAATAGAATGTTTGATCAATAGAGATAGCTTTAACTAGAAAACTAAGAATATAAAAGAAAGAAGACAGTTTCAAGCTGTATCTATAGTAAAGCGAACAAGAAAACGAAGTAGTTGATTTGCTAGAGCTTGAATAAATGAAATGTTTCAGCATATTTCGATTTAAAACATCATTGTTTCTTGTTCACATATCAAAATTTCTAAAGTCTATTGACTAGACTTTATTCAATGTTGACACACTTCATAACATTATTTTCTTCTTTTTAAAAGTCATGTTTCTATGACTTGTAGTGTAACTCATAGCGACAGCGACTAGAAAACTCTGATGTCAGTCTTTCTATTGATCTTTCAGATCATTGAAATATTTATTGTAGTCAACTTACTATGTAAAAATCGACTTGCTCATTGAAGAGATTGATTCTGATCGTGTCATTGAAGCAAACTCACTAGTTGACACAGAAACATGAGATAGATCAATTCACTGATAAATAAAGCAATGTGAATAAATAGATCATTGCATTGACAACGTCTTTGTAGCAGACTCACTAGAAGAGAATCGACTAGCTCATTGAAGAGATTGATTCTGATCATGTCATTGAAGCAGACTCACTAGTTGACACAGAAACATGAGATAGATCAATTCACTGATAAATAGAGCGATGTGAGTAGATAAATCATTGCATTGACAGCATCTTTGTAGCAGACTCACTAAATTGATCTGAATTTAAATCAAGTTGAATCAAATTTAATGACACAGATTATTTTGACTTAACTGATTCATGAGTTTTTTGAAGAGAAGAAAAGAGTTTGTGATTCTCTAGCAATCAACGATCATATGTTCTCGTTGATTCTATTGATCAAGTAAATCTATGCTACTGAATAAGCGATAGATTCTCTAGCAATTCAACAGTCTTGTCGTTGATTCTATTGATCTTCTGATATTGTTCTGTCTTTCAAAGTCATCAATCATCAGATAAACAAATTTCTTTAAACTTGTTTCGTTGTTCATCAAGTGTCTTGAATAAGTAATGAAATCAATATCATGTGATAAATGAATTTTTAGTTTAATGTTGAAATCATGTTTAGAATCTAATCACACTGCAGCAAGATAATGCATAGTTGAGTAGAATGTTTGATTAATAAAGATAGCTCTAACTAGAAAATTAAGAATACAGAAGAAAGAAGACAGTTTCAAGCTGTATTTATAGTAAAGTGAACAAGAAAACGAAGTAGTTGATTTGCTAAAGCTTGAATAGATGAAATGTTTCAGCATATTTCAATTTAAAACATTGTTGTTTCTTGTTCACATATTGAAATTTCTAGAGTCTATTGACTAGACTTTATTCAATGTCAACATGCTTCATAATAATTGAGTCTAGCGAGAATCTGATCTAGAGATGATATCATTGAAACTCTGCATCATATGTGTAAGATGTCAACTCAATCAAGTTTAGCACAAAGCTGAGAAATACACATATAAGAATTGAGTTCTTTTCTGTAGATACTTTTCTTTCTTAGCATTTATTTATTAGTTAAATGATACTTTTATGACTTGCTCTAGATTGACTTCTAACATGTTAGATTAAGTAGAATCTTATGAGTAATAGTCTTTCTAACTAACTTCTCATCATAGTCTTGTATTAACTTCTCTTTTACTAGTAATATAAATTGTATTTCAAGTTTCTGACATACTTTATTGACTAGCTTATCATGTATCAGCATGTAAACGATAAAATCACTATCTATCAAAGAGCGAAGGCTGAAAGAATTGCTCTGAGAGATAAAGAAAGCATTGATCAGAAATGACTTTTCAAAATAGTTTTCTTTCAATAGAACTTCAGTTTGACTGCACAAAAATATGATCTTTATTTCTTCAATGATTTTGAAAGAAATAACTAGTTTTTTGAATCAGAATTGAACTCAGAGTTCAATGTAAATTGATCAAACTTGTCATCTTTTAATGCATTGACTTTTAATCAATCAGAGCATTCTTTAGAAGTATGATTTGATTTGTGACAGATAAAACAGATTTCAGCTTGTAGATCAATGTCTTTAACACTAGTTAAAATCGCGTCATACAACTTTGAATGATTGATGAATGTAGTGACTTCGATCTTTCTATAAAGATTCAATAAATCTCATTTCTCAGCAAAGATGACTTACTTTCTGACTTTGATCAAGAATTTCTTTTCTTTGATGTCATTCATGACTTGATGCTCATTGTTTAACTGAATCAGCTGACTACTTCAAGCTGCATGAAGATAATAAACTATCTTGTTTTGTAAATTAATGATCAATTGCTTTTCATGATATTTTAAATAGAAAAACAGACGTTGAAATATTGAATAAAAGTCATTAAATTTGCTTTTTTCTTGAATGAGATTAGCATATTCTTTTCAAAAGTTTGTCTCTTTGTTAAAATCATTGTATAGCTGAGCAAGTTCATTTAACAAATCTTTGATTGTTTTATAGAAATTCAATGAATTGTGTTAACGTTGAGCTAAAGTAGCTTTGACTGCGTTTTCATTGATTTTAAAGTGAATATAAATTAGTATGATTTTATCAATATTAAAATGATCGATGTTGATTTTTAGCTTGTCATGAATCTTTTCTTGTTATTTACTTTCAGATGTTTATCATGCCGAGTTTGACATTTTCTCGAATCGAGCAAAGCGCGTCGACACAGCTCATCGTCGCTTTTCCAGGCCATAAATAATCGCTCGTTCTCTCTCGACTTTCAACATTGTTCCTCATCTTCTTTGTCTCTTTCGCCTGAGCTTTCTGTCGACTTCTCGTTTTCGTCTCATGACTCTTTGCTCGAATCTCAACCCACATCTGAGAGAAGCCTCACCTTTGCGATGATCGATTCTATTGACTCAGTTTTCACGCCGCTCATCTGACTCGAGACTTGTTTCTTGCGTTTCTGTTCACGATCTTCCCCGTTTGAAGGCGCGCACTTTTCCTCTTGACTTCTTGAATCGCTGTTCTTCGCGTCTCTCACCTGCGTCTCCTAGAGTGATCCTCGACCTTTCTGTCTTTCTCTCTCAGCGTTCTTCTGTTTTCTGCCCATAGCTGGCCTTCTGTTCCTCGCTTCATTAGCGTGGCAACTATTGTTCACGGGATGTTGAGCGATCGTCATCGCCACGACAAGGGCGCGAGCAAGGTGGAGCCTGCCCAGAGCTATCGCCTGTGCGTCGAGATCAATTGAACAAATGCCTCACACCATTCTGAGCGTGTTTTCTACTGTGCCGCCGGCGAATGAATGGCGTGATGCTGTTGCTAGCGATCTGATGACATCTCCTGCCGAAGCCTGGCTTGCGGCAATTGAGCAGCCTCGTCTAGTTCAGCTTGGCTGGGTTTCAGGCACCAGTTGATGCTGACGTGGCAGCGGCTTGATTGAGAGGATATTCATGTGCACTGCCCAGCACTGCCTGAATCGGGACTTGAGCTGTTGAAGAGATGACATTTTCTTGTGCCGTCCTGTGCCATTTTGCCGAACACCCTTCATTCATGCCATTTGCATCGAAACTCCCTCAGCTCATGAAGAGATTGTCTCAGTCGTGCCGATGCTGAGCCATGAACCATTGATGAATCATCGACGATTAGCTTTAGAGAAGAGAGTTCGCGCGGCCTGTGCTCTACCAAGTGTCTTGCGAGGCGTTCTACGAGGCGTTCTGTGGGGTTTGATCCATGGAGGTCGACGACGATTCAGCTGGCTGCTACAGTGGAAACCTTCGGATGCACGTCGTTCCGAGGAATACAACGCGTGAATTGGACGGCAAGAGAAAAGAGAAGGGGAAAAAGGAATCAGTGGGGGCTGAGCAACCCTTGAGGGTTGCGTGTAGCCAAGAGGGGGCTTACGAAGCTTTAGAGAGACAGCGCAGAGATGGTGTGGCTCGCAATGAGATTGAGTGTACCTCTGTGCCGAGAGCGGCTGATGAACCATGACATATAGTTCATCTTGCGCTCTCCTGTAGGACAGGCAGCCGTTTCCACTGTCTTCTTGTTTATAAGATTCCCTCGCAACTATCTTCTGCAATGGCTGCCGTTGACATGTCTCGCATCAACTTTTATCAATCACCATTAGCAGGCAGCTCATGCGCCAGCCTAAAGCCACCAGTTTTGAGTAATACTGGCGGAAAACGCACGGCGACCTTAGAGCGCGACTGGTGAGACAAGTCATTCACGACAAATTGGAAAATCGAACCTTTGTTTCAAACTCAGATGGCTGAAGATATCAGAGTCGAGAATGAAGATATTGTTGAAATTCAGCGTCATGAGAAATTCATCTAATTACTGCAGAAAACTTGAGAAGAACTGGGAACAATCGAGGCGGCGACGACAGTGACATCAATATCGAGGAAAACTTCTGCTTTTCATTCATCGAGTCTATCGAAAGCTCTCACAACCTTTCGTCTGAAATCGAGAAGAGCACATCTATTTCACTGCAGAAGATTGATCAAGCTTTGTCTCATGATGAATTTCTCAACGTTGACGAATTTCTTCTCTTCGCCGAGCTCTGAACGACCTCGTTAGCTTCAGACCACTCTCAGCTTCAAGAAGGCATTGCACAATCATCGATGAAGCAGAGTTCTTCATGAAGAATGTCGAATCTAACGCTTTCTACTGATGACGAGTCTATGACAGCAACGATCACACTGAAGAGTTGAGACTTTCTCAAGCGCAAGACAGACACAATTGACTTGAACGAAGATAGCAGAGTCAAGATTCATGGTAAGACTGTATTCACTTCAGCTTCGACGTGTCTAATAATTTTACAGAACGTTCATTTGAATTTCTCAATAACATCGAAATCAATGACAGATTCAATAAGTCGATCATCAAATCAATCATGAAACCTAGCAATGAGTGAAACAAGAACTTGAACATCATGTCGAGCAGAACGCTCTTCAAGTCACTGAGCAAGCAGGTATTGACTTTTTCGAGACTGAGTGAGCACAATTTCAAGCGTGAGACACAGACTCAGCGTTCAGGTCAGTGCGAATGTCTCGATTGTCGTAGGCACGCCTGATAATTCTAGAAGACTCGATCGTAATCGACAATATCGATGAGAACAGAATCAACATCGATGATCATGATCTTTCTTCATCGAAGAAGCATAGAAGAGCGAAGAACGCGACTCTACAAGCTGTATTCAAAGTTCCTCCTGAACTCGAACTTTACTACAATCTAGCGCTTCAAGATCATGAGAATACTGCAAGCTCAAATCGATCGAGTGAGATTGATGTCAGTCAGAGTAGATACAAAACATGAATCTCTAAATCAAAAGTAAAACGATGTCTGACATTTCACAGATAATTCGTTCGTGATGCAGAACGAGAACATCAAGACTGATGATAAGAGCACTTCTGCTGAGATAGAAAGCATTATGTCTGAGATTGATACTGCAGCCACTCAATTCAACACATCTTGTTCAACAAAAGAATCAAAGACACATCATTTCTTGAATTCTAATACAATCGTCGAGCCTTTTCATCATCTTTGCTTCTCTAGCATCACTTCATTCGCGAATCGTGAAAGGCGATCTATTCACGCAAATTCTCGCAATGAAAGAAGGTCAGTCATCGACGGTTTCGTCAGCGCTATCGTCACTAGATCACTTGAAACCGAGCAACATCAGAGTTCTGATGACTCAGCAGAGATAAAGAAGCAGAAGTGAGAAATTACGAAGATTCTTGAGAAGAGAGCGATCGAGTCAGAAACGAAATATAGAGTACGCTGAAAAGATACATGATTGCTCAGAAGTGAATTAGAAAGCGCACAGAGATTGTTGAAGAAGTTTGAGGCAAAAGATCGAGCACAGCATGAATGTAAACGAGGTAGATCGACTCGAACGAAGAAAGGCTGATGATCGTGCATTTGTTCATAATCACATCGTGAGTGCGTGTATGATCATGTCTCTGCGTCAAACCAGCACGCAGCCTAATTCTTGTCAAAGACTCAGCTGCAGCGCGAAAGAAGATGAAGAGGTTGATTTGCAAAATTGATTGACCGTCAATGAAGAGCAGAAAAGCAAGCGAAGACAAGAACGTATTTCGAGATTTGTTGACTCTTCTAGAGCTTGAGTCTACTGCATATTAAATTAAAAGAATGCAATAAAGAACAAAACGAGAGTTGATTGTGATCGCTTCTTGAACTAATCGTCTAAGAAAGACTTTCAAGATCGCTGTCAGTCATATTCTCAGAAGAGAATACTCGAGATCATTCTTCTAAGAACTCTAACGCTATTTGTTCTCTGCTGATTTAATACTGACTAATTCTAGCTGCATGAGCATCATCTTGCATCGCGCTAGAAGAAATCTTCTGAAAGACACTCAGAAGAGCTCGAATTACAGATGACGAGGCACTAGAGGCACTCATCTGCTCGAGTTACAAGCACAATCACGATGTATCGTATCAAATTGAAGCGACGTGTCAGAATTAGAACAGGATGCTATAGTTGAAAGAATGTCTAAAGATGAAGCAGAATTGAAGCAGATGAAGAGAATGTCAACAGTGAATATCATTATATTTTAGAAATGATTACGTAATCATACGCTTGCCTTGTAGAGCTATGCAATCTGATGACTGTCATTGTTTCGTAGTCGTGCTTGCGAAATCATAGAAACATCATTCGATCGAAAGATCATCTAATCTGAAGTGATAGTGATCATTTTTTCTCATTGCTACCTAATAACTCTCATCTCAATGAGTTTCTGAGTCTGTCTTCATGAGAGTCTTAGCAAGAGACTTTCATTTCATTTCGAGTCATTGTAATGCTTTCTCTGCTTCTTTATCTTCGATGTCGTTCACTTCGCTGTCATCTTTCTCTTCTGCTGCTTTCTTTCTATATTCTGTAGTATCTCTTTCATCTTTCATTGCTGCTTTCGAATTTAGATTGTTTCGTATCTCTCTCTTATTTTGAGCATCACTTTGAGCGACTCTTATTGAATTCTGTGCTCGCTGTGAAAATGAGAAAACGTCTTGAATTGTACTCTCGTTTCTTACAGATCTCTTCATCTGTAACTGAAGAAGATGAGTCAAATGTTTCTTCTCACTTTCTCACAATGAATACTGAAAATGACTCTCAAATCTTGCAATTGTCTAAGCGTAGAGCAGACGTCTTAGTGCAAGAAATAAGATCTGATGCGCAGACAGCTTGCAATTCTGACTTTGCTTCGTACTAAAAGAAGTAAGTTTTCATTCTTCGACTGATCATGTCGTTGACATCGATCTTGAACACTTACTGATTAGAAGAAATGATCAATAGAGAAGAGCTGAATGTCGCGCTTGAAACGTTCAATTTACTGCTTGTAAATGTTTGAATTACGACGTTGAGATTAATTTTCATTGCAGCTTTCTTGCTCGACATCGATTTGAGTGAAAGATCATCAAAGAGTGACTTGAAGACTAAAGCTGTCATGATAAAGAGCAGCACGATGTGCGCAAAATCAGCTCAGAATCTTTGAGCAGATCATTCGATCATGAAAAGCGAAGATCTTCAAAGCTGTGAGATTATCACTCTTGAAGAAGTCTACAAAGATTATCATTCTGTCGTCTCTTAATCTTCATGAGCATCTGCAGCATTTGCATCAATACATATGATTTCAACTATATCAGCTACGAAAAGAGAAACTCGAATGTGATAAATCGTTCTAGTCTCAATTCGCAAATTCTCGAGATTTCTTTGTCTACTATACAAGATCACTCAAACTGCGAGCGCTGATCTTTACGCTGACTCAGAAAACTCAAAGCAGAAAGAATTTCTCTCAAAGAGATTACTCTCGATAATTTTTCAGCACAACACTAAATTCTCAGTCTTGTCGTCTTACATCATAATTACTTCAGTATCATCATCTTCTTCGACTTTCTCAAACGTGACATCTCTCACTTTCTTCAAGATCATTATTAAACGTTATTAAGAATCATTTCTGATCATCATTCATGTCACTCGTCGTCGATGTCTCTATCAAAGTTAACACTCTCTCTTCTTCATAGACTCTGCTATGAGCAAGTCGATTTCTGATTCTTCTTGCTCAATATTGATTCAAAAATTCATCAAATCATTTCAGTAAGAATGCTCTTTTGTCAACTGAAACAACAAGAAGTTGAATTATATTCTCATACTTGTTCTCAAAGATATCAAGTATTCACAGAAACGAAAAACTCATTCTTTTGAAAATCATTTATTTGTTACTAAGAAGTTGATCATTCAAGAGAAAATTTAGATCGATCAGATAGCTATCTTTAACGAGTTGAGCAGTATCGTTCGAAGTGTAAGAGAGAAGTTGTTCATGATACAGTAAGACAGCTAGAATCAATGCAAGCTGCTCGATTCTTTGAGAATTTCAAAGATTCTCAATCAATTGTTGATATAGCTTCAAATCGTCGACTGAGCTTGCTCATTCACTAAGTACTTGAAGAGACTGATCGTGAACTATTGAGCTTCAAGTGAGAAGCAATAGTACATTGTTCTCTGACTTTTGAAGATTTGAACGTTGATGATAAGTTTGCTCACTGTCTTTCATCAGTATTACTCTTCTGTATTCGCAGAAAGACGACTTACAGATGTCTGCAAATCAGATTCATCTGTCTCGAGTCTAATCTGCATAGAATCTGCGACGAAAGATTTTAGCAACGTTAGCATTAATTAGATTCATTCTCTCAGATATTGTATCAAATGTTTCTTCGAAAAATCAATGAAAAGAAATTTCATTAATTGCATACTTCATTTCACTGTATTCAGCGTGCTGATATCTGAGTCTTCAGTCAAAATTTCGAACTTCGAAAGCGTACTGTGCATTTGCTTCGAATCAAAACTTTCAAATCGATTTGTATCAACGATGTCGATAAGAAGATCAAATAGATTGACGTTGTCACTGATTGAATATTCTTGATCGAGCGCATGTTGTTGACGTTTCATTCTATCGTCAGAAAATTTCAGCAGACATTGAACTAGTGAAATGACGTGAAGCTTCAAGTCTTCTAACATCTTCATCGATGTCTCGATCTCTGATGCAGTCTCGAATAGAACTCTACGATTCTTTCAGAAAGATTGAAGCAAATCGTCTTCATCTTTTGTCAGAAGCTTGAGAGCAAGACGAGAGTTGTAACTTTTCAGCAAGTTCAAATCAAGAAACACAAGACATCGCGTAAACTGTTTGCGAACTTGAGAATCAGATTGTTATGAGTCTGCATAGAGCGAATCATATGAGTGTATTCTAACTAGAAGTTCAAAGCTGAAGAAGAAAGAAGATGCAACACGTCGTGAGTTTTACTCACGAAGGCACGCTAGATCGCTAGCGTGTCAACATCAGCTCTATACTAGTCTATAATAGTCTGACATGATCTATGTTAGACTAACTCGAAGTGCACGATTGCAACATTACTCTCTCTCTTCATTTAGCAATGTTCTCATTGCTGCAGTTCAGTCGATCTTTCTTGAGTTGATTTCTATCTTGACTTGTTCGAATAATGTTCATGAAAGTCATTAATGACTTTTGAGCAATCTTCGAATTCACTTTCATCAACGTTGTATCAATGTAGATCGACGTCGTATTCTTTTCAATTGACACGATATTGTAGTCGTTTGTCTCGTTCATAGTGCCTGAAGTTCAATATGTTCTTCACTTCTCATTCATCTTCATCTTCAATCACTATAAAATCAGACGACTCATTTCATTGTTCTTCTAAAGCGTCTTTTGAATCTGATCGCAGCAGATTTGACGCAAACTTCGAATGAATCTTCATAGTCAACGACAGTTTCAGTTGATATGCATGTTCAATCTCGATCAGAATCTTGAAGAGTTCTAGCATCTTATCGTCTAGCTTCTTTAATGATCGTGAGATCATTATGTTTCTAGAATTCAGAAACATTATGTCATCTATCTTGTAGATCATTTTCTTT
>JAABUU010005463.1_pt1 | contig 14241 bp, 24 predicted proteins | sample 5559301 | NCBI WGS metagenome assembly JAABUU01 (sample SAMN10711884, study PRJNA513360) | rock metagenome | isolation source: Antarctica rocks | place: Antarctica: Victoria Land, Richard Nunatak white | reverse complement strand
ATGCATGCTCCATTTCGGCATGCCTGTGCAGTAAGATGGTTATGGCTGGCTGTTTGTTATACGCAAAACCATGGATGTCCAGAAGTTTACTCAGGGCCGCTTGGAATCACAGATGAAGAAACCCGCAATTGATCACGTCACGATGTCAAAGCATAGCTTGGCAAGCGTTGCACCAACTGCAATATTGCTCAGCCACCAAACAGGTATGTGTACATGCTGCAGCACAGACATCTGCATCGTTTTTTGAATTTACTCCAACGGAAGGCTCGCTGCTTCCATTGCTTGACATGTGTCAGCAAGGGCTTGGGGCGCTCAAAGACGTATGCGCTCAAAGACGTATGCTATGGCGATACTCACATTGAGGTGTGAGCGCCCCAAGCCCTTGCTGAAACCTAAACCTATAGATGGCCGCCCCAACCCACTAGCGACTCGAAATTACAAGCTCAGAAGCTACATCCCTCAGTTTGCACAGGCCTGGACAACCAGGTGCTGACTCGGGGATTGTGAAAGGTGCGGCAAAGTAACCAGTGGGTCTGCCAGTTGCATTTGAGCAGGAGCGACGAACTTATACTACTCTGTGTTTCGCAGATGGCTGCAATTAAACCAGCTGCTGGCAAGCCCGGGCTTGAGGAGGAAGGGAGCCAGATCCACAGGATCAGGATTACCTTGACTTCAAGGAATGTCAAGAACCTAGAGAAAGGTACGCCGCCTTGAGTAGAACGGCATGCTTTATCTCATCTGCACATGCTCCAGACTCAGGAGGTGCTGTTTCGCGGGCTCCGCCCAGCTGACAAGCTTGTTACAAGGTTTGTGGTTCTGCAGTGTGCGCTGACCTTATCAGTGGAGCAAAGGACAAGCATTTGAAGGTGAAGGGCCCTGTGAGGCTGCCCACCAAGGTTCTTCACATTACCACCAGGAAATCACCTGCTGGTGAGGGTACCAACACATGGGACCGGTTTGAGATGAGAATCCACAAGCGGTTGCTAGACCTGCACTCTCCTGCTGATGTGGTCAAGCAGATCACTTCCATCAGGTGTGTATCTGCCTCGTTTCATGCTGAATGTGTCTGTCCAATTTCCTAGTCTTGCTGTATCGGTGCAATTGAGTTGTATGAAGCCGCACAAAACATCACACCAGTGCATGCTGTTTTCTGGTCCAAGTCCGTCCTGGACAGCGAGCACATATTCACACTGTTTTTGTGCTGTGCAGTATTGAGCCTGGTGTGGAGGTAGAGGTCACCATTGCTGACATCTAAATATTTCAATGTTTGTAACAACAATTACATCCAATCAGACACTTCATTGGGCTAGATGCTGCACTGCTTGCATCGGTTTTGCAACTTGTCCTGTGCTGCGATTGCATCGTCCAAGCCGTTTCTTGCAGCTACATAATCTTGGATTTGACCTGAACATAGTTGGCAGGCGTGTGTGTGTGTGCGTGCGTGCGTACGCGTGTGTGCGCCTCAAAAGTTGCAGCACAAACTTGCTCAATCCCACGCTGCCTTTGCAGTCACAAGATTGCCGTCATGCATGATGGCAGCGCAACCTTCTTGCGTTGGAAGTGTGCCAGAATGCCTTTGTTAGGCAGTGCTGAGATGAGTCATTTGCTTGACTCTCCAGGTTCCAGGCAATTTACAGTGCATCCACAGGACATGTTGTCAGGAACCTGGTTGTGTTTCATGCTCACTTCCCACGGGGGGGCATGATTGCTTCAGTGGACAAAATGTGAATCATGCCTTTACTGGATTGCAAGTACAGATGTGGAGAAAAGACTGAAGCGCTGTTGACAACAACTGCGCACCAGTCAGTCGTCATGCACAGAAGCATCACACCACATGAACATAGCCTTGTCAACACGCAGTATAAAGGTTGAAGGCTCGCTTGTGAGTGCATGTCGACCTCAGGAATGAGCACTTTGAATCAGAGGCGAGGGTTCCCACTACTGTCTAATATGCTAGACAAGCTCATGCTCAGCAGCGAGACTTGGGAGTGCAGTGGTGGTGGAAGAACAGAGGTGAGCACTGCAGCTGTGTACATGTCTGCTTGCACGCCTACTGACATCAGAAATTGCTTGCATCGCTGTCTGTGTCTGCATGCTGGACTGACCCATCTGATAGATCAATACCAACATCATCATCCTGAAACAGATCACCATTGTCTGTTATGCCTTTGCTAATATGTGTAGACTCACTGCCGGTGTCATCAATGATGCTGTGTTCTGAACTGTCATCCGAAGAAAGGAGTCCGGTCAAAGTCCCTGTGACCATACCACCTGCACATTTTGTACTGATGTCAGCCCAGAAGATGCAGTCAGTTGCATAGCCTCAGCAGAACAGCTTCTTGTCTGCTGCAAGGCAAACACACCAGATCCTTGTCTTCAGGGCATGAAATCAGCTCTATTGCAAACAGCTGCCCCTTGCTGGCGGTATCTGAACTTAAGCTCACTAATGCAGCTGCAGCGATTGCAAACCCAGCAGAATACCTTTGTCTGTGGTCTGCATACTGCCTCTCTGCTTGATTGACACAAAATCTGCTGCTGCCTGGCGTGGCTGCTGGACATTGTCTTCAGAGCCAGAGGTGTCAAGGTCAGCTGAGTCATCCTCCAGCTGGGCTTCATCAACCTCTACCTCACCTCTCAAGACGCGCAACTCATCATCACGCAGCCTCTTCTGCATGTGCTTCATGGTCCTACACCAAAGCTATGCATTTAGGCAATGAGCACAAAGCTGAGCTGTCTATATGTGAAATGCAGCTTGTCAAGGACATGTTGCATGTAGCAAGGACAGACAATAACAGATACAAACGCCTATGCAAAATGATTGACGTCAAAAGTTTGCTTGTGACCAAAATAGGGCAGGAAGAATGAAGCGTAGGACAGGACAACTTGCCTATCAGCAATCTCCATTTTATTCCGCTGCAGAAGGCGATGACCTTCCAACTGCCCTTCTAAATATTCCAAGTTCCTGCCATAATGATTGCATAAGTCAGACTGCAGGCTGATCAGCAGCATGCATGGCTTCCAACACATGCATACATCAGCCCTGAAAGATGACGCTTCTGACTCTGCTTCAGGCAGCAAACAGCATAACGTATGGCAGAATGACACAACGCACACATCTTTCCAGCTCTCAGCAAAAGGGCTTCTTTCACCATGACACACATAGAGGTCATCATCACCTGAAGCGCTCCAAGTATGTTGCAAAGAGCTGTTGCAGCTCTGCTTGAAGCACTTCATACTCATCCATGTAGGCAGGCCGGACGACTGCCAAGCTGCTGAGCCTCTTGTCAGCCCTTTCCAGCTCAGCGCGTCTCTTCTCAAGTTTACCATCAAGACTCCTGACCGAGGCAAGCTTTCAAGCTTGTGCATCATGCATGACTTATGCCACTACAGACATGTAGCATCTTTGATCCATACCAAATTCACTTGCATGCATGTCCATACATCAAGATCACTGGAAGACACAGATGAGGCAACAAGCACCAGTACATGTATGTGAAGGTGCTGCCTCTCTGCAGATGTCCAAACAAGCCAGAACTGAGTGTCAAAGCTGTTATCTCTGCCTATTACCGGGTGTGCTCTTCCAAGTTGATCAAAGACGTCTCCACCAACGAGATGTTTTCCTGAACAGATGCTGTTGCCTCTTGAATGCTGTGCTCAACTGCCTCACTGTCCATGTTGCGTGCAACAGCCCTGCAGGTACCGCAACCTGCTTCATCAGCAACAACAGCAAGTTGCAATGTGCACAGACAAGTAGCTGATCTAAGTCATGGCGGTGAAAGGAGACACGTGACCCTGGCAGAGCAGAAGCTCAACTTGAGGGCCATATGCAGATGTACAGCACATGCAACATGGCCTACAGGCTAGAGACTAGTGTGTGCAGGATCAGAGGTGTACCTGTTTCTGGCACCTCTCAGAACCGGTTCTTGCTGGAGCAAATCATACAATGCAATTCCAGCTTGTGTAATCTCAGTTCCAAGTGCCCGAGCAGATTTGGCGTCAGATAGCTGGACTGCTCCATTTACACCAGGCATGTCATCCTGCCACAAGTACCTTGCAGATGACGATCTATTGGACTTGACATTCTTGGTTGCAAACAACGCACAATACCTCATCATAATTAGCTGTGGTGCAGGTTGCCTTGTACAGCAGCGCAGCCATATTGAGCAGGTCCTTGACTGCTACAGCATCCGCAGCATACAAACGTTTGATGTTCAGCTTGATCCTTGCTTTGGTGAGCATGCTCTGTGCGATAGATTGCAGGAACAAGATCCTATCTGCCTCAGTTGTGATGTCATCTGAAACTGAGGTTCCTGGATCATACCTATAACAGGCATCATAGTAACATGCAGCTGACGTCAGTTAGCAAAGCACAATGTTAGAGAGGCGAAGTACCTCTGGAACAACCAATACAGGCAATCCGCTACCAGCTCAAAGTTGGGGAGCCTGAAGCTGTCTAAACTGATCAGTCTTGGGTAACCCAAGGCCTTCATCAACTCAACAAAACCTACACAATCATTGCGATGCTGATTATGTAGACAGCGCAATGCAGACGTTGTTTCGCACAAAGATTGCAGCGTAAATGTGTACTTCGAAGCTCCCTAAACGACATGTTGATCCAAGTACAGCTCGCTAGGCGGGCTCACAAGAGCTTTTGATGCGCCACAAGGCTCACAGTGATTGCAAAGCGGCCTTTTTCCGAACAAGCCGTGACGATTGAGAAGGGCAGCAATCTAACCTGGTGCTACTGGGTGAGATGTATGCTGCACTAGCAGAAATATGTCGAAGCCCTAAAGTACTCTGGTAAACCCTACCGCCAGGCTAAATGCTGTTCGGCAGGTTCTTGTAATGTAGCAAGTAGGCATTGTACTTAACTCCTGCAATCGGTCATAAGGACTGACTTGTGTTGTGTACATCGACTGCAAAGAATCACGGACATGACAGAAACTGATGTCAGCAGCAGTCCTGCACCATCAGTCAAGACCCCTTCAAAGGTTTGATCACTTGCTTCTTGCCGCTGACGTCCAGTACATGCGTGTGACGTCCTGAAGCATTGAACACACAAACACACAAAACATGTCCGGTTCAACCCGTGCAGGAAGCATCGTCCGCTGCGCCAATTTTCGGATCAGCTTCCACCTTCAGTTCTGGCAGCGGTTTTGCTGGCTTCACCGGAATAGATAACTCCAAGTCCAAAGCAGTTGCTTCTCAGAGCGCTGAGAACGATGAAGAGGAGGACGCAGGCAATGACGAAGAATGTGGGGCAGAATATGCACCTGTTGTGCAATTGCAGGAGGTAGAGACAAGTACTGGAGAAGAAACTGAGACTGCTCTGTTTGATGTGTAAGTTAGCAAATCGCTTTTGGCTGACTGTTAGCTCACAATGTGTCATGTGTGCATGTCTGATTGTCTGTTGTTTCCCCTCTAGGAAATGCAAGCTGTACAGATTTGACAATGAAGCGGGGGAATGGAAAGAAAGGGGCACCGGTAAGATCAAATTGTTGGAAGACAAAGAGACCCAACGTGTCAGGCTGTTGATGCGGGAAGAGAAGACCTTGAAAATCAGGGCAAACCACATAGGTAGGGATGTGTCCCTCCTCTGAGATCTGCTGCTGATGCATGCAATGCAAATCGATAGCTCTTAATGACTATGCGGCATGGTCAGGATCGCTTGACAGTGGTACATGGATTTGTTGCAGTCATGCCAGGCACAAAGCTACAGGAGCATACGGGCAGTGACAAAGCCTGGGTGTGGTCGACAATGGACTTTGCATCTGAGGAGCAGCGAATGGAGCTGTTCTGTCTCAAGCTTCCTAGCCCTGCAAGTGAGTATCTTGATCTTGTTGGACTTGCTGTATGCAGGTGTTCCCATCCTCTATGCTTCAGGCTTCAGGGGGGGATTTGACAACTCTGCTGGTGTTCAGGGGCACAGGAGTTCAAGAAGCTTTTTGAAGAATCCATGCAGAAAAACGCAAAATTTGTTGCCAGCACAGAGTCAGAAGAGACTGCAGAGGACATCCATGCCAATGGCTCTGCAGTGGAGGAGGACAAGTCACAGGACAAAGCAACATCTGAACTAGCAGACAGCATGAAGTCCAAGGCCAAAGTAGAGGACGCCTAGATGTTTGATCAGCAGCTGAATGGCAGCAGCGCCTGCAAGTGTCCAACATGTATTTATTCACCTCAGCCATCTGAGAAACGCCCTAGTCAGTGCTTAGCAGTCTCAGTCTTGTTGTGATAGACTAGATGAAGTGGTTTTGTTGCGTTTTGCAATGTCTTCTGTAGCTGCCATTGCGAATTTACACGCCCCCGACTTCATTGCAGCGCCCGCTATAAAGAATGTGCTCATATGATTGGCTCGTGTCTGGTTTCCAGCCAGCCGATGTTCGGCAAATGTGCCACGACTGCTATTTGCAAGATTTGATGTGGCTTGCTTGGCACACAATTGCTGCACATGAGCCTCAGTGTGCTGATGGAATCGTAGCAGTGAACACGTGTGTACCATCAGGGTCAGACCTCTACATGTGTCGTGCTGAACAAGGTGAGTCTGCACCGTGGTTGGTCTTGGCTGTGCTGTTAGCACAGACTTCTGTACGCGGAGGATCAAAGTGTTTCACAAATTATTTAATAGACTTGATATATGTACGCATCTGGTCATGGCCACCTGCCTGGCTGACAAATCTGCCTTGTTCGTCATTCTGCCATAACAGCCACCCATATTGTTGAGCAAATACAGCAGCTAGTCGATAAACTTGCTGTGTTGGAAACGAGTCATACAAGACTGCCTTCTGATGTCTGACACGTTGTGTGTCTGCCTGCCACAACCTGACCTGATCTGACACCACCTGAACATCCAATCTGAGGTTTTTTGATGCAACAAACTAATGCTGACGAGAGCATCTCGCAGATCAACAATGATGCATGACTGGACGATCTCATGACAGCAGGGACAGCTGCAACTGCCTGCTCCATAGCAATATGTACAGATACTGCTTTCATATGCAGACCTTTCATGGCCAGTGTATGCAGTAGCCACCGAGCCAGAAGGCACAGTGATGATGTGGGTTATGCAAGTAGCGCAGTGCTGCACATACCTCTGGCACAATGGGAACCTTGTGCAGGACATGAGGGTGTGCATGCTGCTGCAGGAAGCTGACAATCTGATCAGCCTGGACACCAAAATCCAGAGCTTGTGTAACGCTCTCACGTGTCAAGGTTCCAACAAACAGGTTAGGCAGCCGGCACTCAGCACGCACAAACAGCCGCAAGATGGCAACTTGCAGTTCTGATGTTGTATACGCATACACCTGCACATCACACAGTCCAGCTGATGCCGAGCAGTATTTTGATGTGAAACAAGTGCACACAATGCATCAGCAGCCGCCAGAATGCAACACAAAGCCCAAGCTATCATTGCAAGTATGACTGAGAAGACAAGCATCTCTGCCAGTAGGGTGCTAACTGCCAGATGAACATGATCAAATCCAAGCTGGGATCTATTGCTGAAGAGGATCCTGTTGCTATTGATACCTGCAACTACAGTTCAGTGTGCATGAAAGGAAGGGTATGCTAGTAAACTGTACAAGAGGCTGTAAGCGCACTCTGTAGTTGGTTTCCACGATGACATAGCCTTCAGCCACTTTCTGCTGCACCTCACTGGAGGGTCCCCCACTCAGTGCCAAGGCTGGCTGCGTGGGGCTCACCCATACCTCCCCATCAACTCTGTGTAAATAATGTATAGCGTCAACAGCAGCAGATGTGATCACAGCAGAGTGAAGGCAGGGTAGACAAGGAGCGCTTTGACCCATTCGGAGCACTTGCCCACTGTCAGGGCCCTTTGGCAATCATTACTGATGGAGATAGACTGATAGACAGCGGTCACATGCAATTGTACAGGTGCCCACTGCTACCAACAAAAGCTGATCAGGCAGGAAGAGGGGCACCTGAAGGGCATGAGGCAGAAAGAAGGGGCACCTGCTGGGCATGAGGCAGAAAGAGGGGGCACCTGAAGGGCATGAGGCAGAAGGGGGGGGGCACCTGAAGGGCATGAGGCAGAAAAGAGGGGCCACCTGAAGGGCACAAGGGCAGGGAAGGGGCACCTGAAGGGCATGAGGCAAAAAAGAGGGGGCACCTGAAGGGCATGAGGAGGCCCAGCTGGGACAGCTGAGCGGCTATGTTGGCCTGCAAGGGGTTCAAGCCCTCCAGGGGGAAGGGGACCCCCACCTCCCCGAAGCCCATCTGCAGAAGGAAGCTGATCACATGCACTAGCTCACCGCCTGCATACATAGCGATACGCCTGTTTCAGCAACCTTGGAGCAATACGCATGCAAATGCAGCAATTTGCATGGCTCCAGTCAAAAGCCAAATTTTGACATGCAGGCACCATCAAAGCAAAGCACCATGTGAGATACATGACCAGTGGGCATAAGGATTTGCTGGAGTTCTACCCCCCTGACTATATACATGACGACAAACTTTGGCGGGGCGTGCAATGCAGTGATGCAGAAGATTTGATTGCTGAGGCATGCAGCAAGCATGCAAGAACGTCACAAAGCATACCGGCTTTCTTCTGAGCATTAGTAATGTACTGTTGCAGCAGAAGCCATAGCTGACTGTAGGTGTCCAAAAGCAGAAACTGAAAGCCCTGCTCAGCTATTGCCTTGGGCTCTGCACACAAGTAGCAAGCACATGTGATGCTGCTGGTTAGTGTCACATGGCTACTGGACCACAGGTAGCTTTGCCATGACAACAGACTGCAGATTGACTACATCATTCAACTGTCCAACAATCACAAGACAACCTTCAACTTTGTATGGGCTCATCACTACAGCCTTGACTGACTTGACGTTCACAGAAGCAAAGGCGTTAGCTGCACCATATGACAACATGCTCAACACATCATGAGAGGAGTTCAGAAGGCAGTGTCATGTGCACCCATCCCAGGAAGCAAGATCATGCACCAGCAGATATGAGTCCAGCTTGCAGCAGCAAGTCATCCATGTCCAGCCCGGGCAGGCCAATTTCAGCAGGAACAGGTGGAGGCTTGCTGGGTAATGCAGGGCTGATCACGTAGAGCAGCAAACCCTGCAGGGGCAAGATCACTGTTTGACCTACTGAATACTGGTCCAGGAGTGCTGGCACATCAGACTCAGCTGCATGGATGTCCAGAAGGCTGAGTGATCAACATATGCTGTCTGCTTGCAATGTCTGTATCCATTATGCTACCAGTGTATTGTGCCTGTAACACTGTGTGAAAGCCCATGGTATGAATGCCCAATGGAAAGCTGTACATCATCAGCTGTCTTGAAGGTGGCTACAGCTTTATGGTATGCTACAGCCAGCAGGCAAGACTGGAGAACAGAGACTTTTTAGAAACAGTACCTCCCAATGGGACCTGGCATACTTCTCCAGTTGCTCAGCAGATGGGGCTGCCAGCAGCACGTGCTTTGGCTGCTCCTAAAGACAGCAAGAAAGCTATGTGAAACTGCAGTGGATCTTTGAGCATTGGTACTGAGGTGGCGACTCCACTGATGGCATGAACAAGCAGTGGCATACCCGCACCTTGACAAGCTGCCCGGCATCGCCAGTCTGGGCTGCCTTGAGTTGCTCCTGAAAGTCAGGATGCAAGGTGTATACTGGTTCAACATTTCTGCAGCAGTTGCCTGGGTCAGTGCGTCTGTTAATGACTGCGTCATAAGGTCATCTGAAGGAGCAGTTTGGGTATGCACTGTCATAGCAAGATCAAACACAGCGCCTCTTGAATCCAACCTGGAGGCCCGTTGAGAGCTAGAATGCTTGAGGAGTTGTAAGTGGGTGAGTTTGTCTACAGCTGCTTTGTGTTTGGCAAGGGAGTGAGGGGAACCCCATTGGTCAACCCAGTCTGCACGCACACGGTATGCTCTGAAATGGTGCCATCGACAGACAGCACGCCAAGCGCCGAATTGCTCACCGGCTGGGATCGCGTGGGCATGCAGCATGCGGACCACATATTGTTTTGCAAGCGGCGGTAATGAGTGCAAAATAGCCTGGCAGACATACAAGCTCTGGTATAGCTGATCAAGCACAGTGCCTGGAAGATTTTCGGCGTAGCCAGAGAAGTTCATGGGAAGAATGAGGCCATGTCGGAACCTCAGCTCAGATCATCTTGGGGGTAAATTGCGCTGGGTTTTAGTGTCGCAAAAGAAATGGCACTGCACTGCTTAATATGTCGTTTTCGCTGTTTGATGAGTCATGTATGTTCTTTTGTTTACGGCGTTACTACCGTCCTTGCAGAGAGACGGGCTTTCACCTCGGTCAGAGCACTCGTACAGTCTGAGATCAGGCTATTTCCACTAGTCTGCGGTGACTATAGCAATAGAGGTTTTGCAGACGAGATGGCGTATCAGTCCCGGCTGTTTCAGGTTCACTGCAGGCTTTGTGATGCTTCGCAAGCACTTGAGGATGCTCAGGAGTGGCAAGCCTGCAACCTTGATTCCATGCTGATGTGCAGAGCCGGTGGACGTATGAGCCGCTTGATGATACCGCTGACGACTTCAACACAAAAATTGGTCGAGTCCTGAACAGAGGTGCCTACTCATCGGTAAGACAGCTGCCCGCTCTGCTTCGTGTTGCAATCCTGTCCTCTTGACCGTGTCTGCTATATGTAAACCTTGCGCCTTGGTTGCAGGGGCCCTTGCATAAGTCCAGCACATATGCCAGCAGCATTGCTGTGCAAAGTCCCAAGTTGGCAGACTCACAGGCTATTCTCCAAGGTCCCCAAGTGCTTAGCATGACCAGCTCCAAAGGAACAACGAGCACAGCTTTGCCAGGCTCTGCGTATGCCTGGGTATGTTGCCAAGGGTATCCTTGTTAGCTGCAACAGTTTGGGCACTCTTTCCTACAGCAGAAAGAAAGACTGCCTCGCAGGTGGATGCCTGCGGCAATCAGCTGCAAACGACTGCTACTGACCATGTGTCAGGAGCAGTCTCATCTGAGCTTGGGCCTGCCAGTAAAGTCTTAACAAAGCCATATAACAAAGAGGTACATTATCCTGTGGCCAAGCCGTATTTTGCCAAGCATTGTTACACACATGAGCAGCGTACATGAAGTACAGCAGTATCTCGTAGCTTGTTGCCTTGTGTTGTATCTTGGTGCAAACTTGCAGCGGCAGAGACTCATGCTAGCCCAAATTACCATCATCATCACCTGTTGAAACGTCGTCTAGTAGGCCTTGCATGGCCTGCATAGTACAAAAAGAAGTCGACTGTCTCCAAGCAGTTCTGTCCTGGACAAAGCCTGTCTCAGCTACGTGTAGTGCACAGCACAGTCAAAGCAGCATGCATTGCCATGTCTTCAAATGGCCACCTACAACAGGGCACATAGGCCTGTGTCAACCTAAATGATGCTCACTGTCTGTAATTTGCCACACGCTGCCAATTGCAATTGCACCCAGCTGGAGTCAGCTGCAGTCAGTGCACATCTGTGAACTGTGGTATACATCTGCAGGTGATGGATTTGTGGAAGCGTGTGAACCCAGGGGTGATGGAGCGTTATATTGACATGCCAGAGAGCACCATGACTGATCATTTCAGGTGGTTGCCAGAGCAGCAAGAGCCTTTGAACATGGCTGCCCATTTCAAGAAGACTGACTTCTCAGAGTACAATGAGGTTGCAGCTCGGAGCATGAAAGGGCTCATAACCAACAAAAGCAGCGCTTGAGACACAGATTACCATGACAGCCTCAGCGATGCAGCAAATGTTCAGACTCAAGTACGATGCTACTGTATTTGTTATAGCTTTGCTGCCTCTGCAGCAGTACCAGCATGCAGCCAGCCAATATGCAGCTTTGCCATTGCAGACAAGCACATGTGTAATGTGCCGATTGCAGCTGCCGTTTGAAGGAGTGGCACACAAAGCTGTTTCTTTGGTTGCCCACATGTGATGCTGCCTCTGTAAACTGTCTAAGCCATTGGTGACTAGTGTACCCACTGCATTCATAGAAGCCATTCACATGCAATGCATCAGCATCTTCCATCCTTGAGGACATGTGTCTCCACGCTTGGTGACCATAATTCAGCCATGAACAAATCTTTCCAAATCTGGACTATGTGCACTACCGTGACCATAATTCAGCCATGAACAAATCTTTCCAAATCTGGACTATGTGCACTACCGTCTAGAATATAACTTGTAGTACTTTCAGAAGCAATTCCAGCTGCAACCTGAGGTTTACAATGCTGTTGTCTACGAGCTCAGGCCGAACAGTATTGCTTGATCAAGGACTTATGTACCATACACTCATGTATGCTTGTGTAGGTATGCAAAACAATGTGGCAGCCTGCGATCTGGGGGCCGAGTCCGAAGACACTCAAGGGCTACGCTGGGGGCCGAGTCCGAAGACACTCAAGGGCTACGCTGGTAGACAGCCCTTCACGTAAATCTTACGTGACTCCGCCCTTGAGAGCGTGAGCCAGACAGCAAGTCCAGCTGCACAGTCCAGCTGACTCGACCAGGTATCTACGTGCAAAAGACTCGTCTGTGCACTGTGACTCATGAGGAAGTTGCCTTGTCTTTGCCCTCACATGCTGAGGTGTTGACATAATCGTCGTGTTTCATCCTTCACGTGTTAGTTTATGGCCACAGATACCCTAGCTCTCAAGAAGCTGAGCGTGACTTGACAGCCTTGCAGCCACCACTGCAGACTTTCCAAGCTTTCAACAACTCAGGGCACTTCTACTCGCATTGACACTCACGTATATTCTCAAGACATCATGGTTAACTTCTCCAAGGGCGCTGTTGGCAAGACTGCAGCAGGCTTGCCGATTTTAGCACTTGCATCCGCGGCATGGGTCGTGACTCTAGCTGGACTTGCTATTGCTAGGCATATAGGTCAGATATACTGCGAAAGCACTGTCGTGTGACGATGCTGGCTCTGCTACTTGCCAGGGCCGTCAGTTGTACGGCCAACGTGCCGAAGTCAGTAAACAGTGTGTGATCTTCGACGTGGACTTACTGACATTTGTGGTTTGCCTAGGTGGTGAAGCCGGACTAGGCTTCCTATGGTTCGTTTGGGCTTTCGAAGGCTTTGTCCTCTTCTTCTGTATTCTTCACTTGATTGGTGCGTCTGTGAAGTTGCCGTCAAGCTAGCTGTCGACACTGCTGACCTGTATATCTTGGTAAGCAGCTGGCGCTGTACGAGCACAATGCTGACTGGATAGCCCGTTATGCAGAGGTTGGCGCGGGCTTCAGCCTGGCTCATGCAGCAACCGCATCCCTGCTCGCGGTTGTCACCGTGCTGACGATCCTGGAAACGGAATGTGAGTCTTGTTTTTGGGCAACTTGGGCATGTTTTGATTGCACAACGAGTTATTGGTGACTGACCACGGCGTTGCTTGCCTGCAGCTTTGAACCAAACGAGGAAGCTCAACAACGGCACCAAGACGTACCACAACGGAATTATATGTGCATTCGCCGGGTTTCTTGCTTTATCTGCCTTGAACCTGTTACTAGTGATCATCTTGGGCACACAACACAACCCCGGAACCAGCAGCCATCAAAAGGGGCAAAACATGTCATCACAAGGCGCGGTCGGTGGCACCCAAGCGTATGGCACTGGAGCTGGTGTCACTCCAGCAGCAGGACAAGGTTATGGTGCACCAGTGACAATGGTCTAAGAGTTCAAACTAAACCATAAACTTACAACGCCCACAATTTTCCTCCCACCTAAACCTATTTGATATGCCAAAACCTAGATGGCAAACAGACAAAGCTGTTCAAAGGTGATCTTAGTTTGAAGTGAGTGCACATGTGTTGTTTGACTTGTATATAAGGATGTGTTGAAATGAGATGGTGCATTTAAAAATATGTTATGCAGGTTTGTTGAAAGGGCTTTGAGTGAGTTATTTCATCAGGACAGGCTTCTGCCCTACATTTAAAGGTTGTCAAGTTATTGTCTGGCTTAGGAAAACTGCTACTAGACTCTCAACCACCCCTTTGTGGCTACAAGTACCTTCACTTTGCATTGCAGTAGTCAATATGTCTATTTTGCTCTTGATGACAATAGACATGTAAAACTTTCTTCGCCAAACTTGGTACGCTTAGTACTTGCTGCATGCACAACTGCATGATCAGTATACACGACTACCTAGCTGTAAGAAATGGTTAGTACATCAGTCGTTTACCTTGTGTGTTCCTTGAGCCACTGTTAGCGGCACCAAATTCTCTGCTGGTGCATTATGCAAAGCAGTCAGGATGAGATAACAGTGT
>JAABUU010005461.1_pt1 | contig 14244 bp, 10 predicted proteins | sample 5559301 | NCBI WGS metagenome assembly JAABUU01 (sample SAMN10711884, study PRJNA513360) | rock metagenome | isolation source: Antarctica rocks | place: Antarctica: Victoria Land, Richard Nunatak white | reverse complement strand
GCCAGGAGGCACAGTGCCCCCATGGCGATCATCACTCGGTTCATCATCGTCCCCTTATGTTCCGCAAAGGCAGGGTCGCCCGTCGCGATGCGAACGGGGACCGCCTTTCCTCACCAGCCTTCGACAGACCGCATCTCGCAGTACCAAACGCCGGCGGAGTTGCGCAGGGCCGTCTTCATGCAGCGCTGCATCGCTCCGGTCTCGTTGCGCCACTCGTAGGCGTGCAGCGCGAACCCTCCGAAGAACAGGGCAAGCGCCAGGCTCGTCACCAACCCGATCGAACCCCAGAAGTGCGTCCGGTCATAGCGCCTCTGCCGGAGCACCAGCGCTCCGCTCAGCTTGGCCGACACCTGCTCCGTCAGGTCGGAGACCGTGCGGCTCACCAGCGTCTCTTGCTGGATCTGCATATGCTGGGACGCCATCTGCGTCCTCTTGTTGTGCTCCTCAGCCAGCTTCAACGCGGTCCGCAAGGCCGCGACCTGGGTGTCCACCAGGTCCTTGGCGCTGCTCACCACCCTGCCCAGGCGAGCTTCCTGTTCATCGGCCAAGTCCGCCATCCAGGTCATGGCCGTTTCCTGCGACGTCGCCCAGAGCCACATCGGATCGTGCGGCAGGATGCCCTCCCTCTGCGCAGCTTCGCGCATGGCGAGGGACGCCTTGCGCAGCCCCTCGGAGGCGGCGCTCATGGCAGCAGCTCCGCCACGCCGGCCTCGACAAAGTCCTGCTCCAGCTGCGTCAGCCACTTCCTCACCATGAACTGCCGCATCGGCGGCAGCGGATGGCCGTCCCTGCCCGGCTTGTTGGACGCGGCATCATAGAAGCTCAGCCCGGTGGCCCGCATCGAGGTCAGGCACGACAGGCGTCGGATGTAGATCATCTTCATGCCTTCCTTCTCCATCTGCTCCAGCTCCGGGCGCTCAAAGAACCATTCGAACGCCTCCGCGGGCGTCTGACCGGCACGTATCAGGCTCTCGTTCAGGAACAGGATAGACCGCGGCCCTTTGAAGTGACCGGCCCGATGCAGCGAGACGATGTGGTCGAAGTCGTCCTTCTCCGGCCCACAGAAATACAGCGGCAGGCAGGTCACGCCCGCCTCGTTGCAGAAATCCACCAGCGGCAGTTCGTGCTCAAGATCGGCCAGGGCGCTGTTGCCTCCGCCCAGGTCGAGCACGGTCGAGGCCTTCGTGCTCATCATCTGATGCACGAGATCCTCGATCCACTCGCCGACATGCGCCGGCTGGGCAGATTTCGGCTGGCTCGCCCCACCTGGCGATCCGGGCGGGTAGAGTCCGGACAGTGTCGAGTTGAGGAGGTCGCCGTCCGCTACGGTGACCGACCGGTGCGCCAGCCTGGCACGCTGGACCAGCAGGTCGCAGATCGTGCTGCCACCCAGACGACCGCGTCCAAGACGGGTTGCGAGGACAGGCGCACGCACTTGGCTCGCCTTCGGCTCGAGCTTGGGCTTCTCGTTCTCAGGCTTCGGAGGGATCGCGTTCATCATTACCTCTTGTGGAGTGGGTCGCCGTTGGCCCTCAGGCTGCTGCGCAGGTTCGCTTTCTGCCGGGCAGCCTCGATGGAGCCAGGTTGGGGTTGGTCACTGTCCTGGTGCGTCCCGGTTGGTGGGGACGAACCGGGTTGCTGCTGTCGTAGGGCAGCAGCCAGGACAGCCGTTTGGCTGCCCTGATGCTCACCCCCTGTCGGGGATGGCGCATGGGGATGGGTAAAACCTGAGGGTTGCCAATCTGCGGAAGGGCGCTTGGCCCTCAGCGACAAGGATGGACGGAGACCCGATGCACGAAGCGCACGCTGCTTCGCGACTTCCTTGCGAACGCCAAACCAGGTTTGCCGCACGCGCTCGGCCGTGGGTGCTTTGTCGTCGCCGTCTGTCAGGCCCAGCTTGCCGGCGTGGGCCGCGATGGGCTTCCAGCGAATGCGTCGTCCGAGGGACGCCTGCACGATCTCATCGTGGTTGTCGTACAGCCAGTAGAACAGCGAGGACCGCTCTGGCCCTCGCGCGATGTCTCTGAGAACGGCACCCAGGCCGGATCGGTTCTTCCCCATGAACCGAAGAGTCGCCGCACCGTACACGAATGGCGCATGCGAAAATTTGGGCTCTTGAGACCCGCTGTCCGTGTGGGGTCCGTACGGCTGCCGTCCGGGCTCCGTGCGGGTTCCGTCTGGACTCCGTCCGACCTTTGTATGGGCATCGTATGTCACGCATACGGGCAGCGTACGAGCCAAGAAGCCAGATTAGGTGCATACACCATTGCATCTGTACGATGCGTGCGAACGCCCCCGGACGCTGCGCGCCGTTCGCGTCCGGTCCCTCCATCCTGTTGAAAGGCATGGAGGCCAAATGATGGACACTGAAACTGAGGTCCGGGTTGGACGAGGACGGCAGGCAACCGTCACCCTGGAACAGGTTGGAAAGGGCGTGCGGGACGCCAACGGAGGTCTCGCCCTGATCGCCGGCAAGCAGCGGCTGCACGGCGAGCACCTCGAGCGCATCATCCAGCTGGTGACGCCGGAGGAGAAAGAGGCGGGCGAAGGTCCAACCCTGGAGGAGCTGATCGGCGGCCTGATCAGCCGCCTCGACAACCAGTCCGCCTACCTGAAGGACATCACGGTCGCGCTGGCCAAGATCACGCACGACATGCCGCTCGACGTCGTGCAGGCCATCGCGGACAATTTCGGCGTCGACCCCACGTCCGGCGCGGACGCTCCACGATGATGACGTTCCGTAAGCTGGCGGCGGACTCTGACGGCAAGCTGATCCGTGCCTATCTCACGGAGCACGCCCCGGAGCCCGAGCCCGGCACTGAGCTGGAGCCCGGCGCACGGCCGGATACCGGGGGACGGCTGACGGCGTACTACACCGGCCGCGACAGCCGGGCGAGCTGGCGGCCAGACATGGCGGCCGAGGTGGCGCAGGCCCTCGGCATCGACGCCAGCAAGCCGCCCCGTGACGCCGACCTGGACCGGCTGTTCGAGGCGAAGCGGGCCGACACCGGCGAGAAGTGGCCCAGCGCCAAGCCGCGCAAGATCAGCGCCTATGACCTGACCACGGCGCCGCACAAGTCGGTCTCCCTCGCCGCGGAGTTCGCGGCCTCGCCCGCCGAGGCGGCCGCGATCCGCGAGGCCATGCGGCGCGCCAACGACGACACCATGCGCTACGTCGCCCGCGAGATCGGCTGGGCCAGGAAGGGCAAGAACGGGGAAGACGGCGCCGATCCGGGCGAGGTGGGCTGGGTCTCCTTCATGCATCACACCGCCCGGCCGACACTGCAGGTCAGGGACGGCAAGACCGGCATCACCTATCTCGCGGAGGTGCCGATGTCAGGCGACCCGCACGACCACACCCACAACGGCATGTTCAACCTGGTCGCCACCGCGAACGGCCGCATCGGCTCGCTCGACACCAAGCGGCTCAACGACCGGGTCCACGAGTTCGGCGCCTACTTCCAGGCCCGGCTCGCCGACGAGCTGCGCAAGCTCGGCATCCACACGGCCTACGACGACAAGGAGCAGGCGGTCGTCATCACCGCGATCCCGCAGGCCGCGGTGGACCTGTTCTCCAAGGGGCGGCAGCAGACCGAGCGCAACGCTCAGGCCTATGCCAAGCGCCAGGGGTTGGAATGGGAAGGACTCTCGGCCGAGCGCAAGTTCGGCATCCTGTCTGCCGCCGCCGTGGCCGAGCGCCGCTCCAAGGGAGATGGGCGGACGGAAAGGCAGACTTGGCGCGACCAGGCCGAGGCCATCGGCTGGACGCACACGACGGTGCTGGAAGGTGCGACAACCCCGACGCTGACCGCGGCCGAGCGGTTCGACCGGGCCTACACGTTTGCCGCCCGGCACTTAGCTGAGGAGTTCCAGACGGCGGCCGTGATCGACCACGCCAAGATCAGGACCTACGCCGCCCGTGGATTGATCGCCACCGGGATCGCGGAGGTGGAGGACATCGACCGGGTGGTCCAGCTCCTCGAGCAGCGAGGCATCACCCTGCGCGGCAAGGCGACCTCCCTGATTGTCGGCGAGATCGCCGACAGGAAAGCCCTGGAAGCAGGCATAACCACCATGAAGGTGCGTGTCACCACGGCGGCTCAGGTCCACATCGAGGAACGGCTTGCCAGCCACGCCCAAAAGGCGGCTGCGGACAGGACGGACGCGCTCTCCGTCGCGACCCTCAAGGCAGCGATCGACAGCTCTGGTCTCAACTTCGATCGCGAGCCCGAGCACGGGGCGGCGCAGAAGGCGGCGATCTACAGCCTGGGCACCGGCGGCAAGCTCGGCTTCGTCACGGGGGTCGCCGGCGCCGGCAAGACGACCCTGCTCAAGCCCCTCGTGGCGGCTTGGCATGCCGACACGCGTCTCGATGAGGGCGGCCGGGAGGTGATCGGCTTGTCGACGGCCTGGCGGCAGGCCGATGCGCTCAAGGGTGCCGGGATCAGGCGCACCTCTGCGCTCGATCCATTCCTGCGCGGCGCCGAGGACGGCAGCATCGTCCTATCCCGCAACACGGTGCTGGTGATCGACGAGGTGAGCCAGATCGGCCCGCGTTCTTTCCTTAAACTGCTGGAGCTGCAGTCCAGGCACGACCTGACCATCAAGGGTCTGGGCGACCGTGAGCAGTGCCAGGCCATCGAGGCTGGCGACACCATGGAGATCATGAGCAGGGCACTTCCGCAGGGCTCGATCCCGGAGTTGCTGACCACGGTGCGTCAGGAGACGGCGCGAGGGCGGGAGATCGCCGGCCTGTTCCGCGCCGGCAACGCGGTCAGGGCACTCGCCATGAAGAAGAAGGACGGCACCGTCCGACTGGTCGGCGGCGACCAGGACGAGGTGGTCGGGCAGATCGCCGATCTCTACATCCAGCGTCGGGATGCCCTTCGGGCGGCTCGCTCGGACTTGGGAGTGACCATCTCCGCGCTGACCAACCAGGACGCGGCCGACATCAGCCGGGCAGTGCGCGAACGGCTCAAGGCTCGCGGCGAAGTCGGCAGCGATGAGAGGGTTCACGAGGCTGTCGATCAGCGCGGCGACACCTACGACCTGCCGATCGCCACGGGGGACAAGGTGCGTCTGTATCGCAGGACCTACGCCATCATTAATGGCAAGCCTGGCTTCATCGGCAACAACGGGGACGTTGTGGATGTGGTGAGCCAGTCCGAGAAGGGCCTGCAGCTGCGCGATGCACAGGGGCGGGTGGGAAACGTACGCTGGCCCACCTTATGTGATATTGAGTCCCGGCGGCTGTTGCTTGGCTTCGGCCATGCCCTGACCATCGACAGCGCCCAGGGCATCACGTCGGGCGAGCACATCAACGCCTTGCCCCGCGGCACGGCCGGCATCACCGCGTTCAAGAGCTACGTGGCCGAGAGCCGGCACGTGTCCCAGGTTCACACGATCATCTCGGAGGCGGCCACCTTCGAGGCAGTCAAGCGGACGCGGGCGCTTGGCGACCGGGCGGAGATCACCCCCCAGCACTTGTGGGACCAGGTAGCCGCAGACATGAGCGAGAAGCCCTACAAGTCGCTCGGCATTGATCTTGTTGCGGCCATCGAACGCGGGCAGGAGGCGGACGTGGACCGCTTCATCCGCACCGAGCACCGGGTGTTCACTCAAAAAGCGGCGGGGAGGGATCACAGCACAGAATTACGCGCTCGGCTGCGCAAGCAGGAGGTGCGCCGGGCCTTGCGGAAGCACATCGGTCCGCTGCTCGCGGCCGTGGACCGTCAGGAGGCGGCGATCCAGGAGTTGGCAGAGGCGGTGAACGCCCTCCCGGTCAGGTTGCGGGAGCAAGTGAGGGAAGCGGCCGCCGTGCTGGCCGGGCAGCGGGAAGCTGCACGAGTGGAAGCTGCCGTCACTCGCGGGCCGAGCCCCAGCTTCTGACCAGGGAGAGAGGCCGGCTGCTGCGGACGGCCGATCTGGCGGGCGGTCTAGGGTCGGAGCAGCACGTCTGCCGAGACCTGCGCCATTACCTCCTCGGGTGCGGCGCTCGCCTGCGGCGGTGCGCTCATCCGCGACACTGCTGCCAGCATGCGCATTGCCTCACGTTAATTGCTACCGGCGTGCGTCGTTGCCTCAGGTGATTTGCTACCGGGGGAGTGCGAGCGCGGGAGGCAACTGGTGGCGAGGCGGATCAGCATGGCGGCACGGGCACGGATCCGTTAGCCGGCGCCCTGCTGATGTAGGATGGTCGCACCAAGTTGCCCGTCCATGTCCCCAGAGGTGCTGACCGTGCCGTTCAAAGCCAACGCTGCCCGGCGTCACCACATCCCCAAGCAGCGGCACAGGGCGACGAACTCGGCAGCCTACGATGCCGCCCTGCGCCAGCGCGGCAGCCTCACGGTCTGGTTCACGGATGCAGCGATCGCAGCCTGGAAGGCTGAGCCGCGAACCACACGAGGCGGCCAGCCGCGCTACTCGGCCCTGGCACGGCACGTGCAGGCGCCGGTCCTGGCGCAAGCTGCACATCGGGTTGAACGCCGACACCGGGCGGGAAGTCGCGGCCACGCTGAGTACCAGCGACGTCGATGATGCCTCCCAGATCAACACTTTGCTTGACCAGGCGGGTCCGCTCGCATCGCTCACGGCAGACGGCGCGTATGACCAGGACGGCGTCTATGGTGAGGTTGCCCGGCACTCGCCCGACGCTGCGGTGATCGTGCCCCCGAGGTCCAGCGCCGTGCCGAGCCAGATGGCCAGCACGGCACCGACACCGCGGGATCGACACCTGTAACACATCGCCGAGCATGGCCGCAGGAGTTGGCAGCAGGCATCAGGCTACCACTGGCGCGCTCTGGTTGAGGCCGACATCAGCCGGTTCAAACGGGTGATCGGGAATAGGCTACGCTCGCGCACGGATCGACGACGCGGGACGGAGATCGCCCTCGCTGTCAGCGTCCTGAACCGCATGCTCGAACTCGGACGCCCGGAGTACATCCGCCTGGCATAATAGCCAATGCAGGTCGGTGCTTCACGTCCGTCTTCCGGTCCATGCAACACAGTCACGGGGAACCCGCCCCCGCACCATCCTACCTCAGCCGGCGCGGCTATGATCCATGCAACACAGTCGAGACGCGCTACTTCGACGCGGCAGGTTATCCCGGCCGGACGCTCGGCCTTCCGGCCGATCCCGGCCAATAGGCCGTTTGGTCCGGCGCACGGGCTCCCGAGACGTCACTTCGCCCGGCCGTTGCGGACCGCCTCGCGCAGCCGGTTGAGGCGCTCCAGCGTCGGCACCGCCTCTGTGCTGGCGGCGGCGAGGCCGAGCACCAGCGCCTCCAGGCAGACCAGGGTCGCGCCATGCAGCGCAACACGCTCCGCGCGTCCGCGTCGTGCAGGAAGTACGACGCTGGCATGTCGCGTCAGACGCGGGTCGAGGCTGTCGGAAACCAGAACGATCGGCAGGCCGAGGCGGCGGGCTTCGGCGAAGACCGCGACGACCTCGCCGTAAGCGCGGCCATACGCCAGCACCAGCAGCGTATCCCCCGGACGAAGGTCCAGCATCTGGTCGGCCAGCATGGCACCGGTCGCGTTCAGGGCCAGGGTGCGCCGCCCCGCGCGAGCCAGGAGCGTTGTCACGTAGCTGGCCAGCGCGGCGGACGGGCCGATGCCGAAAACCGCGATCCGCTCGGCGGGTTGTAGCACCGAGACCCCGGCCATGATCTGCGCGCGGGCAGCGGGCGTGCGGAGGCTTTGCAACGCCTCCTCGTGAGCCTCGAACACCAACCCGATCGCCCGACTCGTGTCCTCGCCGACCTCACCCAGCGTACGGCGCATGTCGTCGGCGAGCGTGGAGGGCCGGTCGACGGACGCGACGAGGGCCTGCTTGAGCGCGCCCAGTCCGGCGAAGCCGAGCGTCTGGACGGTTCTGATGACTGTCGCGTCCGACGTGTCGGTCTGGGCCGCGAGGTCCAGCGCCGAACTTGCCAGCACCGCGGCACGGTTGGCGTCAATGTACTGCGCCACCCGCCGGCTCGCCGGCGGCAAGGAGCCGCCATGCAGGTCCAGCCGCGCCCTGAACAGGTCTGCCATGTGCGCCTTCCGGTCCGTCGCAATGTAGTGAATGCTCCAATTTAGCCAATGTCTGTAATGCACGCTACCGCTTGCAGTCGCAGGCAGGAGACGCCCCTATGACTGGCATCGCTTGGACCCATGCCGGACCTTCGATCCTCGCCGCCTTCCTCGCGTCGACGGTCGAGTTCGTGGAGGCGCTGACGGTCGTCCTGGCAGTCGGCAGCGTCCGGGGCTGGCGCGACACGCTGCTTGGCGCCGCGGCAGCGCTCGGGGTGCTCCTGCTCCTCGTCGCCGTGCTCGGGACCGCCCTGACGCGCATCCCGCTCGACCTCGTCCAGATGGTGGTCGGTGCGCTGCTGCTGCTGTTCGGTCTCCGGTGGCTGCGCAAGGCCATCCTGCGGTCGGCCGGGGTCATCCCGCTGCACGACGAGACGGCGGCGTTCGCAAAGCAGACGGAAGCGATGCGGGGCCACGGCGCCGCCCGCGGCTGGGACCGGATCGCCTTCGGGGCGGCGTTCCAGATCACCATGCTGGAAGGCACCGAGGTCGTGTTCATCGTGATCGCGGTCGGCGCCGGGGGAGCCGGGCTGCTGCTGCCGGCGAGCCTGGGTGCGCTTGCGGCGTTGCTGGTCGTGATGACGCTCGGCCTGGTGGTCCACCGGCCGCTGGCCCGCGTGCCGGAGAACAACCTGAAGTTTGTGGTCGGCGTGCTGCTGTCGGCATTCGGCTGCTTCTGGCTGGGCGAGGGCATCGGCGTTGCATGGCCGGGAGCGGATTGGTCGATCCTGGCGCTCATCGTCGGGTTTCTCGCGGCCGCCCTACTGACCGTCCCGCTGTGCCGGTCCCGGGCTGGGCATTCCGCGAATCGGGTGGAAGCGGCGCCATGAGCTGGATCAGGACGGGCGCGCACGAAGTGTTCGGGCTGTTCGTGGACGATGGGAGCTTTGCCGTCGCCATCGTGGCGTGGCTGCTGGTCGTCTGGCTGGTGCTGCCGTGGCTCGGGGTGGAGCCGGTCTGGGTAGGAGTCGCGTTGTTCACGGGCCTTGCCGCGATCCTGGCTGAGAGCGCCATGCGGCGGGCGCGGCGGTGAGCGGCGACGGTGCCGTCGGGGCGACTCGCGCGCCGGTTATGCCCGCAAGCCCGCGTGACAGCCGGGTTGCCTTCCGCTTCGTCCTGCTGATCGGCATCCTGAGTTTCTTCGCAGACTTCACCTATGAAGGCGCGCGCAGCGTCCTCGGTCCCTACCTCGCGTTGCTGGGAGCCAGCGCCACGGTGGTTGGCATCGTGACGGGCTTTGGGGAACTGCTCGGCTACGGCTTGCGTCTCGTGTCCGGCCGCGCCGCCGACGCAAGCGGTAAATTCTGGCCGATCGCGATCTTCGGCTACGTCCTGCAGATGGCGTCGGTGCCGGCACTCGCGCTCACCGGCAGCTGGCCTGCGGCCGCGGTGCTGATCATCCTGGAGCGGGTCGGCAAGGCCATCCGCAACCCGCCTCGTGACGTCATGCTCTCCCATGCGGGCCAGCAGGTTGGCGGCTACGGCTACGTCTTCGGCATACACGAGGCGATGGACCAGTTCGGCGCGCTGTTCGGTCCACTGCTTGTGGCGGCAGTGCTGGGCTGGCACGGCAGCTACCATCTGGCGTTCGCGGTGCTGCTGGTCCCCGCGCTGATCAACTTGGCGTTCCTCGCCCTCGCTCGCCTGCTCTACCCGCGGCCGCAAGATTTGGAGGTCGCCAAACCCACGGCGCCCAACGAGACTCTGCCAAGCGTGTACTGGATCTATCTCGCGGGCGCCGCGCTGGTCGCCGTGGGCTTCGCGGACTACCCGCTGATCGCCTACCATTTCAGCAAGTCGGGGGTCGTCGGGGGAGAGTGGATCGCGATCTTCTACTCGGTCGCCATGGCGGTGAGCGGCACCGGCTCGCTGCTGTTCGGGCGGTTGTTCGACCGGTTCGGCTTCCGCGTGCTGATCGCGCTGACGGTGATCTCGGCCGCGTTCGCGCCTCTGGTGTTCATCGGCGGGTTCTGGACCGCCCTCGTCGGCGCCGGCGTCTGGGGGCTTGGCATGGGCGTCCACGAATCCATCATCCCGGCGGCTGTGGCGCCGATGGTGCCCAGCAATCGCCGCGCCTCCGCGTTCGGCCTGTTCACGGCCGGGTACGGCATCGCGTGGTTCGCCGGCAGTGCGGCGATCGGTATCCTCTACGACTGGGACGTCCGCGCAACGGTCGCCTTCTGCGTGCTCGCGGAACTTGCCGCCATTCCGTTCTTTGTCTGGGTGAGCCGGCGCCACGACCACGTCGCCGCCAGCCGTTGAGCCCCGTCCGAGAAACGCCCTTCAAATGCGGGTCATGAGGTGAAGACCCCGTGCGGCGACGGGACCGCGCCGATGCCAAAGGGCCAGCCTCTCACACCTTCGTAGCCACAGCCCGAGACAGGAACATAGCCATGGCAGACTTCCAGCCCGTCACCGACAACGCAGAGCAGCCCGGCAGTGCCGGCGAAACCCATCAGGTCGCGGGCGGCAGCCATCCGCCGCTGACCACGAACCAAGGCGTCTTGATCGCCGATGACCAGAACTCGCTGAAGGCCGGCCCCCGCGGCCCGGTGCTGCTGGAGGATTTTATTCTCCGCGAGAAGATCAACCACTTCGACCACGAGCGCATCCCCGAGCGCGTCGTCCATGCCCGCGGCACCGCGGCGCACGGCTACTTCGAATTGACGGACAGCCTGGCTGAATTCTCGAAGGCCGACATCTTCCAGCGAGTGGGCGAGCGCACGCCGCTTTTCACCCGCTTCTCCACCGTGGCCGGCAACCGCGGATCGAGCGACATCGCGCGCGACGTGCGCGGCTTCGCCGTCAAGTTCTATACGCAGCAAGGCAACTGGGATCTGGTCGGCAACAACATCCCGGTGTTCTTCATCCAGGACGCCATCAAGTTCCCCGACATCATCCATGCCGTGAAGGAGGAGCCGGACCGCGGCTTCCCACAGGCCGCTTCCGCCCACGACACGTTCTGGGACTTCATCTCGCTGACGCCCGAGAGCATGCACATGATCATGTGGGTCATGTCGGACCGCAGCATCCCGCGCAGCCTGCGCATGATGGAGGGCTTCGGCGTCCATACCTTCCGGCTGGTCAACGCCGAGGGGAAGAGCACCTACGTCAAGTTCCACTGGCGGCCGAAGCTCGGCATGCAGTCCGTGGTGTGGGACGAGGCGCTCAAGATCAGCGGGGCCGACCCGGACTACCACCGGCGCGACCTGTGGAACGCCATCGACCAGGGCAGCTTCCCCGAATGGGATCTTTGCGTGCAGCTCTTCGACGAGGCGTTCGCCACCGAGTTCGACTTCGACGTGCTGGATGCGACCAAGCTGATCCCCGAGGAGATCGTGCCGCTCCGCGTGATCGGGCGCATGGTGCTGGACCGCAACCCGGACAACGTGTTCGCTGAGACCGAGCAGGTCGCCTTCTGCACCTCGCACGTCGTGCCCGGTATCGACTTCACCAACGACCCGCTGCTGCAGGGGCGCAACTTCAGCTACCTGGACACGCAGCTGAAGCGCCTGGGCGGTCCCAACTTCGCGCAAATCCCGATCAATGCCCCGCGCTGCCCGATGCACAACTTCCAGCGCGACGGACACATGCAGATGTTGTCGCAGAAGGGCCGCGTCAGCTACGAGCCGAGCGCGCTGGACCGGGACGGCCCGCGGGAGGATGCGCGTTCCGGCTACCGGAGCTTCCCCGCGCGGGTCGAGGGCGACAGCCTTCGCGTCCGCGCCGAGAGCTTCGCCGACCACTACAGCCAGGCGCGGCAGTTCTTCATGAGCCAGACCGGGCCGGAGCAGGACCACATCGTGGCTGCGCTCACCTTCGAGCTGAGCAAGGTGGAGACGAAGGCAGTGCGCGGCCGGGTGCTCAGTCGGCTGATGAACATTGACGCCAAATTGGCGCACCGTGTCGCGGACGGGCTTGGCTGGCGTGACCCGGTCGAGCCCGCGCAGGCGATGGTGCCGACGCGGACCGACCTGCCCGCCTCGCCCGCGCTCAGCATCCAGGCCAAGGCCAAGCCGACGCTGCAAGGGCGGATGGTCGGTTGCCTCGTGTCCGAGGGCGCGGACGCAGCCGTGGTCACGGCTCTGCGAGGCGAGATCGAGCAGGCCGGGGGCGTGTTCAAGGTCATCGCGCCGAAGGTGGGTGGCGTGGTCGGCAGCGACGGCCAGGTGATCGAGGCCGACTTCCAGCTCGCGGGTGGGCCGTCGGTGCTGTTCGACGCCGTGGCGCTCGTCTTCGGTTCGGACGGCGCGGCGGCGCTGGAGAAGGCGGCGGCCGCGAAGGGGTTCGTGGCCGACGCGTTCTCCCACCTCAAGGTCATCGGCCATACGGAAGCGGCGGCGGGCTTGCTCAAGCATGCCGGCATCGCGGGCGCCGAGGCGGGCGTCGTGGCGCTCGACGATGGCTCGGTCGGCCGGTTCGTCGAGGTGGCCAAGCATGGGCGCATCTGGGACCGGGAGAAGCAGGTCCGTCCGATGCACTGACGGGGCTGCAAGGCTCAAAGCCGGGCAACCCCGACGTGCGGAACAACGACAGGTCGTATGGCGGCCCACCGACCTGATCGACCGTCAAGAGACGGTCGATCAGGCGTCCGTCGGGTCAGTGCCTCAGGAAAATCGGCAGGCGCGCCTGGTCCAGGACCGTGTGTGTAATACCAGCTGCCTTACTGTTTGGCCCATCGAAGCAAGAAAGGCTGGGCTCTGCCCAGACCCGCCAAAGGCCCCTCCTTCAAGCATGGGGCCTCTGGACACCGTTCCTTAAGTAAAGGATTTCAAGGGCTCGCCCTTGGCAGGGTCCAGGGGCAGCGCCCTGGCCTTGCTTTCTTGGAACGATCAGTCATTAAGGCCGTTGGTACTAGTACGGTGCCGGCGCCCGTTCGCTCCGCCAGGATCACCAGAGTCGTTCCCGCGCTCATCAAGATGTCTCCTCCTCAGTGACGTTCTGCGTGACCTGCCGCGCGCCGCCGTTCAAATGGGACGCGAGAGCGTGGCCGGCAGCTACAGCGGCGAGGCAGAGCAGCACCGACATGCCGACGTTCAGGAGCGCGCGGTTCCAGGCGCCGCTGCGCATCAGGTCAAGCGTCTGCAGGCTGAACGAGGAGAAGGTCGTGAACCCGCCGCAGATGCCGACCATGACGAACAAGCGGGCCGGCTCGGATACGGGATACCGGCCGCTCTCCAATGTCAGTGTGCCGAAAAAGCCGATGAGGAAGGAGCCGGCGATGTTGATCAAGACCGTGCCAAGAGGCAGCGAGCGGCTCAGAGGCAACATCCAGAGACCGAACCAGTACCGGCCGACGCTTCCGATGGCACCACCGAGCGCGATGAAGAGGGTGTTCGTCAACCAGGATCTCCTGTTCCAGACCCATGGCGCGCGCCGCCGCCATGCCCAACAGGAGTCATCAGCCCTTGCGGGCGGTTTCGGGAGACCCCATTCCCTGGTGCCCGTCGTGCCGGGTTGCTGCAATGGGTGTCAACTCGCGCTTGCGTGGCACCGACGCGGCGATCCGATCCGGTCGATATCCACCGTTCTTCACTCGTGACCGTCCGCATGTTTTGACCTCAGCACGAAGCAGGAGAAGCATCATCATGGGCCTGGACGCGCGGAGCGTGTTGCGCTGCATGGCGCGACCCTGGTCTGCCTGGAGGCGCTGGTGCTCGGCCTCGCCGCCGCCAGCACGGAGGCGGTGCCGACGCTGGAGCGCCTCAACCGGCTGCGCGAGGCGGTCCGCAACGGCCGGGCGAAGTGACGTCTCGGGAGCCCGTGCGCCGGACCAAACGGCCTATTGGCCGGGATCGGCCGGAGGGCCGAGCGTCCGGCCGGGATAACCTGCCGCGTCGAAGTAGCGCGTCTCATACCAGCGGCCTCAATGATTGACTATTCCAGGAAAGCAAGGCCAGGGGCTCTGCCTCCGGACACAGCCGGAGGCCCCGATCCTGAGGGAGGGTCCGGGCAGGGCCCAGCCTTGCCTGCCGGCCGATGCCCCGCCTTAAGTCGCCCTTAGAGCTTTGGCGCTAAGCCTTACAGACCTCGGGGCCGATCACCTCCGCGTGCACGATGTCCCAGGGGAGCGCGCCACCGTCATGCTGCTCAGCCGCCTCAGCATCTCGGCGCGCTTCCTGCTGGTCCTGGCGGTCGGGCTGGTCTTCCAGGCCGGTCTCTCGGCCG
>JAABUU010005460.1_pt1 | contig 14247 bp, 17 predicted proteins | sample 5559301 | NCBI WGS metagenome assembly JAABUU01 (sample SAMN10711884, study PRJNA513360) | rock metagenome | isolation source: Antarctica rocks | place: Antarctica: Victoria Land, Richard Nunatak white | reverse complement strand
CTAGCATCAAGCAGACTGCAGCCTGCATGTCGAGCATGCAGTCATGTAGCTGGAGCAAAGGTATGCTGGATGCAAGGCTGCTTTGGCTTTGCTTTAAATGGACTTCGCCATTCTTGGGATTTTGAACTAGCATTATGCTGAATTGATAACTACATCCCTCAAAGTCTGCTTTACAGTTGAAATTACCATGCACAAGTGAATCACTGCTTGACAGCTAATACTACCACGCAGAACTGAAAAATCCCGGATATACACAAATAGCCCCTCAGAGCCACATGAGTCATTCCTTGAAAAAGCTGAGCAACAGACATCGCACATATGAACGACACGAGGTAACCCATTTCCCCTGTAGCTGCTGAGCAGTCAGTACAGCACTGCAAGAGTACTACAACAGCTGTCAAATTACTCACAGTCTGAGGCCAGGTCAGGTCTAGCAGGCCAGGCCAGGTCATTGCAAATAATAGAATATACACTTGAATAACAAGTAGATCTTATCCCTTATACCGTTGGCATGCCTGTATCTCAAATGCATGCACATCAGGCGCACATCTTGACAACCACCACTGCCTCCTGTATTGCAGTCTTGCCTGGAGGGCGCCAGTTTGCTGTAGGTAGATACCTCTTCTGCTCAAAACCTGCTTGTACATGCACCAGACTTCACCACCTCAGCTCAAAGTGGCACCACGAGACTGTTACAGCTGTTGCAGTTGGTGAGTTTTTGGCAGACAAGCACCTGCTTTTGTTTCCCTACTAAATAAACTTTTGCCTGTGCACTGAAGCTACATGAACCTTTGTTCCCATACACATGCACATGTGGAGCTGGAAGGGTGAACAGGCACATGTCTCTCGCATGATGCTTAGTATATTTGAAAAGCTGGCTGCAGTATGTAAGGGACATTGATCGGTGGCTGTGACACTCCTCCTGTGAGTTGTTAGAGATCATGTCCTCAACAGGACTTCAAGCTGATGTGCACCAGTGACAGTGTATGTGTTCGAGTCTCCCTGTGCTTCTTTAGCAGTAGCTTACAAGGCTGCCACCTGACATCAACTTGCTAACACTCTGCAGGAGAGACACAGAGCAGGCCTGGGGAATCTGGCCCCAGTCATGTCATCTGTGTGTACGATTGTGCCAGCTTACAGTCAGCTGACTCACTGCAGCCTATTGTGAACCTAGTGGTACGCACCATCTGTAAACACTGCCTGCATATTTGTAGACACTGCATGCACAGTTCACACATGAGGCCTTGCCCGGCAATGCACCGATTTTACGTGCACATTTTGCATGTGTTGCACAGCAGCAGAAGCTGGGAGTCGGCATTTTTTATACTCTCAGCGCGCTGGGGAAACGAGGCTTGTCTGATGTGGCAGCCTAGATGCATTCTGTGAGCATCTGCAATGGGCCGTAGCGCCTCCAAGCAAGGTGTGCTTAACAGCACCTGAAGGCAGCATCTTATTGATGCAGAGATCACAATGGGCAAGTGATACGTCTGTCTGGCTTTGGCGTCTTTAAGTAGGGACTGCTGCTTTTTTGTCAAGATGCACATGCAGAGCACATTCTGCCTGGGCAGAGCCAAAGCACTCTGCAGGTGATGCTGAGTGTACCTGTGACTCGTTTTCTGCTGCAGAGCACGAAAGGGGCGGTGATGTGCCTGTCAGGCTACAGCACCAACAAGCAGGTGCTTCTGGCTGGAACTAGGGGCGGGGATGTTTCCCTGTGGGCCCTTTCCAGTCCCTCAGCCCCAGTCAAGATCTTCAGCATGCCTCAGAATGCTGGCATGCCCCTGTGCCTTGACTTTGATGGCCACAATGCCATCTTGTGTGGTACCAGCCAGAACATGCTGGTGCACTGGGACATGCAGTGAGTCACCTTTCTCCCTGGCCTTTCAATCCACCAGCAACTTGTCTGACCCAGGTACCTGTTTAGCGTTTGGCTGCCATAGATCAAAGCAAAAACATATATGTATAAGGTACGTGCATATATGTGTATATATGTAGCTTTAGTCAGACAGTCAAAGTCTGACCCAGACTTCAGACAGACGCCTTGTCAGCATCAGAATTTGATGTTCACAAAGCTGACATTGCTTGTTGCCCGCGCAAAGCAGCAAAACATGTACATCCTGCCTTGGCATCAAGATCGGATGCAGCCTTCAGCATGCCTGTAGCTGATGCATCTGTAAAACATGAATGCACTGTGCTGTCACGTTACTCAGGGACAAGACACACGTCCCAATTGTGGTCTTAAAAGAGCGTATAAAACAGAATGTGAAATCTTGGAAAAACTCAACTATGACTAATTCCACATAACATGGCAGTAATCGACACAATTCTGACAATGAAGAGTGCATTTGCTGTACAGGATGATGGCGCAAGTCAACAAAGCAGACCCCCTGCCCTATAGTAGAACCTTCCAAGTGGACACCTATGCAGTGGTGAAGGTGCACTTCTGGCCAAACCAGCAGCATGGCATGCATGCAGCCATCATCACCAATCATGGCTGCTGGATTGCTGACCTTGCCAGCAACCCTGGGGCAAAACCAAGTGAGTCCATCTTCCCAATGTCTTTGCTGGTTCATGCCTCCTGTATACATGCGACAACAATCCATATTCTTGATGATATATCAATCCATGAGTCAATGTGCACTGGTGTGACCTGTTTGAATGGCATATTTTGGAGAGCTGCCCTGTTGCAGTGCAGCTCATACATGTATGTAATGAGCCTGCTTACAATGCTAGCTGTGACCTTTTGTCAACCAGAGCTCAGCTGGCCGTCAAGATGGTCAGCTGTTTTTGCTGTTTGCATGTCCACTTGTTGTATGGTCATCAACATGTCACAGTACTGATAGTGAGCACGGTTGTCAGCATCTTAAGAACTCTGTGCTGCTGTCATGTGGAATTGGATAATTGTGCATCAACTGACTGGCATGAATGTACAATTTTGCCGACTTGCCAGCTGAAGTTTATGAACCAGTTGCTGACCAAAATGCGCTGCTGCAGATGTGAAGCATGTACAAGATGTGCAGGGTGATGACTGCTCATTCACAGGAGCAGCTTGGGCAGGACAGTATCCATACTTGTATGTTGGTGGTGCAAGTCAGAAGGTGCATGTCTGCCAGCTAGTGCCAGAGTAGCCGCAGAAACACATTCAATAATCAGATCATTGTCACTGGGGGAGACAGTATTTGGATGTCTTTACAAAGGACGCAAATGGCAAAAGAGCTCAATATGCTTTTACCAGTATGCAGCCATGATCTTGTTTGTGTCCCTCAGGAAAGCGCCCTTCTGATTATGGCCTGTAAGTGTACACTGCTGTCCAGATTTGTATTTCACTGCTGTTCTGACATGGTATGATGAGCACCAAGCTAAGCATAATATCATCAACTGTGCAGCGGACCATTGATTCTAAAGACAGTGCACATGTTTTCAAGACATCGTTTATCGCCAAAGGTGTGCATCAGTTCTGAATGGCATGACGTGAGACCTGGGCTGAAACTTGCAAGTTTTGCACAGAAGTTGTGCAATTTGTAAGTTGCATACTGTTCTTGCTGCCATGAGTTGCAAAGTGTCCACTGTGCATGCTGATGTCTTGAGACCATAGCAGGTACAGTAGGCAAACCGTTATTATTGCAATAGGTGCAGTATCCTGTACGCCACACAGCTGGAGGATATGATGGCACACATAGCTTGCTTGCACTGGGCATATTCAACATGCAGCCTCCAAGCCATCCCTTGGCTGCTGACAATGGCATGCTGGTCTACGTCTGTTGACTGGTCTAGTTTCTGAATATTACTGGTTGGGAGTCTTGACGTGAACCGCCAGCTCCGCATAACCATAGGTCGTGTCCACCTCCCGCTCAAACTCAACATTGTCCAATGCACCTAGCACAATCTCTGCAGTTGTGTAAACTTTGTTGCCTGGAAGCATGTGTCCACCAATGGTCTGACCTTGACCATCTGAGACTGACAGGTGTATATGTTCGCCGCTGTGTTCAGCAAACGTGCCAACTAGGGAGACGATCTCAAAATGCCCGTTCAGCTGTGTGGCTTTGCCTGTATTGGCATACCGCAAAGTAACTTGTTCAAGGCTGCCAACGCAGGTCAGCAATACCCCAGCTCGGATATGTTTTTCTTTCCCAAATGCCACGATCTCCGCCATCAGATCTTGGTGAGGATGCAATCTGAATGCATATGTCTTCATGTTGAGCCCAGCGCCTGTCGTCAACAGCGCTCAGCAAACCCGCCTCGGTTGGATCATATGTGACCAAATTAAACACTAACAATACAGGGGCGGTCAGCACAGAAGCACCTTGCTGCAGTCACAACACAGCTCAGGCGTGCCCGTGGTGCCGTCTTTGCGATAGCTGTTTGCAATGCCTGAACTAAGTCAAGCACTGGATGGTTCAGGATGATCCAGGATGATCCAGGGATCAAGGATGACTAAATGCTTTTACGGTCGCTCTTCAAGAAAGTTCTGGTAGTAGTACTTTAAGCAAATTTTCCGACAAGTTGCCTCCGAGCGCAGCCAAACTCAACGAAGGGCATCCAACCTTGAACCTGATCAATCGTTTGTAGTTTGCTTTGCTGTGGAACCTAAGCAAGACGCATCGCAATCGCATTGCGGGCTTGCGCTTCGGCTGACAGTCCGGCGGCAGCTTCGATTCAGTCATGTTTGGTGGAGGTGGTTTCTTCGGTGGAGGTGGTTTCCCTGGTGGTTTTGGGGAGGGCATGGGTGGAATGGGTGGTAGACCCGCTAAATCAAATGACACCAAATACTACGATATCCTGGGCGTCAACAAGAGCGCAACCGACACAGAGATCAAAAAGGCGCACAGAAAGTTAGCGCTGAAGCATCACCCTGATAAGAACCAAGGTGTGCTTACGGCTCAGCACGCACGGCAGCCAGCTTTTGAGCATAAGTTTGCTTGTCCTGCTGAGTGGACAGGGTGCAGCTGTGCCTGTGGTGTGTTGCAGCTGCTCTCTGATCTGTGCCAGCTGGCCAAGCCAGTGCTGTTGCTGCCTTGCTTGAACTTTGCAAAACCTGTACCACGGGTACTTTCGGGAAACACTTTAGTGCAGGTTTCAATGCCAGTATCCATCTATCTGTGCACCAGGGGTTACAGAACTGCTGCCTGCTTATTATGCTTTATTTTGGGCTACAGGGTCCACATCTGAAAAATTCAAGGAAATCAATCAAGCATATGAGGTACTCAAAGATGCAGAGAAGAGAAAGATCTATGATCAGGTGGGATCCTGTCCTATGACTGGCTGCTGCGAGTGTCCTGTTGTCAGCACACTTCCTACAATCAAGAGCAGCATCCACATGTCATGTAAATGAAAAACACCTGACTTTTTACCTGCTTTGTCCCAGCCTACTTGAAAGTGGCCATTGACTCTGCATCTCCTCACTGTTCCATTGAGCTGCAGCCATCACATTGCTTCTCCCTTTCTGTGACTTTGTCCTATTCATGCATGCTTCGCAGCAAAGCCTTACCTCTCTTCACTGCCAGGCCTTGCCCTCTTCATTGCTCTGTGTGTTGTCGAGCGCACGCATGCCACTGCGTCTTTTTGTGCAGTGCCTCTTGCCTCCTGTCCCCACGTTCAATATACACTGAGTGGTGTCATTCAAATGCAGTATGGTGAGGATGCTATCAAGGAGGGCATGGGCAGTGGGGGTGGTGGCGGTGGCATGGGTGACATCTTTGACATACTCAGTGGTGGCGGCGGCAGGCGTCAGCAGCCCCGTGAGAGACGTGGTGAGAATGTGGTGCACCGCCTCAAAGTCAGCCTGGAAGAAATGTACAGCGGCGGCGTCAGAAAGCTGTCCCTGTCACGCAACATCAAGTGTGATACCTGTGGTGGCAGTGGGACAAAGTCTGGCAAGCGCTACCAGTGCGAGGTGGGCTTCCTGCCTTAATAATATGCAGTCTCCCTGCCAGTCGTTTACTGCAGTTCAAAGGCTTATGAGTGCAGCACTTTTGCAAGAGCGCGCATTCATGATGTCACTGTGCTTTGTCCTGTCTGCCTCGGGCAATTTCAGTTTGTCCTCTGAAGTCAAAGATTGTACGGTCTTGATGTTTGCCTGGTGCCATTCTTCATCAGGCAAGCGCGGCTCTGTACTCATGCTGCTGATGCTCTTGCCTCTTCTGTAGTACACTCCTTGCTGCGGTCAAAGTGCATCCTTTCATAACAGATCATTGGCTTCCTTGTAGGTTTGCCATGGGTCTGGAGTGCAAGTGATGATGAGGCCTCTGGGTCCTGGCATGATGCAGCAGATCCAACAGCCTTGCTCCCACTGCAATCAGACCGGGTTCTCAGTCCCCAACTATGACATGTGCGGCGGCTGCCACAGCAAGGTACTTTCTCTATGCCTCTTGTTCCCCCTGCACCACTCCTCGTCGACGCAGTCAGGATGTATGTTACATGTCTCTGCATGCTGTTCAGGTGTTGACACACTGCTCAACACAGGTCAGCTGATGATCAGTAGATGTACAAGACATCTGATGTTTTGCTGGGAGTTTGGAGCCTGCATCTGTAGCGCTGATTTTGCACCCAAGGCGCCTTGATGAATCGCTGTGGCCTTGTCAAGGCTGCTTTGCATGCTGTGCAGCAGCCTTGTCACACAAATGATCTCAATGGTGACACATGTTACTAGTCATAAGGGCAGTGGCATGCACTTGACATCAGTAATTCCTGTTGCTGCATGCTGAGGACCTCTGCATTGGCTGCAGGGACTTCTTCCAGAGAAGAAGATCTTTGAGGTGCACATTGAGAAGGGGCACAAGCACAATGCCAAGGTAGTGTTGCGTGGTGAGGCTGGCTACAGTGAGCCGGGCATCCAGCCTGGTGATGTTATCTTTGTGCTGGAGCAGAAGCCTCACAAGACCTTCAAGCGCATTCAGGCAGACCTTGTCATTGAGAAGGTGAGCGCTCCTTACTGACTGTCTTATTGTCATGCGGTCTGAAGTTATGCTTGGGCAACACATGGCTGAAGGCTTGTCTAAAGCCTTTCACCTCATGCTGGCACATTTGTGCTGTCATTGTGTGTATATTTATATTGCATTGCACATTCTTTTTCTGGCAGTACGTACCCTTCTGATTGTCCTCCTATATCTGCCACATTGGCTGATCGTCCTTCTAGATTCTCTGCACAGCTCTGGACAGATCCGTCGTCAGTACAGGCTGTTATGTTTCAGCAAATCAGGTCTGCACTGCCGTTGCGTTCAACATTTCCAGTTGCTGATGCAGCCTGATGTGACACATGTTCTGTCTCCAGCCATCAGTGGCAACATTCATCTGGAAGGCTGCTTTTGTCTGTGCAGCCAGCTGTAGCTTGAACTCACCTTTGACCTGTACTGCAACAGGACATCAGCCTAGCTGAAGCCCTCTGTGGCACATCATTCTTTGTACAACATCTGGACGGGCGGGTCCTTGAGGTCATGACCCTTCCCGGAGAGGTCATCAAGCCAGACAGCTGGAAGTGTATCAATGAGGAGGGCATGCCTGTGCACGGCAGGCCCTACGAGAAGGGCAACCTGTACATCAGATTCTCTGTAAAGTTCCCTGAGTCCCTCAGCTCTGAGGAGGTCCAGCAGTTGAAGCAAGTTCTGCCCCCCGGCCCCCAGTCCCAGGCCCCCATGTCAGAAGACGAGCCTGAGCAGGTGACCCCCATGCATACTGCACAGCTTGGGCAGCACTAATTGCAGCACACTGTTTGCGCTTGTCACAGTAATTTGAAGTGCACTGAACTCCCTGAACACTTTCAGGCCATGCTTCATCTTGACCATACCACTAGTTGTTCATGCTGTTGTCCAGCAGATAAGGTGTCCTTTTTGAAACCAGGGTTATAACCTTTGTCAAGTTGACTGCTGTAGATGCACTGGTCTGCACCTGTGATATCATCGCCTGGCTGTGGGGGTTTGCACTATATTTGAGGTTCACCGTTTGGTGCAGGTTAACATGCGCCCAATCACCGACATGGAGGACGAGTTGAAGCAACGGCGTCAGTACACACGTAACACGTCTAATGAGGCATATGACAGTGACAGTGAAGAAGAGGGAGGCGGCAGAGGCGGACAGCGTGTGCAGTGTGCACAGCAGTAAATGCAATGCCCAAATGTTCTGCTGAGAAGATTTCCAGTCCTAATCAGCAAATCTGCATGTGTCATTGCTGAGAAGATTACCAATCTCGATCAGCAAGTTTGCACATGTGTACTTGAAGCCATGTGCTTGCTCAGAGTCTATATTGGTGCTGTACGCACAATAAGCTTGTCTGGTCCATTAGATTGCCATTTGCTCTTGTTTTTGCAGCATATTCGAAGCAAGTCAGTAGGCATCTTGTCTTCCCTTTATCCTTTGCGTGACAGCAAAGTAGTAGCCTGCACACTGTATACATTCATTAGGGATTAGGTCAGACAATTCATTGTACCTGTGTAAACAGTTGCTCAACAACTAATCTCATGAGATGTCAACAACGGTATCAGGGATGAGGTCGGCCAACAAGGCTATTTCATACATCGTTGCTGATCTTGTGCGGCACAAACTTTAGCTTTAAGCTGACTGTATTGCAGCTCAACTGGCCAGAACACCATGTGACAGCCTGTTTGCAAGTGACACATTGACAGTACTGTGTACTCTGCAACCAAAGTAATGCGGTGTAAATACTGTTGAATACATACATTGCATCGTGTGCCTAACTGGATATAGACATTACTGAAGCACCTGTAGACCACATGCCTTCCCATGCAGCCATAGACAATCAGAAAACGACCACAAGCTCAACTTTACAGCATGAGTATGCACCAACAACGATTGTAACAGAATGAGTTTCACAACCCATGCCACAGCGGGACTAGCGTGCTCTTCACAACAGGATTAGATTTAATGATTACATTGGAAAACCCAACTGGAGGACACCCTTCACAGTGACTGGCATGGCACCTAGGCCACCTGGCATGAAAGGCCCTAATGACAGCTTGTTTGTTGCTAATGTCATTGCCGACAGTCACAAATCTCAACGATTGAAGGTAGGGCCATGGTGCATCCACAAGGGGCAACAGACAAGCTAGATTGCTTGGCACTGTGCTGAACATAATGCGTTACATCAAAGGCCTCGGCGCCTTGCTCAGTTGCTACAGACACTCTGCGTTTACCATCCTACCAACAGTGCTGAATCGCTTCAACAAAGGCCAGCCTACATTGGCAAGACTGTTGATGGTAAAAATGCCCCATTCTGACAGGAGCTGCTCAATCAGAGGCCAATTGGCTGGGGCAAAAGCGCTTATGATAGCAGCGGTCAATGCAGACGCTAGCCTGGGCAAACGTTAGTTCTCGAGCATGGGCCAAGAGCTGTTCTTCAATGAGCACAACGCTGCTTCATGACTGACTATATAAGGCTAAACGAAGTGCAAGCCTGCCAATTGAGGCCAATCTGCATGTACCAACACTGGTATGGCCTCACTACAGACAACAAGAACAAGCATGTGAATATGCGGCCAGTTTCCTTGAACAAGATGTGATGCAGCCTGTTTGTCCAGACTCTGCAGAGATAGACATATAATGTTGTAGGGCGAAGGCAAATATGATTACAAGTTACTTAAAGCTGTTGGCTTGATGCTGGAAGGCACCAAGCAGAGTATATCGCTAGCTCAATGTATCCCACAGACTCTGGTTGTAGGCAGACCATATTCCAGCAAGAACTCTAAACACAGATCTGATCAGGATGAACCCTAGCCCCGTTACATATAAGATATTGCCAAATTCCTGCCTTGAATTTTCTTGTGGTTGACACAGCTACTTGATGTCCTTATTCAGCAAAGAACCAAAGCCAAAGTCAATGGACTGCAGCTGACTCCAGCTGCTCTCTTGCAGACTGCAAACAGCAACAATTGCGTTGCTCAATGATGTGGCATGTACATGTACTCACAACAGCAGTACCTTCAAACCACTTCCTCACTAAAAGCTGTGCATCTGGGATTTTCAGCGTTGATGGTCCCAAGTCCAGCTCCTCCAGCTGTGACCAAGGTGCAGCGACTAGCTTCTGTATCACCAGAGTGGTGTCGCTAAAGATCAATTTGAGCTTGAGTTTCCTCAGCAAAGGCCAATTATTGTCCACCAGTATCAAAAAATGGTAGGCTGTCAGAACTGAAGAGATGTTTAAGCTTATCAGGTGCATGAATGGTGATGACACCAGCGCAGCAATGTCCTTAAAATAAGGATAACAATGGACGCAAGCAGATTTTATGCTCCTCGCGCTTGCCTGCACTAGTGCTAGTTGCTAAGCATTACTTCAGCATTTAGAAGATACTTGAGACATGCTTGCACATACTTGCACATTGCCAAACGACCTTAGCACAGTGCTATAGTATGCCCTACAACTTGTTGTGACATAAATAAATAATAATAATAATAATCAAAACGCTTTGATGTTGTGACTTGCTCGCGCAGTACTGAGTTGGCGTGTGACAGGGATCAGACTGAGCCTGGACCACAGGCCTCTAACAAAGCTGACACCACATGAAAGTGAGATTGAAGTGTCGTCGCTTGACAAAGACGCAATGAATCCTGGATGCTTGGGGACCTAGTCTGCAGGCGTTATGAAATGATACCTGATACCTGATAGAGTGCAGGCCATATTCGCGATATTCGCGGTCGCCCATTGGTGAGGCGCCGACTTGCGGCATGGAAACCATTCCTGAGTTGCGTCCGATTGTAGAGGATGATAAGCCGATGTTCTCCGGCGGTGCAAACGACTTCGTACAGCAGGTGGAGCAGGTACGTCTACGACCGTTGTAAGCTGCTCAAGAAGCCGAACTTACGGTTCAAGTAGTGCTTGCGGATCAAGCTTTGTTGTTGTTGGGATTCGAGGCAAGTTGTTTATACCATCCGAGCTCTCCTTCATGCTCGCAGGCAGCTTTGCAAGCAGTCAGCAGCGCAGAAAAGATGCAACTGGTCGAGCAACTCACAGGCTATGTTTCCGATGCTCTTGCTGAGGTACCCATCCACAGTGTGCAGCCTGCTCGCCGAATGTTGACCTGTGAAAGCACTTCTGAAGTACCCACGCTGCTTTGCAGGGGTCACTGGCCAATGAAGAGCTGCACTATGTTTTTCAGGCAAGCTATCTCAATCCAGTTCATTGCAAGTGCCGAGACTCACAATACGTGTTTGCCAAGCTCATTTGCACTGGCCCCTGCAGTTGACGACACAGCTGGGCAAAGTGATTGAAGGGGCCCCTCATAGCAGCGCAACTAACCCCCAAGCGTGGTCACCTGCAAATGCAGCTGGACCACGGGTGCACAACACTGATGGTATGAGTCCATCTGCAGATAGGCAGAGCCGTACCACCTCAGACCTGCTCAGCTGGGCGGGCAACTCTGATGCATCAGATGGCAGCCTGACAGGCAATGCCTCAATATCAGAGGATGCTCCTGATGAGCCTGCCTTGGTGGACGCACTTGCCCATATTGCGGAAGGCTCTCACGCCACGGAAGTGACAAGCATGCAAGCAGCTGCTGAGGCTCTGCTGAAAGCTGCCAGGCACAATCAGAAGACGGGCCGGAGGAAAGCAACAGCCAGCAGATACATGGATGGTGAGTGTATAGTCATGTCATGCCAATGATGCAGTCTGTGCAGTGCATGTCTTGAGCTTCTGCTGCTTCTGAACCCAGCACGAGCTGCAACAGATGTCTGCCTGGTTTGGGGAATGGAGTCTCTTGACTGCTTGACTTTGTGCCACACTGTATGGCTCCTGTGTTGCAGCTGCTGCTTTGGTCACTCCAATGCAGCTTTCTTATATCCAAACATGACATTGCTTCTCTCATGTTTTGTTATCTTCAGTGCCAACAGCTTCTCACGATACCCATGGCTGGATGCTTGCAGATGGTGGCAGCAGGCTGGTCACCTCATTGCATGCAACTGCCTCTGGAAGTCTGGAAGCAGAAGGGCATTTGGGGGTTGGGGTGCGGGTGGGCAAGCAGCATGCCACCCCAGCTTATCAGCAGGGCCTGCAGGCCAATGTTTCCTCCTTTGTGCCGGCACATCTGCGCCTTCACCAGGTCAGTAGTCTGTCTGTACGGCTGTTGTGTGTATGCACTGCAGCTTTGGCAATGCCAGCAGATGCATGATCAAGATCCTAGCTTTGCCTTCAAAACAGAAATTTACCATGTTAACAGTCCTTGGGGAGCTTGATTGTACATGGAGTAAATTGTGAGTGAAGTGCTGAGTTCAGCGTCTGTGCAGCTCAGCAGCAGTTTCTACACATCTTTGAGAAGTCAACAACAGTATCAACTAATATGAGAAGTATCAAGATCAGATTCCATGTCATCTGTCAACATCGCTTACCTACAAGGAGTGACTGCTCTGCAAGACGCAACTGATGTGCACAATGAATGAGTTGGAGGCACACAAGTGATGTGATGTGTGCAGTTGAGTGAGACCTGGAGGACTCATAAGGAGCAGCTCAGGTTGCAGCAGCAGGAGAAGGAGGCCCGGGCCGCCTCCCCCACCCCCCCTGCCCGCCTCTCATCTGAAGCACGGCAAAGGTATCGCTACTCTCCAGTGCAGTCTGTGACCCTGTGCTGTAGCCTGCCCTATTTCAATGTACTGAGTGAATGTGTGACAGTGCTTGATGTTGCTCCAGTCTCAGTACTTGGTGAAGTGTATTCTACATCTTTCCTGGCTCACATTTTGCTATGAAGTTCTGCTAGAATTTTAGGGCATCAAAGAAGTCATGACTCATTGATAGTACAGCACAGCACAGGTTCTGAAAACATGTCTTACTAAAGACTTGCAGTCAGTACATATGCTCAAAGCCTGTAGAGCCCACGTTTCATTATGCGTGCTCTGTGCATGTGCCTGCTGGCTAGCAGACTCATTGATTTTGCTTGAGTTGCATCACCTGCACACTGCTCATGTACTTTATGCTACGACTATTGTCACTGGGTTTGACTAACACAAGCAAAGTGGTACTGCAGGGCTGCAGACAGGCTATACGCACATGCTGTGCAACGCCAGATGCGGCAGCAGGCCGCGCGTGAGGAGCAGACTTGTGAGGGGTCCCCCCCTGGCTCCCCCACCCTGCATGCACCGCGAAATGCCCAAGGCTTCTTCCAACGCCAGCAGGTGTGACTCGAGCTTGTCCAGCTTCTGTGTCACTAAAGGGTGCTGGACAGTGGGGCTTGAAAACCACTCTCTACCTTGCAGATTGCGATCTCACACCATCATGCCACATCGAGCCAATGTTGAGATGAGGAGATGCCATGCATTGCATACCACCCGTGTTGCAGTCACAAGCCTGCTGCAATGCTACAGTACACTGTCAGCTGCAAGAAATGCTGTTGCATGAAGCAGTGTTGGGTCCACATCTGCGCGCATGCACAGAAAGAGTGTGAGCCCATGTTAGCCATGCAACCTTCACTCCATGGACAGGCTCTGAATTGCTCGCAAAACAGCTCATGGATGCCATTTTGCCACAGCCATATGCTAAATCTTGTCAGTTGCAGAATCGTGATGCAGGACCGTTTCAGCTTTGCAATACTCTTTTACAGCTTTGCTTTTTTCCCCCCTGCTGTTTTCTACTTTTGATTATAATGGTTGTGATGCTGCCATGCTGTGCAGGACTTGCTGGTACGGCGGCAGTGGTGGGCCGAGCAGCGGCGGCCGCGTGACGAGGAGTCTCTGCAGCACTGCACTGGCCGGCCCCTCATCTCTGACTTTGCTCACTCACTGCGCCGCTCCAGGGATGACCTGCTGGCCTGGTATGTCCTGCTCTTCACTGCCTATGCCCTTCACTGCCTATGCCCTTCACTGCCTTTGCCCTTCACTGTGCCATTCACTGCCTTTGCCCTTCACCGCTTTTGCCCTTCGCTGCCTTTGCCCTTCCTTGCTGCTCTTGTCACATTCGAGATGCAGAGGTCTAACCCATGCAAAAGAATCTGCAGAAGAAGGGTGCTGCTTCTGTCACACTGCAGATAAAACATCTGTTGACTGTTGCTTTGCTACATCCTGTACACTTGAGTCAGTCAGTCAGTGAGTCAGAGTGAGGTCACATGTGACTGTGTGTTGTGACATACGCGGGTCATGAAGTACTGAAACAGGCTGAAAAGATCAAAACAAGCTGGTGTGGGACCTTGCTGGTACAACCTCAGAGGCTGCCAAGAGCTGACCATCCAATACTTTTGTTCTGGAAAACCAAGAACAATAGTGTTTATTTTCTCAGCAAAACTTTTTGTTTTGTTTTCTTTGAAATTCTGTAAC
>JAABUU010005455.1_pt1 | contig 14260 bp, 15 predicted proteins | sample 5559301 | NCBI WGS metagenome assembly JAABUU01 (sample SAMN10711884, study PRJNA513360) | rock metagenome | isolation source: Antarctica rocks | place: Antarctica: Victoria Land, Richard Nunatak white | reverse complement strand
CCCCCCCTGCATCAACAGCTGCTATATTATGAATGAAGAGTAGGGCATGTACAGGTGACTAGCTTGTGTTGATAGATCACACGCTCACGGCCATCAATACATGCCTGGGATTGCCACCCTGCATCAATAGCCATTATCTGATATACAAGCAAGAGGCCTGTCACGCACAAATAGCTTACGGTCAATGATGTAGGATCACTTGCCCACAACTGATGCTGACTGCTCTGTCACATGACACCAGACGCACAGAAGCTGGTGCGCGTATCTTGTTTGCTTCCTCACAGACGCACACCAGACATGCTGCTCTGACCTGGAATATTGCTACCTAGAATGTTCTGACTGCCTTGGACTTGTCAATGCCACCCCAACAGAATGAGGCAAGTTTGCACTATCCTTTGGCAGCAAAAGAAACCAGACAGAAAAAGCAGTTGCAGCACAAATGGTGAGTTGCTCACCCTCATAGATGCTGGAAACTAGGTGAGATTGGACATGTGAAGCTGCAAATGCTCATACAGGGAGCCACACAGACGTATTCAGTATGAATGATAATGGACAGAAGCTGTACCTCCATATACTCCAAAACAAGCAGCACCTTGCCATCCTGCTCACAAGAGCCGTAGAACTGCACCAGGTTCTTGTCAAAGCTGAGTACCTTCCACATCTGTAGCTCCTGTACAGACAGAGAGTACTTCTGTGAAGCGCAGACACACAGAGACAGACAAGGACACAGCCAGACAAGACAGGCAGGCATCGACATGTACATGGACATACAGACAGACACTTTCACAGACATGACACTTTCACAGAGACAGACACACAAACAGGCAAGACACACAAAAAGACCAGCACAGACAGACACAGACACAAGCAAAATCTGGCTGGCACACCCCAACAACTAGTTGTCTGCATGTCTAACTTGAATCCTACACAGCTTGTGTGCTCATGTTTGTGGCACACAGCCAGCACAGACTTGAGACTACAGAGTCTGTTGCTGCTGTGCACACAAAAAGCATAGACTGATCCAGAATGACAAACCAGCAAAACAGGTAGCATGGTGGGGTACTCACCCTGTCAATGTTGTCGGCAGCTTCAGAGACAGGCACATGAGGGGACACAAGCCGGCTGTGAATGGTTTTCACAGCAACATCCTGCATGCCTTTCTTTGCCTTGTACACCTGTCGCACACAGATCTCAACTTTATGCCGAGACATCACTGGACAGTGAGGGATGAGTTCCATGTTACAGTGCTCAGCTGTAAGTGCCTCATCAGGATCTGAGGTGAGCAGAAAATGGTTTGTGCTGTTCATGTGCTGGTGCTACCAATCACAATTCAATGGTGCTTGCTGCATCGCAACACAAATGTCTGTGTGTTTGTGCGTCTGTTGTAGTATGTGTGTGCTTGTGCCCTGGAGCTCATGCATGGCTGAAATGTCAGAAGGCTTCAGCGCAAGGCTGATGCTGAAGCCTTCTGATTGCAAGCTGGCAGACAGAACAAGCGCAATCATCTGCTGTATGATGAGAATGCAAGGCATCCGGGAAGCAAGTAGCTCATGTACAATGAAAGCAGAAGGAGGCAACTCACCACACCGAAGCTACCCGACCCCAGCTGCCAGGGACCCCCCCTGGGGTGCTCACAGATCTTGATCTGCTCTGGGTTAATCACCCAGGCCTGCACTGGCCCTGATAGTGGCCCTGGCAGCTGTACCTGCCCATGGCCCTGCCCTGAGCTAGCCTGCAACTGCCCTGGCGCAGAGGATAGCTGCCCCTGCCCTTGGCTCTTTACTGGATGCAGCTGCCCTTGCTCTGAGCTGAACTCAACCCGACTCAGACTCAAGCTGTGGTCACTGCTTGAGTTGGAATTGGAGCTGCAGTTTCTGGTGCTCAGCTGACCATGCTGAATGCTGCAGGAGTCTTCCCTGAAGGGATAGTAGGAGGATGCCTCCAATGGGCCACAGGGCCTTTCAGCTGCAGAGGCAAGCTGCCCTTCAGCCAAATCAGAAGGGAAGGGCTGCTGTTGCTGCTGGTGATATTCATTCAGTAGCAGTGGCGAGTTTTCGGACCACAAGGACAAGTTCAGCTGCTCATCATAAAGCTGAACCTGTGCTTGTGGTGCAGCCATGACTAACCCTGCTTCACAAGATGGACCAGCCATTTCGACTTCTGGCTGCGCTGTTTTTGCTGTTTTGGCACTCAACTCAGCACCATGATGTGACAATCGAGGGGTGGTCTGAAGCTGGTGTGTAGCTGTGGCTTGCGCTCGCCGCTTCTGAAACACAACAGACAAGGCAGCAGCAACAGCAGCAAGTGCGCCGATGCCAATGAGCAGCTCAGCCATCTGGACCCACCCCATGGGGGGTGGACCATCTGCGGGGGGTATGATCTGATCTGTGATTGAGTCATCCCAGTAGTCGGTGATGGAGTTGATGTCTGCTGACAAGGGCAAGCCAGCAGCTGCCATTCTGGCATCAAACAGAGGGGTGCCTAAAGGGTCTGTGATCACACTCATCAGAGCCTGCAAAACAGAAGACAGATTCATGCCAGCACCGGCAGCTCAAATTTGCTGTCACTCTTAGAACATTATGTCAGACGCTGGCTCGGTGAGGCAATCCCATGCCAGCATTGCAGACAGTGTGCGAAATTCAACAAGCACTACACCATAAGGGCAACAGCAGTGATGCTCGACACTGCAGTGTCAAATGCTGCAGGAGGGTGGAACACTGGGCTCATTATCTCATGAACGCAGTGAGGAATGGGGGCCTTACCAGTTCAACAGGGATAGCGCTTGCATCTTGTTGCACGACCAGGGACACATCTGCGCTGCTGATACTCTGCCCTGCTCCTGGGGAGGTTTGATCCACCGAAATGAGCCGTACAGAAAACACAGAGGGCAGCAGATCCGCGATTGTGGCTGACACCGCATTCTGCTTCTGAAGGGTGAAAGGTACAAGATTGGCGCCAGTCACCTGCAGATTTCACTTGAACTTGCAAACAAAAGCCCCCAGAGTACTGGTGTTCCAGCAGAGAACCAGAGGGAAGAGCAAGAGCACATCATCTCAAAACGTCTGTGAGCACATGACATGAACACAGCAATACATGTTGTTTGCTTTTTGCATCAGCTCTCTCTTGTCCAGCTCATATGAATTGTGCTTGGACGTGACTTTGTTGTCAGCCCACTACATTTGTATGTTGCAAAAGCAGGTATGGCTGCCTGATAAGGTGCATGCATGTGCACTGTCTGCAAGCTCGTACAACCTTCCACTGGACCTCCTTGGGTGGATGTTTGTTTTGCAATAGGCCTCTAGCATTATGTTGCTGGACCGTGCAACATTGAGCAGATCTGATGTGTCATGCAGCGGCAGCCAAGAGGAACTGCAAGCTGATGCAGCACGCTCACGCCATGCATCAGTACAGGGCACACCTTCAAGTTGACAAGGAAAGACTGGTACTCAGGTATGGGCATGTGGCCGAGTATGATTCTAGCCTCATGAGTCAAAGTGTATTGCCAGGATAACCAGCTGACCTGCATCATCAAACGGTACTGATGAGTCACCGCACTTGCAACTGATATGCAGCAGTGACAGCTACCGATGATGATGATGTATGCTTTGCATGCAGACAGAAAGAATGAAGCCTGTGCTGAGTGTGGTGACATAGCAAGCTCTTGCTGAAGGCGTTGCTGGTGGCAACTCAAAGATCCCTAGAGCAACAAACGTGCGGTCACAGAAGTGCATGTGTAAGAGATACTGTCATCAATAACAAGTCATTTGTTGTCTGAGCAGTAGGAAGTGCAGTGAATGTCTACGTCATTGGTCACAGGCAGCACAAGACACAAACAGATTGAAGTGCGGTAAATGTCCTTGTCATTTGGTCACAGGCAGCACAAGACAGGCAACACAAGACAGGCAGCACAAGACACAAACAGATGAAATGCTTACCACATTGTAACCTTCTGAGTTCATGACGTTTTTCAGGCGGTCATGGGTGGTCGCAGCCACGTAGCCCAATTCAGGGAACCAGGCTTTGTTGTCGATGCTGACATCCACCAAGACATCAACGCTGTTGAAGTCTGCCAGGACTTGGCGTGAGAACTCATCCCCGGTCAAATCTGCCGCCGAAACTGCAATGCCAAACAATGGGTCAGCACGATTCAGAGGATTCCTTTCCGTAGGAAATGCAACCCAGCAGGGCGCCAGGGATTGCTGGACACAACAATTAATTGTCCATGGCATAGTCAGCATGAACGTCATGTCAGCATGCCTAAAACCCACGTATGATCATGACAGATCATGACAGCGGTGGGCAGGCATTGCCTGAGCACAGCAATATGCGACAATCAGGTGCTGCAGCATGGCGCTAGTGTAGAATCAGACTGAAGGTCAAAGGACAATGAGAGCAAGCACTCACCTGCTTGTCCATCAAGCGTTGTAGGAGCAGCCGTTGAGATTGCAAGGCTGTGGAGATGACCATGGTGCGAGTAAGCTGAGTAGATGGTCTTGGACACCTCTGCTACTTTGTCGGTGAAGTCTGGTGAGTCAAGCTGATACCCAATAACACGCCAGTCTTCCCTGAACAGCTCCTTGGTGCGCCCCTCTGGCAATTCTCCTGGCAAAAGATATGGCGCAAAGTAGGGGTTCCTGTCATTATCATGGGCATGTGGGTAATCACCCTCGCCTTGATGATGGTGATGATCATCAGAGGAATGACAGGTGCAATTTGGCGCCAAAAGTAATGCCAGGAACACTACGACAATTAGCAGCTGCATGTTGCGCTGTCTCTGTGCTGCTGCTGTCATTGCAGTGCTTGGCAAGGGCGTAGTGTTATTGGTTGCTGAAAGATGTTGCTGTGAGCCGAATGTCACAGCTGTTGGTGTTGCAGCTTTGCAGTTCTGTGTGCTGACTTTGCAATGCTTTGTGGCAGATGATGTTGTCTGTGAGAAGCTGCACACAACATCACTGCCAGACGTGAAGGTAAAGGAGGTAAACCTGCAAAGCAGTGAAAATGTGCTTGGAACGCTGGCCACAGTGCTCATTGGGTCACAAAGCTCCGTGGTCCAATTGAAATTGTACCACTGGTTGCATGCTACACATCAACTGTGCAGGGTCTCAAAGCAAACAAACAACTATCACAGGTTAAGTAAAGGCTGGAAGGAACTGCCTGAAGAGGAATTGCACTGACAGGGCAATGAGGGACACCAAGGGCAGCAGCAGCACCGTCAGCAATGGCGCAGTGTATAGCCGGTACCTCAATGCAAAGTCGGCAGGTTATCATGCTGCTGTCTTGGAAGTGGTCTGGCCCAGCACAATACCCGACGTCAGTGCGTTATTACCTCCAGTCTGGCTCGTCACAGGTGCCGCAGACGGCATGCACGGTCAACGTTTAAATATCTGGGTACAGCAACTGAGCGAGATCAGCGGGGCCCAAAACCTATTGAGCCCTTCTTGTCACGCGCTCGCAGCTTTCAACAGTGTAGCTCTACCTACGCCACCAACGTCGTGCCAGGGAGCGCTGCAGGTCACAAGAGCCAAACAGGGCGGCAAATGGCTTGTTACGCAACGTCTATTGGCTGCAGCCAGCGCAACCAGGACGGCCTCAGTTGCAACTTCTCAAGGCTATGCACCTGTCTATGCAGCTAAGGGACAAACATGACTCAACGGCGCATCCGGTGACTCATCACACGTAGCGTTCAAAAGCATTTACTGACAGCAGGTGATCAATTGATTGATTGGGTCTGATCCCTAGGCCGTACGAGCATTTTACACTGACGAAGCAGCTTGTTGCCGCTCCTGTCCATCAAACATTGGAGGTGTGTCCGATGAGCGCAGGTACCTGCACCTGCAGGAAGCGTCAGGTTGCAAGCACCTCACAGATCCATAGCTTGCTGCAATGAACCTGAAGTGTGAGGAGCAGACAACATCATCGCAAGGACGTCTGTAACAGGGTGGATACTGGGTACCGTGACACGCTTTGCAGTGGACTTTTAGCTCCCGCCCAGTAACAACATCGATATTGCTGTTTTAGGAATGACATCTGTTGAATGCCATCAAGGGCCGTTTCTCCGTTACCTTGTTCAGGCATTCGGCTTCAAATCTCAATTCTTGTTTCGGTGTTGCGTTTGTGACTCTGGCTGGCAGCGGCCAGATCTTCTGGAAGCCTCGTACATCAGCTAGCTCAGCTACAGCTTTAGCTACGGTGCAGCTTAGCCGTAATATGTGTAACACAAATGAATAGCATACACACCGTAACCGTAAACCGTATAATTACGGTAACGCCAGCTAGAAACGCTCGCTAAACCGCGCCCTAAATTCAGGCGACTGCCGACTGCGCCACTGCTGCTGCTCAAGCTGCACGTGTGACGCGTCGCCGCAGCGCGACTCAATAAACGAACTATGTCTCAAGACTTGAGGAACAAAACGGTGCTGGTGACCGGCGCTACTAGCGGCATAGGCAGGTGATGCGTACCATCAACTACTTCCCTTCCGCTATGCGTTACTGGGCTGCGGTACAACAGGCCTCCGTTGCTTCATGTGTGACAATCGCAGGGAGACAGCTTTTGCGCTGGCAAAACTGGGTGCCACCGTGATCCTGGGGTGCCGTAATGTAGATGCTGCAAAGCAAGTTGCACAGGAGATCAGGTAAGGCGGTGCTGCTGCGTCTATTGCCCCTGCATGCTGCCAAGAGCGCGTCAATGTTCGTACGCTTTTCATACAACCATCCACACGTTGCAGCGCAGTCAAGGTCAGTGGCTTATGCTTGCAGGGAACAGGTGTCTGGAGCAGAGGTGGTCATCCCTGGCCCTTTAGACCTTGCAAAGCCAGAGAGCATTCACGAATTTGTCAGTCACTACCGCCACCAAAAGTACCTCTGCCACATTCTGGTAAACAATGCTGGAGCTGCATACAGAAGAGAGTGGTATACTGAGGAAGGTGTAGCTGGTCTGACACAGGTCAGCCTCAAGCTGATTGCCAGAATTCTCTAACAATCTGGCATTGCCTGATTTATGATTTCAAATGTGTGACTGCTGCAGTCTTGTTTCAATGGCACCAAGCTTCATTCTGTATACTTCAGAAGAAGGCTCGACTTTCAGCAGCAGCAAGCACAGCTTGTGCACAAAGCAGTGTGCATTCTTGGAGATGTCCTGTAGCAACAGGAGTCTGCATCCTGGGCTGCACCAGCATGCTGATTGTACTTGTATTGCAAAACAAAGTGCAGTAGCCAGTATGAGCGTTTGCATGCACACAAACGGGATCAGTCACAGGTTGCTCAAACACAATCAAATGCTTCTGCATGTCATGCATCAAATCATGCTGCTCTGCTTTAACTTGCTGACCAACTTGACAATCAAACAAGACAACAACTGCCAAGCTCCTGCAGGTGAATTACCATGGGCCATACATCCTCACACGATTGCTCGAGCCAGTTCTGATAGCTTCCAAGCCCTCCAGAATTGTCAATGTTGCGTCTGTGGAGCATCGCATTGGGTACATCAAGGACATCAGAAAGTTCATGTTTGATGCGAAGAAGTTTTTGTACTCAGAAACCAAGCTGGGCAATGTGCTGCTGACGTATGAGCACCAGCGTAGGCTTGGATCATATGGTGTTCAGGTGTGTCTCCTTTCCAACACTGCAGTGTGTCTACCAATACTGCCTTGTTGTCCTACATTACTGCCTTGTTGTCTACCAAGAGTGTCTTGTTGTCTGCCGCTGGACCCAGGTCTGCTGCTCTCTTACGGGGTAACAGCCATCTCCCTCAAAACCGTTCGCATCCTCATTCCACAGTCTGCATTACGCCGCCCATTGCGCCTATTTGACCCTTGCTGCTTCGCAAGCAAGACAGACTTGTTCAGGCTGCATACATCATGATTGCATCACTGTGGCTCTGCCTTTCATGCATCCTGGCAGCCCTGCAGCCAGGAAGGGTCATGAAGTGTCGCCTCAGCATCTGCTATCTATCACAGGCAGGTGCCTCTCATCGTGTGCATCGCTACTCATCATGCAGCTGCTGCAGCATGACTAAACAGTCCAAAGCCATGGGAGCTTCAGCGAGTGGCATGATGTGCAGTCTTGTGCTGTAGACCCGGGCGCCGTCAGGTCCAGCATCTGGAAGAGGGCCGGACCTGTCATGCAGTGGGTAGCCAACCACCTTTTTGCCCCCAATGAAGACGGCTGCCAGACTGTAGTACACGCAGCAACAGCTGCATGGGACCCTGCTCCAGAAGCTTCTGCAGCGGCTGCATCAGCACTAGAGCAGGAGACAAGCTTGAGGGTGAGCCTGGTCAACGTGAATGGTTCTGGATATGCAGTGAATTTGCATGGCATGTGAGCGTGCCCTCATGTCACCAGCCTTGCCCAGCCCTGGTCATCAAGTTGCTTTTGCATTGTGCATCCGTGTACATGCCTGAGGCTAGGGGAAGACTTGAATGCACTGAACGAATGAATGAATTATTTCATGCCTACACAGCCCTGTGTCCTGCCTTTTCCCTCACTGTCATTCTGTGCCTGTCCCTTGCTACACTGTAGCCTGCACAGCTGCTAAGTAATGTCATTGCTTTGGTTTTGTGACACAAACCACAGCGGTGAGTCTGGCCCTCAAAGACACATTCAAGAAGCACTTCATAATGTTCCAGTCAAGCTGCATGCCTGATTACAGCTGGCTGATGACGATAGCAATGTGAGATGCTGACCCTTGTGCTATGTGCAGTTCTATGCCCGCGGTCTGTTCACTTCTCCACTACTCACCGGCATCAGCTGGCAGTCAGCTGCTGTGAATAAACCCAAGTTCATGCTGTGGAGAGTCATTTTGTCCATACATGGAATGATTGACTATCCAGTCAGGCATCTTTCTGGTGGTAAGCGAGGATACTGCAACTGTGTTGCCACTCTACAATTGCAATGTTGTTGATGTTCCCAATCTTGACAGAGCCCATGCAAACCAGATCTGCATGTACTGCTTTGGTGGAAAGCAGCACATGCACGACAAGAAGAACATGCATGATCAGTTGCAGCTGCAGAGGCCTCAGACCTGTATGTTTTGATGAGCTACGCCGCGCGTTAGTGCCCTGCTTTGGAGGTTGTTTGAGGCTGCATGACATGGGTATGTGGAGCTGACAACTTGGCATCTGCTGATAGTTTGAAACATTGGTCAAACGCCCAATACTAGCATGCACAAGTGAATCAGATGTCCTGTGTCAGGCAGTCAAAGGCCTGCAGAAGTCGGTGCATTTGAAGCCTTGGTGGATCACTCATAACAGCTACATGGCTATTGGACCTTGAGAGGCTTTGCTCATAGAGGAATTAGTGACCAAAGTGATTGTAATGCATATCACCTGTGCTTTTGTTACTGTAGGGCTCTTTGCTTCCAAGACAGTCTTGGTGCCGTCTTCTGTTCAGAGTTATGATGAGAAGGTAGCTGCTGACCTGTGGGACCTGTCAGCCGACACTGCTAAACTCTCACGGCAACCAATCACACAATGATCAGAAGCTGCCTCCTCCATCAGATCTGACCATGCCGAAGTTTGAGGCAGAGCAATATGCAGATGCTGACTGCGCAGGCACATGCAAATGGGCATGTGACTGAGGATGCACTGTGCTTGTCATGCTACCGTCTTGGCTGAAAGTATTACCTAGAAAATCTCCTGTGCTTCGCTGCTATTGTGGTTTGTCCACATGTCATCTGTTCAAGCATCTATGATGTGCCACCCATCACAGGCATGGGTATCAGGCTTCTACATCGTGTTTGTCTGTCCTGCAACTCCTTCTAGCAGGTCTCTCTCAAGCAACCTTGCTTCCAACAACAATGCATACTTGACTTGTCAGATCCCTGGCACCACCTAGTCAATTATACAGCTGCTGTTAGCACAAACACATACACTCTTGCATTGGCTGCGAGACACATGCATACACTGCATGAAGACAAACGATTTTCAGGTTCCCTTCCTCAAAACCTGGATTATAGACCAAAGGCCTCTACTCGTCTGTAACACCTGCTGGTCCTGTATCAGGTGACAGATGCAATTGGCTGACATGCTAACACCTGTGTACAGCAAAATTGCCCTTTCTGCTAGTTGTCTAGAGAGCCCTCCGGTCTGACACTGTACATGGTTGCTACACACAGCACTGCACAGCTTATGCCGTCAGAAGAATTGAACATGGGCGAAATTGCTTTTACAGCTTGCTAGCAGGTTTTCCCTTGCTTTTGCTTTTAGACTCCATAGCTGCACAAAACAGACAGTTGTCAAGACTCTGAGCAACTCTTGCAGTCAGCATTGGCGTGCACTGCAGCCAAATTCCAGGCAGCCATTGCAACAGAGCGCAAGGCTGTCAGAACCCCATGCAGTCAGGTGGACACATGTGATCTAGGCAAACAATCAGTCCTGTGCTCATGTGTCATTGGCCTCATGTCATGCTGTCAAGTGCTAGTCTCAAAGGAGCGCAAAGAAGAACACACAGACATAACACCCAGGCAGGCCTTTTCACAGATAAAAGCAGCTTTGAGACCGTGAAGGGCTATTGTGCCACCAAAAAGCTATCCTTTTGGCAGATGAAAGCAGCTTTGAGACCCTGAATGGCTGTGTTTGCACCCACCTCTCGAAGCTTTCAAGACCACATCCATTGGCACTCCAGGCTTCTTATACAACCACTGAGCGCCATCAACAACTATTGGACTGCCGCTAACATAGCTGCCAGCTGAGCCTGCATAACATACGTGAATCACCTTGAGCAGCAGAAGGTGTAAGGAAATGCTTCTGTTGTGTCTATTTGGATGTACATGTGTGCATGCATGTATCTGTAGATGCAGATCTCTGTCTGATGTTTGGTCAAATGAATCAGTCGGAGACTCTGCATGGCTGTAGTGATCAGTCAAGCCTGGCCCAGTTGCAATGCTGTTGCATCAAGCAAATTAATGTGTTCACGACAGCATCACAGATGTCATGATAAGTAAATGTTGCGCGTCGCAAGACTGTTTGGCGCTCAGGAGGTGAGTGCATGCAGGGTACTTGTGCTACGAAGGCAAGAGTCTGAAGACAATGCGTAGGTTGCATGCTACACACCAAAGACAATTCATGCCAAACAAGCATTGACCACAAGCAAGCACAGTCAGCTGAAGAACCGATCAGCACATGCTAGAGTAAGAGCATCTGTTGGATGCATCTAGGTGAATGCATAATGTGCATAATGTGCAGGCCTACTTGCAAGGTAGATGCAGGCCATGGCAATATCCCACTTGCTGCCAAATCGCTGCAAGGGAATGCCCTCCAGCATTTCTGCCTTTTTGTCCTTCTGAAACCCTCCCAATTTGTCAAATCCTGCACAGGAGAAGCAATCGATGCCAATGCTAGCTTGGAGCATGCCACCTGACTTACAGCTAGGACATGCGTGCAACAAGGGACATGGCAAGAGTGGTGACACAGAGTTGCATGCAATGCAAAGCTTGTGCAGTGTACAAGGCGATGCTTGAAAGGCGGCTTTGGTCTTGGGTTACAGCGTAGCTGCATATTACAGTTGTGCATGCATTCATTGAAAAACTGTCCTGCTTAGGGTCAGGTGCGTACAGTCCTAGGTAGCTTCCTGTATCAGGCCCTCTTTTGGAGTCAGATACCAGCAATAAAGGGATCCATGTAACAGCGCACAGATTGTGATATTCAATCAGAGGATCATAGCAGCATAGAAAGACAAGAAAAGGTTACGTCTTTCAGCAACTATCCAAGCACAGTCCAGGGATGCCAAGACTTGTCCTGCACGTACCTAGCTCATCATGAGCTGGAAAGCGTTGAATTGTTATTTTTATTTTTAGCCCAAGGGTGAGGTACATTGGGCTTCCCTGCAGTCGCAGCGTACCTGTGGTGTCCCCAATCCAGCCTGGCGCTATGCCTGACACTCTGATCCCGTAGTAACCCCATTCAAGAGCCAAGCTGCGCGTCATCGAATCTATAGCTGCCTGCATTCAGTGCAAAGGTGCACATCACAGCCAGACTTGAAGAGCTAGGTGTTTGTGGTAGTATCTAATGCTGTGTAGCATGCAGCAGTCTGCGGGGTTATAATAATTTCAACGCTTTCCGGCACATGATGAGCTAGGTACGTGCAGGACAAGTATTGTCTCTCCAGTCATACCACAAGTGTGTTACCAATCGTTGAAGTCACTCAGAGAAACATGCCCTTATTCAGCTGCCTGATTGATCCAACAGTGTGGGTTTGCAGGGCATTTGCAGGGCACAACAGCATACGGCAAAGGTGCTGAGCAACGTTCAAGGGTATCAGTCAGCACCATGGTGCCAAAGAATGCTGGTACTTAGTACACAGAGCCATGTGTGTCCTTACTGCTTATGAGGAATGTGCAGAGAAACATGGGATGATTACCTTTGCAGCTGAAGCATGTGTCTGATACCAGCTAGCCCCGTAGTGTAGAGTCATGCTGATATTGATGATGCATCCGCTGCCACATGCCTTCAGCCCTTGGAAGGCAGCTTTGCTCATGGTAAACGTCCCCAGCGTGTCAATGTCAAAGACTGCATTGTGTCACACAGTCAGAGTATGCATGACGTGTTCATTCCTGTAGATCAGATATGTGAGAGTCACAGACTGGCCCTCAATGAAGTCATACGCTGGACTGGATGCTGTGTGAGATGATGCAGTCACAACCCTTGAAGCATGATGTGCTGGCCTGATGCATGCATTACCAAGCTTTCGAGGCATGGGCAGATCAGACACTTCTACTCAGGAGTGCCCTGAAGTCACAGCACACAGCTTGCACAGATGCAAAACGCACATGCTCATGGTCTGAATCTCATGCTTTTGGACTTTCTATCAGTAGTCATCTGATCGGCATCTGTGACGAGATGCGAGGCCCAATATCAAAGGCAGGCCACTCACCTGTCTTGAAACCCTTGGGTGTGAGAATCTCTGCAGGGGCCAGGAAGTTGCCGGCTGCTGCATTGACCAGAATGTCCAGTCGGCCCCACTTATCTGTTGTGGCTTTCACTGCAGCTTCACAGTCCTGCAGCTCTCTTACATCACCCTACATCATGCAATCATACTGAACGAGGGACTAAGTATAGCATAAAGCCCATGAGGTGAAATGCTGTCGAGATGCAAAATTTTTAAGCTTTGATGCACATTTTGACTCAGCGACACGCTGCAGCTGATGTGTTTGGGCATGTTTTGTCATTTTTGGGAGCTATCAGACTTTGTGTTAACCACTGATGTATGGCAAGGTTGCTATACTGCAATTACTGCGGTGCTGCTTACTTCAGCAGTACCTTGATGCACATTATGACCCATATTGCTGTCTTTGCTGCTGACTGCAGTACTGACAAGTTTGCTGCATGTTACCTGTACACCAATGGCTTCAAGGCCTTCAGATTGAAGCTTTTCTGCTGACTCCTGAATAACCTGTTGGCGCCTGCCCATGATCGCGAGCTTAGCACCATGGAGACCTGCATACAAGACATGCCTTCACATCTCCGGCTTGTCTGGGTACTGAACTACCAGAGACTTGACAACTGTGCACAGCCAGGGCCAAGCCAGACCATCAGGCCCACCTAGTTGTCTTGCGATCTCAAATCCGATTCCAGAGCCACCTCCTGTGATAAATGCCACCTACACACGCATCAAGCATCCTGCATGTTGTCACTTGATATATGCCGTCGAGGAAGCAGGTACACGCGGACTTGCCTTTCCGTGCAGTGTGTCATCCTTGAATGGGGACTGTTGCTGCATGCTAACACTGTGCACGCCGTCAGCAACGTTGCAGGCAAGACTGAGTTGTTTCGAGGTTGCTGTCGGAATGGCGCAGGACTGGTGTCAGCTGAAATAGCCTAGTTCCGGAAGCTTGCGGAGTTCTTGTGCGGAGTTCGAGCTCTGAAACCAACCGTCAATGCAATAGGCCATAGCGCCATAGCTGTCATGCAGCTTGCTTTCAAACGCAACAGGCGTTGACAGTTTGCAACTTGAGAAGTTGTCATAAAACATTACAAAGTTGGAACATGAACAACAACCTGCTTTGTGTACAATGTGGCCCTTGAATTTTCTTAGTGGTATGAAGCCGATGACCAATGAATGCCCTTGAATTTGGCTTATGGATGCATCATATGATACAGAGGAGCAGTCACACCAGCTGTTGACATTTACATGCACCATTGTCATATACCAGCCTGGAGGCTGCTAGCTATTCAGTGAAATCATGCGCATACACACAGATCATTGGGGACACCACATCTTAAGTCAGGTCCTCCTCCTCTCCATCAGCAACTGCTGACAACCTCTT